>ENA-ORMS01002691-ORMS01002691.1-human-gut-metagenome-genome-assembly--contig:-NODE-2691-length-12385-cov-2.290592_pt1 | contig 12385 bp, 8 predicted proteins | sample MGYA00242104_ERZ508997 | MGnify/ENA primary metagenome ERZ508997 (study PRJEB26280, sample SAMEA2338704) | human gut metagenome | biome: human gut; feature: human-associated habitat; material: faeces... | reverse complement strand
CCAAAAAAGACTAGCCCTCAGAGAGACTCAAATCAACTACCTTAAAGCACATCCCGAATCTGCCATCAGCGTTAAAATCGCACAAGAACTCTCCGACAAGAATTCCGACCTTTCTTTGAAAGAAATCGAAGGATTATTCACCTGCCTATCCCCCGAAATGCAAAATTCGGAAATGGGCCAGGCTCTTCGGGCAACGATCCAGGGCAAACAGGTATTTATCGGAGGATCTTTCATCGACATGGAACTCACGGCAGCGGACGGAAGTAAAAAGAAAATATCGGATTTTGTGAAACCCGGGACCACTACATTAATTGAATTCTGGGCATCATGGTGTAGTCCCTGCCGCGGGGAGATACCTCACATGCGTAACACGTACAATACCTACCATCCCAAAGGGTTAAATATCGTGAGTATCTCCATTGACAGTGATCCGAAGAATTGGCATCAGGCTTTGGAAGAGGAAAAGATGCCTTGGGAACAGCTTATCGATAATACCAAAGCGGCTTTCCGGGCTTATAACCTGAGCGGAGTTCCTTCCTCTATCCTTGTAAACGACAAGGGAAAAATCATTAATGTAAACGCAAGAGGCGGATGGCTGGATGCTGCCATGCAGGAAATTTATGATTAATCATATACACTTTAAAATGAGAAACTTTATATTTATTATTTTACTCTCGGTCGTTTGCTCTTGTTCACAGCAAAACAACGACGATATCGTCGTAGACTTCAACGTGCAAAACATGACCTATTCCAAAATTGCCATTGTTGTCAGCCCGGAAATGATCAAGGAAACGGATCTGGATAAACACGGAAAAGCCAGCTGTACATTACAGGGGAATATGATATACGCCCGTCTGTTTTATGGCGAGGAAGCCAAAAATGTTTTTTTCCAGAAAGGCGATCGTGTCACAATTTCTTTTGATGCCAACAATTTTAAGGACAGCATGAAATTCGAAGGAAAAAACACTCCGGTAATAGAATACCTCAATTCTATCACTTACAACCCGATAATCCCCCCCGAATACGAGCGCTCACTAAAGGAGATTGTCAGTCTTGTCAACGAGAAGACAGACGAGGCGGCCAATTTATTGAAAGCCCGGAAACTGGAAGCGGTAAATCCCGAATTTGCAAAACTGGAGGAGGGACGAATCAAGTATTCATATCTGATCAGTTTGGTTATGTATCCCATGGGACATATCATGTTCGACACAACTTATCGCCCGAATGAGGAATATTATTCAACATTGGAAAAATACGTACAGGAAGACGAAAGTCTGATTGACCTTGACATTTACAGGGAATTTATTATAGAGTCTGCCCTTATACTTGGAAGCAAGGATAAAGAAATCTCCGGCATCTACAATAAAAATGTTGCCCGGATGAAATATATCGCCCAACATTTCAAAAATGACAAGCTAAAACAATCTCTTCTGAACGAGATTGCCATCAGACAGATAAAGAACGGTATTAACCATATCACCGAACTGGAAAATATTTACAATACTTACGTGACTGACCCGACTCTACGGACTGCCTATAAAACAGAGTATGACAAACGGAACATTGCCGTTACCGGCAAACTTTCCCCGGACTTCCAGGCCAAGGACATTAACGGTAAAACTTACTCCTTGAAGGATTTCAAAGGGAAATATCTGTATATCGACATGTGGGCGACCTGGTGCGGTCCCTGTAAAAGAGAAATGCCCTATTTGATAGAACTGGAAAAGAAAATGGAAGGGAAAAACATCACCTTCCTCGGTCTTTCCACCGACGAGGATAAGGCAGCATGGGAAGAAACAGTCAAATCGGGAGAACTCTCCGGCGTTCAACTTTTGCTTGGGCGAGGGAGTCAATTCCAACGGGATTATAATATCGACGGTATCCCTCATTTCATTCTTATTGACCCGGATGGCAAGATTATCAACCCCAAAGCAGTCCGCCCTTCTTCACCAGACGCCGAAAAGATTTTAAATGCTCTTCCTGATATTTAAACGGGATGGAACTGCTTCAATATAATTCAAATCTATATCCTCATAAAAAGATATGATTGAATATATTCTGCCATTTTTAGAAAATTACTTTAAATTTACCGCATTCATTCAAACGAATGAAAAGTAATATGAATCAATAAAATGGAAAGACTATGAGTGAAATTATTTGCCACTGCTTTGAAGTAAGCAGAGAAGAAATTGAAAATGCAATTCGTGAAAAAGGATTAAAAACCGTCGAAGAAGTAGGCGAAGCGACGAACGCAGGAACCGGTTGTGGCGGCTGCCAGGAACAGATACAGGAGATTCTGGACGAAATCAATGGGAAATAATCTCCCTTCCAGCAATAACAAAAAGATCCCGGATAATGAATTTTCATCCGGGATCTTTCTGTTATTGTGGCGCTGAATAACTTTTAGCGGTTCAACCAGTCCCGGAACTCGCGAATGCGGTCGGCACTGACGATAGCTTCTATATTTTCAGGAGGCAAAGGAGATAAACCGATTTTTATGCGGTTGTTGGAATAACGGATCATTTCTTTGATAGCAGAAAAGCTCACTATAAACTTCCGGTTGATCCGAAAAAAGATTTGGGGATCCAGGCGTTCTTCGAGTGCAGCCATCGTCTGATCGAGGATATACCCTCCCCCTTCATGGGTATATAACATCAGGTATTTTCCATCGGCCATAAAATAAGCGACTTCTGCCACCGGTACGGATTTGATCTTCGTTCCGATCTGCACCAAAAAGCGCTCCTGAAATCGGACCGTCCGGGTGGGAAGCGCCGGACATGCTACCGGCCGGATCGGCGCTGTCGTATTCCCTGGCTTTTTCCAACGCCCGCAGTATTTCCTCTTCGTCAAAAGGTTTCAGGATGTAATCTATTCCCTGGCTCTTGAAAGCCTGCAAAGCATATTCATCATAAGCGGTAATAAAAATGACAGGAGCTTTGATCTCTACTTGTCCGAAAATATCGAAACTACGTCCATCTCCCAAATGAACATCGCTGAAAATCAAATCTACCTGATTTTCTTTCAGCCATTGTACACTTCCCCGTACAGAATCCTGACGGGCAACGATTTCTATTTCCGGTGCCAACTTTTTCAGAATACTTTCCAATTCACGGGCAGCCAAAGCTTCATCTTCAATAATAATTGCAGTCATATTGAAATATAGGATCGCCCGAAAATACGAAAAAAGGACTTGCCTGCCAAGTCAAAGTTTTTTATTTTATAAAAAAAACGGTAACAACCGTATTTCTTTACCATTTTTACTGTTGTTACCGTTTTATCCGTTGTTACCGTTTCAACTCAACCCTAATTATTCAATTCCGGATTATTCTGAATCGCTTCTTTCGGATAAGGAATAATATACTTGGGATCGTCCTGCCGGATCGTAACCGTAAGCGAATTCCAATCGGCATCCATATAGTTTTTTATAACCTCCGGGCGGGTCGTTCTACGAAGATCGAACCAGCGATGTCCTTCGAATACCAGTTCCCGGGCCCTTTCCTCCATGATATCGGCCAACAATTGTTCCTGATTCATGGTTTCGATCTCTGCTTTCCGTTCGTTATAATAACTTTCAGCCAGACGCTTCTGAAGCAAGGTCAACAGATATTCTTTGGCTGCCGGCAGTTGTCCTTCGCGGTGAGCAGCAGCTTCGGCAGCAATCAGCCAAAGCTCTGCACTCCGGAAAGTGACCTTCTCATTCTTATTCCCTCCTTTATTACAATACCAGGTTCCGTATTTATCGACCAAATAATTTCCCAGCCGGGCATCTACATATTTATCTCCCTCTTTTATCTGGTTAAATTTTCCGCTGATATTATCCAATACGTACATATCTTCTTTCATTACGGTACTGGATACCGTTTCCAAAGCAAGTATCGCTTCTTTCGACGTATAAGTCCAAGGTTGGGCTTCGGTAGTCGTCAGATCCTCCAGCGGACAAGCCGCCAGCAGACTTTCGGCTGTCTCCTGAGCCTGTTTCCAATCCTGATGATAAAGATATACCCTGGCCTGGAAGGCTTTCAGCGCTTTCTTCGAAAACCGGTACAGATAAGCACCCGTCTGTTGCTCCACCTGCATATATTTCTCCGCTTCCTGTAAATCGGCGAACACCTGTTCATATACCTTTTCCACAGTAGTAGGTATAAACGACTGTCCGATATCGATCTTTAAAGAAAGCGGAACGGCTTTATCTGTTGCCGCAGTAGCCGGATCATACCATTTGGCATACAGATTGATTAAATCGAAGTGAACAAAAGCCCGGAGACAATAGGCTTCAGCCAGCAATTGCTCGCGGGAATCCGTCGTGACATCCGCCCTGGCCTCCATCACTCCTTCGATAACCGTATTGGCATAAAAAATCATATTATACATAGCCGTCCAGGGATAAGTCTCGGTTAAAGGATCCGGATTCTCATCGTTCAAAGTGGCCAAGTCAATGTAATTATCGTAAGACAACCCATACAAATCCGGAAATACTTCATCGGAACGTACCATCAGATAGCGGCGGTATTGGGGATAGGTACTATAAGCCGTAGTCAGAAGGGCCCGATATTCCGAAACTTCATCCGGAATCACCTTTCCGACAGGATCGACATCGACATAATTACATCCTCCCATTCCCAGTGAAAAGACAGCGATCAATAGGATATATATTCGTTTCATATTTTTATATTTAGAGTTAAAATGTCAAATCGATTCCACAAGAAAAGGTCTTCGCCAACGGCTGGGTATAAATATTCCCATAGATTTCCGGATCGAAATAACCTTTATAGCTACTACCGAACACAAAAGGATTACGGGCTTCAAAGCTGATGCGTGCAGAGGAAAAACCGATATGTCCTAAAAGCCGCTCGGGAAAAGTATATCCTAAACGTATACTATTGATGCGCATATAACTCATCTTCTTGAACCAATAGTCGTATTTCCGGTAAGAATTACCGGGATCGAGCATACCGAGCCACTGATAAGCCCAATTCTCCTCCCCTTCGGTATAAGTACCCATGATACGGGGATATTTACCGGAGGTATTATCCGGAGACCAAATCTGTGACATCCGGCGGGAATAATTCTGTCCCGGTGAAGTCTGTACCGGATTATAGAAAGGTTGTTCCTGCACGGTCTGATCCAACACAAAAGAAGCCGATACGGTCAAATCGAAATTCTTGTAATAAAACCGATTGATCCAGCCACCGGTAAATTTCGGTTCGGTCGTACCTTCGTAGGTAAATAAATTACGATATTCTTCTGCACTCAGGTTACTTTTCAGGAAAGGAATCAGGCCTCCCATCATATAACCGTATTCCAGACCGAAAAAGTCATTGAAAGAAACCTTTTCCCCCTGTTTATTATAAAACATCTGCAATCCATTTTCATCCAGCCCTGCGGTCTTCAGCGAAAATACAGCACCGACAGAATAGCCTTCGCGTGAAGGTTCATAGGAATTATCCCTGACATTGAGCCGATTGATCTTACTCTTATTATGCGCCAGATTAAAATCCATCACCCACCGGAAATCCTTTGTTTTCACATTTACTGTAGACAGAGATAATTCGTATCCCCGGTTGGTCAATTTCGCCCAGTTCATGGTCGAATAATCGAAACCGTTCTCTCCCGGCAAGCTCCTCATACCGATCAAATCATCACTCACCCGTCTGTAAACATCGGCTGTAAACGCGATCCGGTTACCGAGCACCGCCACATCGAGTCCCCCGTTCCAGTTGGTGGTTTTTTCCCAACGCAAATATTGGTTAGGGGGAGACGATACGATAATATTGGACTCGGAATTGTCCGGTAAAACCTGGGTATTGTCCCATTCCCCGACAACCAATGGAGAGGTATCTTTATCGACATTTCCCTGGACCCCATAGGAAGCTCTCAGTTTCAGATCGGACAACCAGTCGGCATCGCTCAAAAATGCCTCCCGGTTGATATTCCAGGCACCGGAAACAGCCCATAAAGGCAAGTATTTGTACTTCCGGTCTACTCCGAACATATTGGAACCGTCATACCGTAAACTTCCGAAGAAAGTGTAACGGTTATTATAAGTATACGAACCGGTCATGTAGACAGAAAGGAAACGGTCCTCCGTGAACGATTTACTATACTGTTTAAATTCGGCATTATCTATCTGGGTACTTCCTTCAGGAAATACCAAAGGCTTCGTAGTCAACGAATTCGGATCATAACCGAATCCACGGGTCATCAGGTCTGTCACCTTGCTGCGACGTAATTCTATACCGGCCATATAATTGACAGCATGTACTTCTCCGAACACCTGATTGAACTCACCTTGCAATTTCCAGTGATATTGATTCATATCTTTGGTAGAATTCTGTATAATTCCTCCGTCGGGCAAAAAATAACTGCCATCGTTCCCTCTTGTTTTTTCGCGATATTTACGAACATAATAAGTTTCTTTAGCCGCCACCTTTTCTGTCGCAGAATGATCCAGCTGCATAGAAAACTGAGTTTGTAGTTTTAGCCAGTCGGTCAGCCTGTAATCTAAAGTAAACAAAGGCTTTATAGAGCGATTTTTCAGCGTATAATCCGTATTGTCCACCTCTTCCAGGTAATTGAATTTCACATAACGGCCACTATATCCTTCGATATCAGGGTCATAAATATAATCTCCTTTTTCATCGGTCAGCTGCAAGTAAGGATTGGCATTACGTGAATAATTGGCGGGATTGATAAAAGCATCCCCATCCGTCAGGTAACCGTTTTTCTTACTGTCGTTCAAAAAAAGAGAAACGCCGGCCTTCAGGTTTTTAGCCAGATCGAAATCGGTTTTCAAAGTCAGGTTGTAGCGTTCGAAACCGGTTTTACGGGTCGTCCCCTGCTCATTGTAATATCCGCCAGAAAAATAATAAGTCGCCTTATCCGATCCTCCTGAAATGCTCAGGTTATACTGTTGGTTGACTGCATTCCGGTAGATCACATCCCCCCAATCGGTAGTTTGTCCGCGCAAAGCATCGATAGCCCCCTGTGCCTCGGAAGAAATACCGTTGAACCCATTTTCCCTCAAAGCATCCAATTGCCCGTATTTTGACAGCAGACGGGACACTTCACCATAGTCGCTCCGGTAATCCAGATCGGAACGGGAAGCCAATCCCAACTCGAAGTCCACTTTCTCAGACGAATTCATCAGATTCAGTTTGCCCAAATCAGGTTTCAATGTATAGAATACCCCACCGGAAAAATTCACCCGTAGTTTTCCCTGCCGGCCCTTTTTCGTCGTAATCACAATCACCCCGTTAGCGGCCTTAGCTCCATAAATAGCTGTAGCTGCCGCATCTTTCAATATAGTGATGCTCTCGATATCTGCGGGATTGACCCCGCCGATCGAAGTATTCTGCAGTTCATCGATATTATCCTTATCTCCAAAATCCTTGGGTATATCGTTTCCTTCCAGGATCATACCGTCGAGTACCCACAACGGATCGGTACTCCCCGACAGAGAAACCGTACTCCGGATCCGCATTTTAGCGGGAGCTCCGGGCGCACCGTTCGTCGGTGTCGACATCAAACCGGCCACCTGTCCTTCCAGCATCTGATCGATACTGGCCACTCCGATACTTTTAATATCGTCTGCCTGTACAGTAGTAATAGCCGAAGTAACTTTCCGCTTTTCTATCTGCTGATATCCCGTAACGACCACTTCATCCAACTGACTCACTTCTTCCTTCAGGCGGAAAGTAAATTCGGTCTTTCCCGATATATCCGCTTTTAAAGCCTCGTATCCGATAAAACTCACCACCACATAACGAATCGAAGCAGGCAAGGTCAATTCGAATTTTCCGCTTACATCCGTCACTGTCCCCGCAGGATTATATTCTTTAGCTTCAGGAGCATCCGGATCGATAAAAACCGTAGCACCGGGGAGAGGTTCACCGCTCGCAGCCTCGAGCACTCGCCCGGTAATCTTCCGCATATCCTGTGCCCACACCACCACAGGCAGGCACAATGTTATTAAGATCAATAGTTTACGCATTTATATTTATTATTTAGGTTTGTATGTTATCTTATATTCAAAGCCTCTTTAATCCGCACAACCAAATCTTCATAATGTTGCCGGGTTTCCGCATTTCCTGCATTCCGGTTTCTTTCTGCCAATTTTAATACCTGTAACATAACTCCTCTCTTCACCGATACAGCCTCGGAAACCCGTCCCATAGAAGAATATTGCATATTGCTAAGCCGGGTTTCAGGCTGTTCGGGGAGCGTGAAAGCAGCTTCCCGGGCTGCAAAACCACAACAATAACCGGTATGCAAAGCTTTTTTGGTCGTTTTTTCCACCGCTTTATTGGAACTGACAATGATAGCATCGATAAAATTCTTTTGGGTCATCCTTTCATACAAAGACAAATTACGTCCCTGTAAGGATCCCTTGAAAACCACCTGGTATAAATCGGCAAACATTTCTTCGGGTGTATACACATTTTTCTTTCCCTTCATCGCTTCGGCCTCGTACATCCGCATCAGCCGATCGTCTTTCAATAAATCATAAAAACAGGCATACTGTAATTCCCGGGCAGTATTATAAGGTGAATATTCTACTTCCTGGGGGGAAATACGAACGGGAAAACTCTTCTTCCAGACATCGGCAGCAAACAACCATTCAGGAACGGTAAATACTTCTTCGGATAAATATTTCACCGCTTCTTTCTGCCGTTCTTTCTCTACCGGTACATAGCGTTCCAGATCATCTCCCATCACCGGATTGTTGATATAGAAACCTCCGACATTCGCAGTTACATGTCCGGCATACATTTTCCATTGATTGATCACTGCCATCAATAATTTTCCCGCTTCCAGATAACCTCGTCCTTCTGCTTCGGTCCATGCTACAATATTCGGCACAATCCGTTTCAGATTTTGTATACCGTAGCGATTAGCCTTGATCACATCGTCACCGAGGTCCTCATCCTGAGAACGGGGATCGATCGGATCTTTAGGGTCCTGTTGTTCGCCGTACCAATACATCCTGTCTCCGGAATGTTTCGTAATCCATTGATTGAGTACAGGTAATTCTTCGTGCGGATCCTTTACATCCAGCCAACGATAAGCCCAATTTATCGCAAATTTATCATATACCCCGATCACCGGCGTAATTCGTTCTACCTCATCTTCGGGTTGGGCCACGTAATTAAAACGGGCATAATCCATGATCGAACTAGCCGTCCCGCCCATCCTTGCTGTGAAGGTCTTCGAGCGCAACGAATCTACCGGAAAAGACGAAGAAGCTCCCATATTATGTTTCAATCCGAACGTATGTCCCACTTCATGGGAAGATACAAAACGGATAGCACTCGCCATATAAGCATCATCGAAAGTATTCGCTCTGGCCCGGGGATCGATAGGCCCGGTCTGTACCCGCATCCAGGTATGTAACATCGTCATCACATTATGCCACCAAACGACATCGGCTTCGATAATCTCTCCCGAACGGGGGTCGACCACAGAAGGTCCCATGGCATTCGCTTGCTGCGAGGCCGCATAAGTAATCACCGAATAACGCGCATCGTCGATATCGAAATCAGGATCATCGGTCGGAGCATCCTTCGCTACAACCGCATTTTTAAAACCGGCAGCTTCAAAAGCTTCCTGCCAATCAAAAACACCGGCTTTAATCTCCTCCCTCCATTGAGCGGGAGTTGCCGGGTCGATATAAAATACAATCGGTTTGGCCGGTTCTACCAACTCGCCCCGTTTGTATTTCTCTATATCCTCCGGTTTCGGTTCCAGCCGCCAGCGATGTACAAAATCACGGGTTTCCACCGCCTGTTGTTTGTCATTGAAATAAATGTGAGGAGTCGTAAAAAATCCGACTCTCCGGTCTGCAAAACGCGGAGTCATCGGCACCTTCGGCAACAATACGATATTCGTTGTCGTTTCGACAGTCAAGGGTACCGACTCGGTACCTTCCGTAATCTGGGTTGTCAGAAAAGCTTTTACTACAATATTCTGAGGAAAAGCTTTCATTCCTCCGATCCGGGACAATTCTTTTTTCACAGAAGCTCCCAAAGAAATACTATTGTATAAATCGTTAAAGCTCTTCTCACTTCCGTCGAAAACTTTATTCACCTTGATCAAGACGGCAGAAGAATCGGACTTGAAGGCTTCTATCGGAAACTGTTCGATCACAGCTTCACGATAGTTGTCCTTCACCGAAAGGGCTATAGCATCCCCCTCGGGCACACTGACACGGGGATTCCACGTTGTCACCCACACTTTATTAAGCACTGTATCTTTATGAAAACGGATCAGCTTATCTTCGTAAGCCATCCCTTTATTTAAACCGGCATCGTTCAATTGATAAGGTACACCGGAAACTTTATTGACAATCAGGAGATCACGGTTCATCAACGAATCGTCGATCTCGAAATACCAATCCTTCTCTACCTGATGAATACGAAACATACCTTCCCGCGTCTTTGCCTTCTTCACCAACTCATCGTATTTACTTTCAGAAGTTACGACCGAATCATTTTTTACGGATTTTCTTTTATGCCATCCCCAGGCATAAGCATCGGAGACTGTTCCGGTAAAACAGAGTGCGAATAACGCTACAATTAAATTTGTTCTGGTTTTCATCATATAGTTTATTCAATATTCATCGATATTTATGCAGTTTACAATATTATCGGGATTTTTTATAAAATGAAAAAAAACCAGAATGAATCCCCCGAATAAAAGTATGAAACACGATAAAAAAGGAGTGAATTATTCAACCAAAGGTAAGCGGCAGATAAATTTCCCTTCCTTTATCTCATATTCCGGCTGAACGTCAGCATAATAACGATAAATTTCCTGAATACTCTCCATGCCGACTCCGAAAGATGCCTCCGGCATATCGGTCCGGGGATGATAGGAATTTTCTACAATCACCGCTCCAACTTCCGCATAAATATCGATATCCAAAGGATATCTATGAGTAATTTCATTGTACTTAAGTGCATTTTCGAAAATCAATTGCAGACTCATCGCCGGAATCCTCCCGTTTACCGTTGTCAAATTATCGGCCAGGTGCAGATTCAATTGTTCCCCGAAACGTATTTTTTGGAGAAAATAATAGTGGCGGATAAATTCAACCTCTTCTTCTAATTTACTCAGGTTTTCTTTCCGTTTTTCCAGCACATAACGATACACTTTCGACATTTCCAATATAAATTTCCGGGCTACTCCGGGGTCGGTAGTGATCAAGGCACTCAAAGAATTCAAAGCATTGAATAAAAAATGAGGATTGAGTTGATTTTTCAATTGTTGCAAATTCAGCCGGATGGCTTCCTGTTCGGCCTTTTGCCGTAAATCGTATTCTTTCCGCCACCGCCGTTGGGAATAAGCAAGCAAAACAATAAAAATCACGACTGTAAACACGACTATCCACAAAGCATACCGATGGAAATCGGCCATAGCTTCCTGATTATCCAATTGCACCACGTTAATGACGACCGTACATTTCTCTGTCCCCACCGTGAGCGGATAATAAATCTTATCGACAGGCAAGAGTAAAAACTGCGAAAAACCGGTAACATGGATCCGCTTATTCTCCCCGACGACCTGTTTTACCCTTCTTTCAAGCGAATCGAGGAGCCGCATCCCCAGCCATTTTTCTTCGGGATGGGCGACAATTACCCCGGAGTCGTTCAGGATATAAGCATAATTCTTCCCCGCAGGTAATAAGTTTGAAAAATAAGCATGTAAATGATCCAAAGCGATATCGATCCCCAATGCCACCTCCCCCTGCCGCCCGTATAACGTCCAGTAATAAGTGGAATCTTCGGCATACAACCCTCCATTTCTTTCCTTTGAAGGTCCGGCTTCACTTTCCCGTATACCGGAATCGGTACAAATCGTTCTTTTCCCTTCCGTTTCGAACCAAATTCGGCTCACCTTATTATCCTGTCGGATCAATAAGGCAATCAACTCTTCGAATTGTTCCTTCTGATAGCCCCGTGTCGCCAAATAATCCTGCATACTTTCAACCAGCTCTGCCGTCTTTTGGAAATCCTGCCGGATCAGTTCCGTCCGGTACTCCCCCATCTCTTCCACCACTGAATAATGCATCCGATTCACCGTCTTGTCCATCTGTACACTGACTAAGCCGATAGCTCCGGCAAATAAGATCAACAACAATATTCCGGCAACAATTCCGTTTTGCTTATAAAACATGTCTCCGCTTTTTTATTTATTCTCTAAACAAAAATAGGTATTTTCTACGGGAGATATCCTATAAAAGAAAAGGGTTATCGAAATTTTCCGGCTTTAACAGAAAAACCTAGAATTATTCTGTCGTTACTTATTCGTCTTCGGTGTTCGTGTTCGGGGACCATTGGAGCAGGAACGAGGGTCCGGTTAGGTTTTCCGAACGGCCGAGCGGTGGTGT
>ENA-ORMS01002685-ORMS01002685.1-human-gut-metagenome-genome-assembly--contig:-NODE-2685-length-12406-cov-3.028095_pt1 | contig 12406 bp, 8 predicted proteins | sample MGYA00242104_ERZ508997 | MGnify/ENA primary metagenome ERZ508997 (study PRJEB26280, sample SAMEA2338704) | human gut metagenome | biome: human gut; feature: human-associated habitat; material: faeces... | reverse complement strand
TGGAAGACATCGACACCGAGTTCGTGAAGAACGTAAAGCCAGGCGACATCATTGTTGCCAACAAAAACTTCGGCTGCGGCTCTTCTCGCGAGCATGCGCCGCGCGTGCTGAAAGACAACGGCGTGGCCTGCGTAATTGCCGCAAGCTTCGCGCGCATTTTCTACCGCAACGCCATCAACATCGGCCTCCCGATCCTGGAATGCGAGGAGGCGGCGGAAGAAATCTCGGCCGGCGATGAGGTCAAGGTGGACTTTGACACCGGCATCATCACCGACATGACCACCGGCAAAACCTATAAGGCACAGCCCTTCCCTCCCTTTATCCAGAACATTATCAAATGCGGAGGTCTGCTCAAATCCCTGAAAGAAGGTGCACAGAATGGTTAAAAATATTGCAGTGATCCGAGGCGACGGCATCGGTCCGGAAATTGTCGGACAGGCCCTGAAGGTCTTAGACCGGGTCGCCGAGCTTTACGGGCATACTTTTCACTACACCGATGTGGATATGGGGGGATGCGCCATTGACAAATACGGCGATCCCCTGCCCCAGGCAGAGCTTGAAAAATGCCTTGCCCCCGACAGCGTTCTCTTAGGTGCTGTCGGCGGAAACAAATGGAACGATGTGCCCGGACACCTGAGACCGGAAAAGGGCTTGCTCCGGCTCAGAGCCGGTATGGGTGTTTATTCAAACAACCGCCCGGCGAAAATCTGGCCTCAGCTTGCCGACGCTTCGCCCTTAAAGAAGAGCATTGTGGAAAAGGGCATTGATTTCATCCTTGTAAGAGAACTGATCGGCGGCATCTATTTCGGCGAGCACAAAACCGAAGGGGATACGGCCACCGACATTCTGAAATACAGCGAAAAGGAGATCGAGCGCATCGGCCGCATCGGTTTTGAAACCGCACGGAAGCGGAACAAAAAACTCTGCTCGGTGGAAAAAAGCAATGTGCTGGACTCCAGCCGTCTCTGGAAAAAGGTGATGCACAGACTTTGGGAAGAATACCCCGATGTGGAGCTTTCCGATATGCTGGTGGACAACTGCGCCATGCAGATCGTAAAGAATCCCGCCCAATTCGATGTGGTGGTCACCGAGAATATGTTCGGTGACATTCTGTCCGACGAAGCCTCCATGATTACCGGTTCCATCGGCATGATTCCCTCCTCCAGTCTGGGTGCCACTGCCTGCGGACTGTACGAGCCCATTCACGGCTCGGCTCCCGATATTGCCGGGCAGGACAAGGCCAACCCCATCGGCACCATTCTGTCGGCGGCCATGATGTTGCGCTTCAGCTTCGACATGGCCAAAGAAGCGGATGCCATTGAACAGGCCGTTTCCGCCTATCTGGATGCCGGCTTCCGTACCGCCGATATTATGAGCGAAGGAATGACGCTTGTAGGCTGTCGGCAATGCGGAGAGCTGATCGTCCGGAATCTGGGAAAGGAGTGAGTGCACATGCTTCTTTCCGGCGCAGATATTCTTGTAAAGACCCTGATCGAACAGGGCTGTGACACCGTGTTCGGCTATCCGGGAGGACAGATCCTGAATGTCTACGACAGTCTGTACACCCATCAGAATGAAATCCATCACATTCTGACCGCCCACGAGCAGGGGGCTGCTCACGCCGCAGACGGATATGCCCGAACCGCCGGAAAGGTGGGGGTGGTTCTGTCCACCTCCGGTCCGGGCGCAACCAACCTGGTCACCGGTATTGCCACGGCTTATCTGGATTCGATCCCTATGGTCGCCATCTGCGGCAATGTTCCCACCACACAGATCGGCACCGACAGCTTCCAGGAAATCGACATCACCGGCGTGACCCTGCCGATCACCAAGCATAACTACTTTGTCGGCTCGGTGGAAAATCTTGCCGACACCATCCGGGAAGCCTTCTCCCTGGCACAGTCGGGGCGGCCCGGCCCGGTGCTCATTGATGTGCCCAAGGATGTGCAGATCGCAAAATGCGCCTATACCCCCCAGCCCCCGGCTGAAAAGCAGGAGGCCTTTGCGGCCAAGTATATCCGCATTGAAGAAGCGGCAAGCTATATAAATGAGGCCAAAAGGCCCTATGTCTACTTCGGAGGCGGTCTGATGACTGCAAATGCCCAGGAGGAAATGCTCCTTCTGGCCGACAGGATCGATGCACCTCTCGGCTGCTCTCTGATGGGGCTTTCGGCCATTCCCACAGACCACCCCAGATTTCTCGGAATGCAGGGGATGCATGGGCACTACGCCTCTTCCATGGCCATGCACCACGCCGACCTGATTCTTTCCCTGGGTGTCCGTTTTAACGACCGGGTCACCGGCAACCGGCAGAAATTTGCCACAGGTGCCAAAATCATTCACATTGACATTGACGGCTCGGAGCTTTGCAAGACCGTGAACGCCGTCTGCGGGCTTCGGGGCGATGTGAAGCTCACGCTTCAGAAGCTGTTGCCCCTCCTGCGGGAGAGCCGAAAGCCCGAATGGCAGGCAACGGTTGCCTCCTTCCGACAGGAGGAAGAACAGATTTTAGACCACCGGGAGGGGTTGACGCCGAGAAAAACGATTCTGACCCTGAACAAGCATCTGGGAGAAAACACTGCTGTTTGCACCGATGTGGGTCAGCACCAGATGTGGGCGGCTCAAAGTCTTTGTTTCCAACGCCCGCGCCGGTTTGTTTCCAGCGGCGGACTGGGCACCATGGGTTTCGGCTTCGGCGCCGCCATCGGTGCCGCCTTCGGCACCGGAGAGCGCAGTGTGCTGGTCACCGGGGACGGTAGCTTCGGAATGTGCTTAAATGAACTGGCAACCGCCGTGACCTACAATGTTCCGGTGGTGGTCCTGATTATGAACAATGGGGTCTTGGGTATGGTACGGCAATGGCAGACGCTGTTCTACAACAGGCACTACTCCAACACCGTTCTGAACCGGAAAACCGATTTTGCCGCTTTTGCCCGATCCTTCGGGGCCGAAGGCGAAGCAGTGAACACGCCGGAAGAATTGGATGCGGCTCTGACAAGAGCCTTCGGGCACGAAGGCCCCTATATCATCGATTGCAAAATCGATAAGGACGAATTCGTCCTTCCGATGCTCCCTCCGGGCGGCAGTATGGACGATATTATTACCGAATTGGAGGTGGAACAATGAAGCGATATACCGTAGCGGTGCTGGTAAACAACCAATTCGGCGTGCTCAACCGTGTCACCAGTATGTTCCGCCGCCGCCAATTCAACATCAGCACTCTGACCGTCAGCGAAACCGAAACCGGGGAGTTTTCCCGGATCACCGTGGTTTTCGACGGAGAAGAGACGGCCAAACAGCAGTTGGTCAATCAATTGTATAAGCTGCCCGATGTCTGTTCCATCAAGGAGTTCAACGAGAACAATTCCATCAGTTGCGAGTTGCTCCTTATAAAAATGCAGAATGACCCGCAATCCCGCAGTGACATCCGGGATGCCGCCGAGGCTTTTCACGCCGTCACGGTGGATTATTCCAAGGATTATATCATGTTCCGCCTGACGGACAGCTCCCGGAGAATCGATGAATTCATCAATCTGATGCGGGATTACACCATTCTCGAAATCTGCCGGACCGGCAGTGTTTCCCTGGAAAAAAGCAGTACCACCATTCGTCAAACCGTAAATTTTTGATATGAAAGCGCCTCTGAATATTCCAAGTATGTCCGATGGTGAGCGGTCGTGCCCAAGAACCGGGCGCCAAAACGCCGGGACACTCTGTGTGTTTCAAGCTTTTCCAACCAGCTTCCGGGGCAAAAACCGGTCTCAGATGTGCAAAGATTTTTTGAGGTGCCCAGAATAAAAAAAGAAAGAAAGAGGTAAATACTATGGCAAGGATTTTCTATCAACAGGATTGCGATCTGCAGAAGCTCAAAGGCAAAACCGTTGCGATTATCGGTTACGGCTCCCAGGGTCACGCCCACGCTCTGAACCTGAAAGACAGCGGCGTGGATGTGGTCGTCGGTCTTTACGAAGGCTCCAAGAGCTGGGCAAAGGCCGAAGCTCAGGGAATGAAGGTCATGACCAGCGCCGAGGCGGCAAAGGTTGCCGACATCATCATGATCCTCATCAACGATGAAAAGCAGGCGGCTCTTTACAAGGAATCCATCGAGCCCAATCTGACCGAAGGAAAGACCCTGGCCTTCGCCCACGGCTTCAACATCCATTTCGGCTGTATCAAGCCGCCCAAGAATGTGAATGTGATCATGATTGCGCCCAAGGGCCCCGGTCACACCGTCCGCAGTGAGTATTTAGCCGGCAAGGGCGTTCCCTGCCTGATCGCCGTGGAGCAGGATGCCACAGGCGACGCCTGGGATCTGGGTCTTGCCTACGCTCTCGGAATCGGTGGCGCAAGAGCCGGCGTGCTGGAAACCACCTTCCGCACGGAAACCGAAACCGACCTCTTCGGCGAACAGGCCGTCCTTTGCGGCGGCGTCTGCGCTTTAATGCAGGCAGGCTATGAAACCCTGGTGGAAGCCGGCTACGATCCGAGAAACGCCTACTTTGAATGCATTCACGAGATGAAGCTGATCGTGGATCTGATTTATCAGAGCGGTTTTGCAGGAATGCGGTATTCCGTCTCCAACACTGCCGAATACGGCGACTATATCACCGGCCCCAAGATCATCACTGAGGATACCAAAAAGGCCATGAAGCAGATTCTCAAGGACATTCAGGACGGCACCTTTGCAAAGGACTTCCTGCTGGATATGTCCTCTGCCGGAGGTCAGGTTCATTTCAACGCTATGAGAAAGAAGGCCAGCGAGCATCCCTCTGAGGTGATCGGTGCCGAGATCCGCAAGCTCTACAGCTGGAGCGACGAGGACAAGCTCATCAACAACTGATCGGAGGTGCCTTTATGCCGAAAGAAAATGTAGTTGACGGTGTAAAAAATGCTCCCCACCGCAGTTTGTTTCATGCCTTGGGACTGACCGAGGAAGAACAGGCAAAACCCCTTATCGGCATCGTCAGCTCGTACAACGAAATCGTTCCGGGACATATGAATCTGGACAAGATCGTGGAGGCCGTAAAGCTGGGTGTGGCCATGGCCGGCGGTACACCCATCGTCTTCCCTGCCATCGCCGTTTGCGACGGTATTGCCATGGGACATACCGGAATGAAGTATTCTCTGGTTACCCGTGATTTGATCGCCGACTCCACCGAGGCCATGGCTCTGGCACACGGCTTTGACGGGCTTGTGATGGTTCCCAACTGCGATAAGAATGTGCCGGGACTTCTGATGGCGGCAGCAAGAGTGAACATTCCCACGGTCTTTGTCAGCGGCGGTCCCATGCTTGCCGGAAGAGTGGAGGGACAAAAAACCAGTCTATCCAGTATGTTTGAGGCGGTCGGCGCCTACAATGCCGGAAAACTGTCCGATGAAAAGCTCCGGGAATATGAGTGCAAAACCTGCCCCACCTGCGGCTCCTGCTCGGGAATGTATACCGCCAATTCCATGAACTGCCTGACCGAAGCCCTGGGCATGGGCTTAGGCGGCAACGGGACGATTCCAGCCGTCTATTCCGCCCGTATAGAGTTGGCCAAGCACGCCGGGATGGCGGTGATGGACCTGGTACGGAAGAACATCCGCCCCCGGGACATCATGACCGAAAATGCTCTTCTGAATGCGCTGACGGTGGATATGGCTCTGGGGTGCTCCACCAACAGTATGCTGCACCTTCCGGCCATTGCCCACGAATGCGGCGTGAATCTGAATCTGGAGCTTGCCAACGAGATCAGCGCCAAGACCCCCAATCTCTGCCATCTGGCTCCTGCGGGCCGAACCTATATGGAGGATCTGAACGAGGCAGGCGGCGTTTACGCCGTGATGAAGGAGCTAACCAAAAAGGGGCTGTTGCACACCGATTGCATGACCGTTACCGGAAAAACCATCGGCGAAAACATCGCAAACAGCGTCAATCGAAACCCGGAGGTCATCCGTCCGGCGGAAAATCCCTACAGCGAAACCGGTGGCATTGCCATTCTGAAGGGAAATCTGGCCCCCGAAGGCAGTGTGGTCAAGCGCTCTGCCGTACTTCCCGAAATGCTGGTGCATGAAGGTCCTGCCAAGGTTTTTGACTGCGAGGAAGACGCTCAGGAAGCCATCAATTCGGGAAAAATCGTGGCCGGAGATGTGGTGGTGATCCGTTATGAAGGGCCGAAGGGCGGTCCGGGTATGCGGGAAATGCTGAACCCCACCTCGGCCATTATGGGCATGGGGCTGGGCAACAGCGTGGCGTTGATTACCGACGGACGGTTCAGCGGAGCTACAAGAGGCGCCTGTGTGGGACACATCACGCCCGAAGCAGCCTCCGGAGGGCTCATCGGTGTGGTGGAAGACGGGGATACGATCCGGATCGACATTCCCGGCAACACCATCGAGCTCAAGGTCGACGAGGCGATCCTTGCAGAACGCATGAAAAATTTTGTTCCCAAGAAAAAAGAACTGTCCGGCTACCTCAAACGGTATGCGGCACTTGTTTCGGGCGGAGCTTCGGGAGCCATTCTGAACTGATATGAAGCAATTGAAAGCCAAACTGGAAGCCCTGTGCATTTTCAGAGAATTGCAAAACGACCCTGTGATTTCCTCTTTGCATGCCTATCTTGAGAACCCTACAGGCTCGGCTTACGCCGGGTTTGTAGCGGCTCTCTATTCCGCTGACGGCGGGAATCTGGGCGGATATGTAAAAGGACTTTGCCTGAACAGCGAGAATGTATATGTAAAGCTGGTCGGTTCCGGGAAAGACATTCCGGAGTATCTGCATCAGTCGCTCTTAGCCGAACTGGACATCCTGCAGGAGGTGGCAGAGTTAGACAAGACGAAGCTCTGCGCTTCGTTGGAATATCCGGCCTTTTTACCGGATTTCACCACCGAAAAGCTGAATCTGAAGGAGCTTTATCTCCGCCGTGCCGAAAACATCGGCAAATATGGCTACGGCATTTATGCCCAAAACCGAATGTTCTATGTGGATGAAGCCGGTGCCATCACTCCGGTACATCATCCCGACCGAATTGAGCTTTCACAGCTGGTGGATTATGAGTCGGAGCGAAAGGTAATCCTCGAAAACACCAAGGCACTGCTTGAAAATAAGCCGGCGGCCAACATTCTTTTGACCGGCGATGCCGGCACCGGAAAATCCTCCACAGTGAAGGCCGTTGCCAACGCACTGTGGAGTGAGGGTCTGCGCATTGTGGAGGTCCGGAAGGATCAGCTCCGTGCCATTCCGAAGATTCTCGACGAGCTGTCGGGCAATCCTCTGAAATTCGTGCTGTTTATCGATGACCTCTCTTTCTTGAAGGACGACGACAATTTCAATGCCCTGAAAGCCGTGTTGGAAGGCTCGGTGACGGCCAAATCCACCAATGTGGTCATTTACGCCACAAGCAACCGCCGGCATCTGATCAAGGAGAGCTTCTCCGACCGTGAAGGGGATGAGGTTCACCGCAACGACACCCTGCAGGAATTCGTCTCTCTGTCTGAGCGGTTCGGCATCCATGTTTCCTTTTCCAAACCCGACAAGAAGACCTTTCTGCACATCGTCCATCATCTGGCCAAGGAAAGCGGAATTGACATGGAAAAAGAGGAACTGGAGCTGCTTGCCGAACGCTTTGCTCTGGAACGAGGGGGCCGGTCTGCAAGACTTGCCCGACAGTTTATTGACGGACTGCTGTCGAAATAGCCAACGACTTCAGACGACAGGCCCGCCAAAACGGGAGCGTTTGGTCTCTCGTTGCGTCGGTCGTTCCGTTCGTATCCGCCGGGTTTTCTCCTTTTTAAGCCTTTGGGCGGTTCTTTGATCGACGCTCACACTTCATAAAAACAGTTAACCGCAGGCGAACTTAAAAGTTCGCCTGCGGTTGATCTTTGCTTTAAACCCCTTCCGCCCTTCCCGGTCTGAATCTTGGAGCGTTTCGTCTCCAACACCGTGCTCCGGCTGTACAGGATTCGGAAACATCACTTTTTCTTTTTGTGCATCCTTGGCTCCGATTGATTTTTCTTCTTTCCGGGATAGTAAAAGCAGGCACCGATCAGCATGATGACCAAGAAAAGAATCAGATAGAAGAGAACCGGACAGGAAAATTTTCCGTTTTCCCGGGCATTCAGGAACGGAGTAATGCCGTGAGCCCAAACGGCGGCAAAAATCATAAACACCGAAGCGATGATTCCCAAGACCGGCATAAGAATATTCTTGAAAGGATTCTTCTTTCCGAATTTCTTTATATACATCACAAAAATCGGGATATAGAAGCCGTAAATCGTCACAATGGGCAGCTCGGAGGAATCAAAGCTGAACAGCCCAAACAGCGGTGTTTCCATCAGGTTGGCACCGAAGAAATAGAAAAGCCACAGCCCGCAGATCAAAAGGCCGAAAACCGAAGAATTCGTGGGCATATTGGTGGAGGGGCTGACCTCAGAAAAGGTCTTGGGCGCCGGGCCCTGACTGCGGATAGCCATGGCATACATTCCTCTGGTGGCCGCCAGCATCAGCCCGTTAAGCGTGCCCAGACACGAAACCACAATCAATACACTGACTGCCGTGCCTCCGGCTTTACCCAACAGATTCGTAAAACCGGCGGATGCCCCCTCTTCCATGAGCGTCTGAATCCCGGTGGTTCCGGCAATACCGATGTAGTATACCACATAAATTGCAACAATGATGATTCCGCCGACCGTCAGCGCCAAAGGCAGATTTCTCTTGGCGTTCCTCAGTTCGGCGTTGATGGATGTGGCAATAATCCAGCCTTCGTAGGCAAAGGCCGTTGCCACAACCCCGGCAAACAGAGCCGAACCGAAGCCGTCGGCCGGAACCTGCGAGCCGCTCTGAAAGGCCGTAACCAAATAGGCATCCTTACCGAACAACCCGGAAACCGTACCGACAACGGCGATAAGGATCAATGGAATCATTTTGATAAATGTAGTGCTGACCTGGAATTTCCCCGCCAGCTTGGGCGAAAGGGCGTTGACCGCATAGGAGGCGCAAAGATAGAAACAGGCGGTCGCCATGCAAATGCCCGAATCCAAAGAATGTCCGAAAAGAGCCACCGTATATCTGGCTGACACCCATGCCAGAACGCTGGTCATACCGGGATAATAGATCATGGTGCTGAACCAGGCAATGAAGTAAGCGTAGCCTTCTCCCACTGTGGCTTCCCCGTAATCCACGATGCCGTTCACCTTTTCAAAATGTGTCGCAAGCGTCGAAAAGTTCAGCGCACAGATCAGCATCACCGCACCGCCGATCACCCAAGCAAGAATACCCAAAGGCATATTTCCCTCAGTAATGCTCAGCACATTCTGCGCCTTGAAAAAGACGCCCGATCCGACCACAATCCCGACCACCATGCAGATGGCTGTGATCAGACCGAATTTTTTTTCCAGTTTGTTCTCCATAAAATTCCTCCGTATCTTTTTCCTTTCTGTGGGGGAGCTTCAGTTTAACATATTTTATGTGATCTGTCAACAGAAAATCCAAAAATGCAAAATTTTATATTATAATGCAAATAGGGGATGTTAAAAACATCGAGTTTTTTAACAGCCCCATCATTCCAAGGAAAACAAAATCCGGGATCAAGCGTATTTCCGCCCTCTACCGTTCATATTCCGAATGGTCTGTGCCCGCCGAAAGAAAGGGCGGATACATCATGATGGCAGAATTGGAAACCACAAATTCCTCCCGCAAAAAACGACCCTCCCGGTCTAAAACACGGCGGTAAAGCTGATTGTGCCGACTGTAACCGCCCCAAAGCTCTGCCCGCATCTCGTGATTCTTCTCCACGATTTCATAGATGTATTCCGGCTTTTTTACCGAACGCCACTGCCCCTCCAGATCGGTTTCTCCCACGAAAACATGCAGCTGATAGGGCTCCTTGGTATCGTTCCGGATCATCAGATCCAAATGGGGATAATAGCAGGTGGCACCGCTGGCAAAAGGCTGGGTGCGCCTCGAATCGGGGAACACATCGTATCCGTGCCGATAGCGCTCTACCACCGTCAGAGGGGTGTGCAGGGTCATCCAGTAAATCAGATTGGTCATCTGACAAAGCCCCCCGCCGATTCCCCGTCCGACGGCGCCGTTTTTCAAAACCATTCCCTCCTTATATCCTTTTTTCGCCGAGGTTTTGCCCACAAGATACCAGAAGCTGAAGGTCTGCCCGGGATAAAGGATCACACGATCGATCTTTTCCGCCGCAAGCCGGAGATTCACCACCTTGTTGTATTGCAATTCCATATCCACATCCTTCAGCTTCCGCAGAAGGGGCGTATGGTGAGAAAACTGCACCTCCGGCAGAAGCTCTGCCGGCCTTTGGGCGGCAAACTGCCGGCGCATCCGGCACCACAAAAGTTTTCTTTTGGTCTTGTAGTAGAACATTCCGCATTTTGCCCGCAAAAGGGAGCGCTTTTTTGGCTTTTCCATAGAAGTTTTCCTTTCAGAATACTAAATTTGTCAGAAGCATCCGGAAATTCCGGAGGAATTCATTCTTATAGACGGCATTTCTTTCAGAAAATCAACGATTTTTTCCATATATGGAAAATTCCAGAAATCATACCAAATGCCCGGAGTAAAAAAACGACTGCCCGGAGCTTGAAAGTCCGGGCAGTATTCCTTTGAAGAAGAGAAAGAACCGTGTTCCATAAACGGAAACGACTTGCCCAACACTGTACAAAAACCGACAGGCTTATGCATTGCCCTCCTTATCGGTCTTGCACCGTTCCCCTTAGGAAGCCGGGAGGAGGTTCTGTTTCACACATTGAAGAGCAGATCCTTATAGGTGGGCATAGGCCACAGATCGGCAGGAGTGACCTTTTCGGCCGTGTCCACCACGGTGCGCAATTCCTCCATACGGGGCAACAGCGTATCCCTGCAAAAATCCGCAGAAGCGCCCACATCCCCCATGGTTTTCAGGGAAGCACAGGCATCTGAAAGGTTCTTTGTAGCTTGGTAAAGCGCCTCTACCGAATCCACTGCGGCAACGGCGGCGGCTTGGAGAGAGCCGGTCTGCACACCGATACCCTGCACTTCGGAAAGCTGTCTGCACAATTCGGCGGCTCCCCGATTCAGAGCCGGGGCAAACTGAACTCTTGCCATATCCAGCATGGTCAGTGCCTCGATAGACAGCACCGAAACATAATTCTGCAGCATAATGGCACATCTGGAGCGTAGCTCGGTTTCGGAGAAAATGCCGGTTTTGGAGAAGAGCGCCATATTCTTTTCCTTCACTAACAGAGGAATGGCATCTGCGGCTGTGGGCAGATTGCAAAGACCGCGCTTTTCTGCCTCCTTCACCCATTCCTCAGAATAGTTGTTGCCGTTAAAGATGATCCTCTTGTGCTCTCTGTATGCATCCCGGACGATCCGTCTGGCGGCGGCGCTCACCTCTTTTTTGCCCTCCAGCCGATCGGCAAAGCCCGAAAGCACCTCTGCCAAGGCGGTGTTCAGCACGGTGTTGGTGTCGGAAATGGACTGCGCAGAGCCTGGCATCCGGAATTCAAACTTGTTTCCGGTAAAGGCAAAAGGTGAAGTCCGGTTCCGGTCCGTGGTGTCCTTTTTGAAGTCGGGCAACACATGCACGCCGGTTTGCATATGGGTGCGCTTGGCGCCAAAGTATTTCTTTCCGCTTTCCACGCAATCCAAAATTCCGGTCAATTCATCGCCCAGATACATGGAAACAATTGCGGGAGGAGCTTCGTTGCCGCCCAAACGGCAGTCGTTGGAAGGGGAAGCCACCGAAATGCGCAGCAGATCCTGATAATTGTCCACCGCTGTGATGACAGCCGCCAAAAACAGCAGGAACACCGTATTTTCAAAGGGATCGTCTCCGGGCTTGAACAGATTCAGACCGGTGTTCGTTTCGATGGACCAGTTGTTGTGCTTGCCCGAACCATTCACGCCCCGGAAGGGTTTTTCGTGCAGCAGGCAGACCAGTCCGTGACGGTCGGCCACCTTCTTCATGATCTCCATGGTCAGCTGGTTCTGGTCGCAGGCGTTGTTGGCAACGGTAAAGACCGGCGCCAATTCATGCTGGGAGGGTGCCACCTCGTTGTGCTCGGTGCTGGCATAGATGCCCAGTTCCCACAGCTCCTCGTTCAGTTCTTCCATGAAGGCCTTGACCCTGGGCTTGATGACGCCGAAATAGTGATCGTCCAACTCCTGCCCTTTGGGAGAAGGTGCGCCGAAAAGCGTTCTGCCGCAAATGCGCAAATCTTCCCGCTGTGCATAGGTTTTCTTGTCCACAAGGAAATACTCCTGCTCTGCGCCCACGCAGGCATGAACCCCGGTCACATCCTTGTAGCCCAGCAGATTCATCACTCTGGTTGCCTGCACCGAAAGTGCTTCCACCGAGCGAAGAAGCGGGGTCTTTTTGTCTAAAACCTCTCCCCCGTAGGAGCAGAAGGCCGTGGGAATGCAGAG
>ENA-ORMS01002683-ORMS01002683.1-human-gut-metagenome-genome-assembly--contig:-NODE-2683-length-12424-cov-5.002264_pt1 | contig 12424 bp, 16 predicted proteins | sample MGYA00242104_ERZ508997 | MGnify/ENA primary metagenome ERZ508997 (study PRJEB26280, sample SAMEA2338704) | human gut metagenome | biome: human gut; feature: human-associated habitat; material: faeces... | reverse complement strand
TGCGTATATTGTTTTGAAGGATGATGGAAGTACGGGGCTTGAATTTCCTAAACAAAAGTAACTGTTTGCCGGAGGTGGATCCTCCGGCATTTTTTTTGGAGGTTTTTTATGAATGAACGCTTGAGAGATGAAAATATAAATTTTAGAGTGACGTCTTATGAGAAAGATATTATAATGCATAATTTTGAAGAAACTGGCATACGGACATTTCAAGAATTTGCAACAAAAATGCTTATCGATGGATTTGTAGTAAAAATCGACACTTCGGAGTTACATAAATATACCTACGAGCTGAATAAGATCGGAGTAAATATTAATCAAATAGCGCACAGGATTAATTCAATAGATTCGACTGCTCCGGATCTCTTTTTGCTGAAAAAAGATATTGAGGAAGTTCAATTTCTTATGAAAGAAATAACAAAATTAGTTCGTAGGCATTGGATAAAATAGGAATAGGAGGATGACAGATGGCAGTCAGTAAAATATGGCCTTTATATAATACTATTGATAGAGCTATAGATTATATTTGTAATCCGGAAAAAACAGAAGATGGCACATTGATAAGCACTTATAAATGCACGGAACGTTTTGCAGGTTGTGAATTTCAGGATGTGCGGGAACATTCCAGGAAGGTGAAAAATAGTAGAATAGGTTATCATACTATCATATCTTTTTCTCCAGATGATCCAATCACACCGGAACAGGCACTTGAAGTAGGCAGGGAAATTATTGAACAATATTTAGGAAATAAATATCAGTATGTTCTTGCGTGCCACACGGATCGGGAACATATACATATTCACTGCGTCAGCAATTCGGTTTCTATGGAGGATTATAAAAAACTGCAAATTGGAGATAAGGATCTGAATAAATTGGAGAAAATAACAGATCGAGTATGCAGAGCTCACGAACTCAGTGTCATTGAAACAAAATCCGGTGTAAAAGGAAGAAACAAATATGAATACGAAATGCATGAAGGAGGAATATCTTATAAAGATAAACTTCGGGAAGCCATTGATAGAAGTATACAGGTTGCAAAAGACTATTCTGATTTTTTACAGATCATGCAATTAGAAGAAGGCTATGAAATTAAAGAAGGAAAATATATAGCGTTTAAAGCTTCGGGGCAAGAAAAATTTACAAGGAATAGAGTGCTTGGGTAACGTTATTCGATCGAAAATATAAAAGATCGAATTATGAATAAGGATAAAAATGTTGAAGTGCAGACGTCCCAAATTCCTTATAAAGTGAAAGGAAAATCAAAAAGGATAATTGATGTAGAACATAATGTTAAAGCCCAGAAGTATTCTGCATATAGAAAAAAATTGAATATGATTAATATAAATATTTATGCAGAAATGGCCAATTTTTTAAGCAGATATGAAGTTGTCTATGATGAGGATTTCCGACAAGTATATGGAAATTTGCAGCAAGAATATAGCTCAGTTTTGAAAAAATTGCATGATTTGGAAAGTAAAAAAAGTTCGTTGGAAGCAGACGAATTACAATTTAAAAAAGTAATTTCCTGCAAAAAAGCGCATGATCATTATTTGTCAACATATGATACTGATGTTAAATTTCAATTAAGAGGAAAATATAAAGACTATGAAGCTGCACTCCTATATTTGAAAAATAATGGCATTAACTTGTCAAAAATAACTCCACAGTATATAAAACAACTTCAAAGAAATGTTGAACAGATGCAAAAGGATATTGAGCAAGTGACAGCAGAAAAAGAAAAATTGCAATCGGATTTAAATATGCTTTCTGTTATTCAGAAGAATAATAGAGAGATATTGCCTGAACATATAATTCCTCACACACAAGAGCCCAAGAAAAGAAGAGAGGCACAAGTAAGGTAAAAATCAGTTTGGTTTTGTTTTATAATATTTTTAAGGGGATTGGGGATGTGCCCCAACAAGCTAATTTCCCCACTTCCACCTTGCAGGTGTGTGGGGAAATTATGTAAGTGGCTTGCCACTTACGTTGCTTGCTATTTTTTTCAAGCGTCAAAACGCTTGACGCATAATTGGCGGAGCCAATATGCATGCAGCTCAAAAAGAGCTGCGTATTCTAACCTGCATAGGCAGGTTTGTTTAGAATACATATGTCCATTTCTGGACATTAATGCTTTTAATCTGCATAGGCAGATTGATAAAAGCATAAAGCCCGTTACCGGGAAAAATTCACAATCAAAAAGTAATAGTTTTATCCGAACATTTATTTTATATGATATAATACATAAAGAAGTATGAGAAAGGCAGGTTTGCTTTATGGGACAAGAAACAACTTACGAAGCTGTAATAAAAAAATGGAGAGACCGGGAGATTACAAATGAGGATGCATTGAATACAGCTTTGAGTAATTTTAGTATTCTATTTGCATATAATTCCGGTGTGATTGAAAATAAAGAAATTTCTTATCATACAACGAGGGAAATTTTTGAAAATGGGAAAATTATCAATTTCACAGGAGATATTCGCACAGTATTTGAAATTAAAAACCAGAAAGATTGTTCTGAGTGGATGATGAAAAAAATAATAAGCAAAGAACCCATTACACCTGAACTTATAAAAATGATACATTATAAATTAACAAAAGGAACTTATGATGAAAGACGCTATCAAAGAGGGGAACGGCCTGGAGAATATAAAAAGCATGATTATGTTGTTGGCAATGATCAGGGAGCTTTGCCGGAGGAAGTTCCGGGAGAAATTGAAGAGTTATGCGAGGAATTGAGTGAGGTTTCGGACAGCAAAGATAATGTTGTGAAGGCTGCAGCATATCTCCATTGTAAGTTTGAAAATACACATCCGTTTGCAGATGGAAACGGGCGTGTTGGACGCACTCTTATGAATTATTTTTTAATGCTTCATAATTATCCCCCATTGATTGTTAGAAATGAAACAAAAAGTAAATATTACAAAGCACTGGAAAAATATGATAAAACAGGAGATTTGAATGATTTTGTTGCCTATATGAAAGAAGAGATGATAGAAACCTGGCGGGCGCCTGGTAAGGCAAAAAAACGTCTGAATGAATATTTTGAAGATGACCACAAAAATTCCGTGTTAGAAAAACTGCATATGAACGAACCGGGGATAGAACATACGAAAGAAATAAAGACAAAGCCTGACAAAAATATTTTGAAATAAGTGATATAAATAATGTCACGCATGACAAGTTATTAAACATACAACATGAACTATAGTTCCTTGTGGAAAATACTCAATGAGTATAATATGATTATATGCATTGAAAAAAAGGAATGATGTGCATGAGTATAAAAGAAGCAAGAGAGCGGGCAGGATTAACTAGAGAGGAACTATCTATATGGCTTGGCATTCCATATAGAACTTTACAAAATTGGGAAACGGGTAGTAGAAAATGTCCTGATTATGTAGAAAGACTTATTGTCGATAAAATACAACAAGATTATCATTGCTTAAAATTACATTAGGAAAAGAGAGGTACAAGTGTGAAGAAAATAATTCTGTTTTTATTATGCAGCATGACAGGATTTATATTGACTGGTTGCGGAAGTGCTAAGATAAATGTAAGCGATTCATTATCTGTGAACTTTGAGGGCTGTGATGGATATGGTACTGCTAAAATACAGGACAGCTATGAATGGGAAAAAAATGCGCTTGCTGAGCTGGGGCTTACCGAGCCTGGCATTGATATGATTGATGATTTGTCATCTTTAGAAACTGCTGCGGTACTAGAAAGTGCCGTTTCATATTCTGTTACCCCGGAAAAAGATTTGTCAAACGGGGATGAAGTTATTGTAACGATCAATATAAATGAAGAAAAACTTAAAGATTATAAGCTAAAATTCATTGCAGAAGAGAGAAAATATATTGTACAAGGTCTTCCGGAAGTTAAAGAAATTGATTTGTTTGAAGATATAAATGTAAAATTTGATGGCGTTGCTCCATGCGTTAGAGCCTCATTGGATAAAATGTTTAGTAATAAGTATGTGGAAACATATTTTTCCATTGATAATGATAAAAATCTGAATATTGGTGATGCTGTGGTTGTTACTGCCGCTTATGACAGTGAGAAGTTGCTTAAAGCTGGTTATAAAGCAATAAATGACACAAAAGAGTATATTGTTGAGGGTGTTTCAAAGTACATAACCAGCTTGGACGAATTACCAGAAGACGCAGACGAGATATTAAAGAAGCAAACCGAAGATATTATTGCTTCTAATTCGGCAAAGCTATATGGATATGCACTTGATTCTTCCAAATTTTTAGGTAATTATCTTTTGTATGCAAAAAGCAATGATTTGTGGGATAATTATAATTGTGTATATTACATATATCAGGTTGATCTATCAAATAATAAAAGCGGCGAAGTTTTAAGCGTTTATTATTATGTGGGATACTATGACCTGTCATTAACGGAAGATAATTTATGCGTATATGATTTCAATAATTGTACCAAAGCTTACCATGGTATTTATAAAGGATGGGATACAATATATGGTTATACAAGCTATACAGAATTGTATAATGAATGTGTGACAAAGAATTTAGAAAAGTATACCTTTGAAGATACTGTGAAAATAGATACATAGAGGCATTTATATGGTAAAATGAACTTATTGTATATGGGAGGCGATTATGAGCATAGCAGACGATGTTACGACGGTGCCAACTTTTTTAGCATTGCTATTAGGTATACCTGTTGTGGTAGGAGCTTTTATTCTTTTATTACCATTGATTATTATTGCGGGGCTTACACAAGCAGACCCTGTTGCAGTTGTTAAGGGTGTTTCCGTTTTTGTGGTTGCAATACTTCTTATCAGATTATTTAGCAAATATCAAATTATCGAAAACGGAATTTGTGGAATAATCTTAGGTGTAGTCCTATATAATCATTCCGGTTTACATCCTGTGTTTTGTATTTTGGCGGGAATTGGTGGTGTGATTGCTTTATTTGTGCTGTCAGAATTAAAAGTATTTTATTTGGTCAAGACAGGTATTTTTTCTATAATCAATACATTATTAATATACTGCATAATTTATTCCCAAGACGGTTTATATCCAGCTCAAGATACTATTTGGGCAGTAACCTTTTTTATTGTATTTCTGCTTGAAAATTTGTTTATCCGATGCACTACTTATGCACAGCATTTTGATTTCGGTTACAAAGATAAGGGAGAAAAGAAACGGTGTAATGATCCGAATAAAGAACAGGTGAAAGATGACACCAGCAATCAAAAAGAATATACATACTATTCTGATCAGAATTCGTTTGCTCAATCAAAGGAAAATAGAGAAACAATAAAGTGGTTCTCTGGAATAACAAATGGTGAAGAACTTAAAAAGAGATATCATGATCTTATGAAGATCTACCATCCAGATAATAATGCAGGGGATGTAAGTACTTCACAACAGATAAAAAACGAGTATGATATTCTTTGCAAAAAATATGCCCAAACCGGACAGTAAAACTTGCTGATAAAAGGGAAGGTGAAAATTTATTCATCTTCCTTTTTATTAGCCAAATACCCATCTATATATCCTAATATTCTTTCTTTGCCGCTTTCTGGTAACTTCCGATAGAGACATAAAATTTCTTGTTCTTGTTTATTCAATTCATTATAGGATATTTTGCCTGTTAATAGGTAATCTGCTGAAACATTAAAATATTCTGCAATTTTTATTATTGCGTCTGATGAAGGCTTAGCTTTTCCTTTTTTCCATTCAGATAGTGCATTTGAAGATAGCCCTAATTGGGTTAAAACATGGGTAGCTGTCTCGTTATTTTCTATGATCAGCTGTTGAATTCGTTCTGCAATAGAAATCATTGTAATCACCAAATAGAATATTCTACCTAAAGTATTGACAAAATAGAAAATTCTATATATACTTTGAAGTGTAATAAGTTATTGATCTTAATTATAAGTAGCGTAATGGGTACAAAAACAAAAGATATCTGCAAATATCTTTTGTAAGGTAGGTGAAAATATATCACCGATGTATAATTCGCTATTTTTATTTTAGCTTAAACAGATTACAAAGTAAAGTTTAAAGGATGAGGCTATGAAAAGAAAATTATCTTCCTGGAGTAAAAGTGTAAAAAAAGCTATGATTGACCGTGATATGGAATCGGTTGATGTAGCAAATAAGTTTGGATGGACTAGGCAGTATACTTCGGCAATTATAAATGGTCGAGTTTACCATGCTGAACCTGTTATGAGGATCAGCCAGCTCTTTGGATTGGATATTCCCTCAGAGAATGCTACTTTGGCGAAGGGATGTGCAGAGAATGAATTGTAATGTAAGAGGATGGAATGCCCTGGATAAGTTTATATTTAAGATAGAAAATTATTTTCAGCATTTAAAAGAGGAACTGCGGGATAACGGAAATGAACTTCCAGAGCCAGAGGAAATGATAGAAGCTGCAACGGAGCAGCTAAGAAAAGAGAATATCGAATTGAAAAAAATTCAATATCCAGCGCATTTGATCAGCCAAGAGGATAAATATTACTGCCCGCATTGCAAAACGGAAATTACCCAGCAGCTTATAGAGCAGTATCGAATTAAATGTTGCATTGAGTGTGGAAAGCGTCTGCTTCTTTAGGGATCAGAAAATGGAGAATCTGATTGAATATAAAAGATACATTATACCTGGAACAAATTGATGCTTATTATAATAAAAAATTAAAGTCCAATGTAATTATTACTGTATTGGATACACCAAAATATCTGCAAGAATTAGGTTTGAATGATGTTCCAATAGTTATGAAACAGAGGACATTGCAGAAGTGTATCAGAAAAGCGCATGGAAGTATCAGTGCACATGGTCTTGACAGGAAAATGATGGAAACATTGCCTGAGCAAATTAGAAATCCTATTTTGGCAATAGAGGAGAGAGAAAGAAATTCGTTTGCCTTGATTTCGGACTATAAGGATAAAGATGGAAATAATATGTTGGTAGCCCTAGAAATGAATGTGACCCATAACAATATTAATGTTAATGAGGTAAAGAGCTTTTATGGTCGGAATAATTTAGAGGTATATATTAAGAAACATGATCCGTCAGAGGTACATGTAGTAGACAATAAAAAAGCCAGACAACTTGCTAGTTTGCTCAGGTTACAATTACCAACGCCTTCACAAGTTTCTGACTACATAGAAACATTACCACAGGCCGAGAGAAAAGTCAATAAAAAAAATGATAAGAATTCGGTTGTGCAGTCATTACAGAAATATCAGAAACAAATCAGTTCCGATCCACAGGCTAATAATTTGGAGAATCAACGACCTCAACAAGAGCGTTGATCCAATAAAACCAATTATTATATGCAATAATTTTATGAACATTGAAAAATCATCTGAATTGCAGTGGCAAAAGAGATGTATAAAGTCCGGTAACGTCTGATATGTCTGAGAGCTTCACAGTGGATACGCGATGATGATCTTATCTGTAAAGGAAACGCCTAGAGGGGAGCGAATTCTGTTCTGTGTTTATTGTCCGTGGTGAGGATGAGAAAGCGAAGATCGGCATAATCAGTAATAATGATACACCCCAAAGGAGGCTTCCCATAGAAATGGGAGAGGTAGAGTAGTTCGTTGTGTAATGCACGGACGAGGGTAACCTGTGGAGCTGACCGACAGCCGCCGGCATAATTAATCCTTTTGAAGTGATGGATAAATCACAAAATCACAAGTGAAATGGATATACTATGTATCTTCCCCCACCCTTCTGGTATATCCATCACTTTAAGAGGATTAGTTGTAGTACAAACCCTATGAGAATATATATAAGCATAAGATGAAAAAGGAGAATTTTATGAAACAAACAGGAACAACAACAATCAGAGAAAATGAATGCAAAAATGTATTTCGTAACACCGACACAGCTAATCGGCAGAAAGCGTTTACTACTTTGTGGATTAACCACATTAATGAAAAAGAAAATAGTTATGTATCACAAATGGGAGTCTTTAAGGGCTGACCCTGTAGATTGCTGGAAGTAAGTAACCTTAATAATAAGCAGGAGCAATGATGGAAAATATAGTTGCAATTTATACCCGCCTTAGTGAAGAAGACAGAAATAAGCTAAGCAAGGAAGAAGAAAGTCGCTCTATCCAAAATCAGAAGAGTATGCTTTTTTCTTATGCCATGCAGCGGGGATGGGAGATTTATAATATTTACAGTGACGATGACTATAAAGGAAGCGATAGAAACCGTCCGGCCTTTAATCAGCTCCTGAAGGATGCCGAAGCTAGAAAATTTAATATTGTTCTTTGCAAGTCGCAAGCCCGCTTCACAAGAGAATTGGAAATGGTGGAAAGGATCATACACGGACAGTTTGTGGAGTGGGGAATCCGATTTGTTGGGTATGCTGATAATGCAGATACCGCAAATAAAGGGAATAAGAAATCCAGGCAGATCAACGGACTTGTAAATGAGTGGTACCTAGAAGATTTATCTGATAATATTAAGACAGTATTGACAGACCGGAGAAAGAAGGGCATCTTTATCGGAGCATTTGCACCCTATGGTTACCAGAAAGATCCTGATCAGAAGGGGCATCTTATTCCGGATCCGGAAGCTGCAGCTGTCGTAAGGAAAATCTTTGAATTGTATGTTGCCGGATATGGCCGGACGGCAATCGCTCGTCACTTAAATGCGAAAGGGATCCCAAATCCAACGGCGTATAAAAGAGAAAAAGGAATGCGCTATAGTAATCCACATAAAAAATTTGACGGAATCTGGAAATATGCTCCTGTTAGGGATATCTTGATTAATGAAGTATACATTGGGAACTTAATCCAGGGAAAGTACGAAAGTCCAAGTTATAAATCACTTCACTGTAAGCCGGTTCCAAAAGAAAGATGGATCCGTGTTAATAATACCCATGAGCCAATTATCAGTCAGGAACTGTGGGAGAAGGCAAAAGAGATTGAAAAACAGCGGACAAAGCCTATGGGGGGCAAGATCACTAATAAATTTGCAGGAAAAGCAAGATGTATGTATTGTGAGTACACTTTAGCAAGCTGCAAAAACCATAATTATTATTATCTACGGTGCAGTTCAAGACATTTTGATAAAACTAAATGCAAAGGTGCATTTATTTCCCAGAGACTTTTGGATAAAATAATTTTGCAGGAACTAAATCAGATGATAGAGCAGTATTTTGACGAAAATGCAGCAGAGAGTAGGATTTGCTTACAAAATAACAACGAAGCAAAGAGAAAGTCACTTCTTAAAAAGAGGGAACAGTATACCGATAAAATATGTGAATTGAAAAAAGCAACAGAAAACATGTATTTGGACAAGGTGAAGAATGTTATTACTGAAGCGCAGTTTATAGAGTTTAGTGAAAGCTTTACCAATGAGATATATGAGGCCCAAGAGAGGATCCAAGAGATTGATAAAGAGATAGAACTTTTGGCGCAACGGATAAAATCCAACAAATCTGTGGGGGAGATCCTTAAAAAATATAGAAACTTGCAGGAACTCGACAGAGAAACTATTAATACGCTTATTGATTATATAGAAGTTGGAAGGCTTGATAGGAGAGCATATAAGGACGAGGCTCCGCCTATTGTAATTCACTGGAAGTTTTAATTTTGTTGTGTAAAAGTATTTGTAGCATCCGCCGCCATATCCTCAAACAGATCGGTAATGGCGTCCCCCTTTGACTGGAATTCGCAGCTGTTAAACGGAATGCCACCGGCCGCCATAGGCCAGATGCCTACCGTGTGATCTACATAATAATTTGCAAAACCTGAGTTTTCAATTTCTTCCATAGAAAGATTTCTGGTAAGCTGATGAACAATGGTGGAAACCATTTCCAAGTGAGCCAGCTCCTCTGTACCAATATCCGTAAGAATGGCAGCAACCTCGTTGTAGGGCATGGTATAGCGCTGGGAGATATACCGCATGGAAGCTCCAAGTTCTCCGTCGGGGCCGCCGTACTGACTCATGATCACCTGTGCGATTTGGGCATTGGGTTCCTTGATATTTACGGGATACTGTAATCTTTTTTCATAACTCCACATCTTTTAACATCCTCCTTCCCATGGCCAGGGCTGGGTTGCCCATTTCCATTCATTTTGTCTGCAGCCATCTGCGTCAGAAATGCGTAATGGACCATATTTCATGGCGTATTCCCTCATGGCCTGATTTTTCATGCGGACATAGTGGTTTAAATATTCCATGGCTTCTTTGTCGGTAGGATGAGTGTCCAGGTACTCTGTCATCTCCACAACTACAAAATCGATCACGCCAATTTCGTGCAAAAGTCTTTCTTTGTCGGAATTCATTTAACGCATCTCCTTCCTGTAAATGGTTTTTCCAGTTCGGGGAAAATCGTACCGATCCGATATGCTTCATCAAGATTTTCAAAAATATTTGTGAGATGCTGCCAGGGGACGTAAGCCATGGCGATCGGGAAGCGGTCAAAGTATTCGTTAAAGCTGTAGTCCTGCATAGTTTTCCTTTCATAAACTCTCGGATTTTTTAATACTATAGTATGATAGGGAACAATGACAGTTCCAGACCGACACATTTTTTTCACACTTTTTTTGGAAAATAAACACAAAATTAAAGTAAAGTAAAAAGAACAGATGCAAAAAGGAGGCAATTATTTTGATTGAAGTGGAAGATTTGGTGAAGAAATATGGAAATCACACGGCAGTAGATCACTTGTCCTTTCATGTGGAGCCAGGAAAGATTTACGGATTTCTGGGGCCAAACGGCGCCGGAAAGAGCACGACCATGAACATGATGACCGGATACATAGCGCCTACACAGGGAAGTGTAAAGATCAACGGATATGATCTCATAAAGGATGCGGAAAAGGCGAAAAGCTGCATCGGTTACCTTCCGGAAATCCCGCCCCTATATGGAGAAATGACGGTAAAGGAATATCTGTCCTTTGTGGCAGAATTAAAGAGGATTCCCAAAAGGGAGAGAGCAGATCAGCTGAGGCAGGTCATGGAAATGGTAATGATACAGGATATGGCTGACAGGCTGATCAAAAATCTTTCCAAAGGATACAAACAGAGAGTAGGACTGGCACAGGCCATACTTGGATACCCGGAAGTGATCATTTTAGATGAACCGACAGTGGGACTGGATCCCAAACAGATCATTGAGATCAGAGATCTGATTAAAAAATTAGGAGAAAAGCATACGGTGATCCTAAGCTCTCATATCTTATCAGAAGTACAGGCAGTATGTGACGAGATCATGATTATATCAAAGGGAAAACTGGTTGCCTGTGATACGCCTGAGGGCCTTACCGGCAGGGTAAGAGGGGACGCACAGATCCGCATCACTCTGCTTGGAGACAGGGAACAGGCGCAGAAGGCGGTGGAGATGCTTGAACATGTGAAAGCTGTCTCCTATGAAGAAAGTTCCGAAAAGGGCTGTGTCAGCCTTGTGCTTCAGACAGAGGCAGGAGAGGATATCAGAAGGGAGCTTTTTTACGCCATGGCAAAAGCAGGTCTGCCGATTATGAGCTTAAGCAGAGTGGAACGTTCTCTGGAAGATATTTTCTTGGAACTGACAGAAGACGGAGAAGAGGCAGTTCAGAAAACAGAAGAGGCGGCAGTTCAGGACACGGAGGTGCCCCAAAAGGAAGGAGGAGAAGAAAATGAGAGCAATTTATAAAAGAGAAATAAAAGCTTATTTCCACACCTTTATCGGGCCGCTTTTTATCGGTGCCACTTTGTTTTTGCTTGGAATTTATTTCTCGGTATATAATCTGTTTGCAGGATACAGCTACATAGGATATGCGCTTTCTTCCATTGTTTTTCTTTTCCTGATCACCATTCCGATCCTGACCATGAGGATCCTGGCAGAAGAGCGCAGGCAAAAAACAGATCAGCTTATCTTAACGGCGCCTGTCAGTGTGGCAGGGATCGTGGGTGGAAAATTTCTTGCGCTTGCAACAATTTTTGCAATCCCAATGGGGATCACCTGTATTTATCCGCTGATCCTTTCTGCCTTTGGGGAAGTGGATATGGGGGAAAGCTATCTGGCGATCCTGGGCTTTTTCCTGTATGGGCTTTCCTGCATTGCCATCGGGATCTTTGTTTCCTCCCTCACGGAAAGCCAGGTGATTTCGGCGGTTCTTACCTTTGGAATCCTGTTTTTAGGCTATGTGATGTCGGGAATTACCAATCTGATCTCCCAGTCAGGAAACTGGCTGACCAGACTTCTTTCCGCATTTGATATGGTGACGCCTTTTGATCAGCTGCTAAATGGTTCTCTTCATGTGGCAAGCCTTGTTTATTACGGTTCTGTTATCTTACTTTTTCTGATCTTTACAGTACAGTCTATTCAGAAAAGAAGGTATCAGGTTTCTGTTAAAAACCTCAGTATGAGCGCTTACAGTTCTGCGGTGCTCGTAATCTGTACGGCATTTATGGTCTTACTGAATGTTGTGGCTTTTT
>ENA-ORMS01002681-ORMS01002681.1-human-gut-metagenome-genome-assembly--contig:-NODE-2681-length-12435-cov-2.439661_pt1 | contig 12435 bp, 7 predicted proteins | sample MGYA00242104_ERZ508997 | MGnify/ENA primary metagenome ERZ508997 (study PRJEB26280, sample SAMEA2338704) | human gut metagenome | biome: human gut; feature: human-associated habitat; material: faeces... | reverse complement strand
TAACGGCACCCAGGTCGAGCAACGGTATGAGCCGCGAGAACGGTATGCCGTTGTTCTTGGCAAAAGCCTGCATAAACTTGAAGCCCACACCACAGCCGCAGAGGTGCTTGAACGGATAGCTGTCGTCGGAACGCTTGGGGTTGAGCACCGCCACAGCTGGCGGCAACGTCTCGTCGGGCACATGATGGTCACAGATAATGAAGTCGATGCCCAGACTCTTGGCATAGGCCACCTCTTCAATGGCCTTGATGCCACAGTCGAGAATGATGATCAACTTTATTCCGTTTTCGTTGGCATAGTCTATTCCTTTCTTGCTCACACCATATCCCTCTTCATAGCGGTTGGGGATATAATATTCGATGTTGGAATAAAACTGCTGCAAAAACCTGTAGACAAGAGCCACAGCCGTGCAGCCGTCAACATCATAGTCGCCATAGATCAGAATGCGCTCCTTGCGGCCCATAGCATCGTTGAGCCTGTCGACCGCCACATCCATGTCCTTCATGAGGAACGGGTTGTTAAGGTCGGCAAGCTGCGGATGGAAGAACCGTTTAGCACCGCTCTCTGTGCTTATGCCTCGCCTGATAAGCAGAAACGCCAGTATCGGGCTGATGTTGAGCTTTTCGCCTAATTCTTTCGCCGCCTTCTTCTCGTCAGCAGTAGGTAGCTTGTAATTCCATTTGAAAAGCATTTTATATATGTGTTTATTTTATTTGGCTATAGTAACACGGCACGCTTTTGAGCATACCGCGTGTAAAGTTACAAAAATAATATAATATAGAGAAATGTTGTTGTCAAATTTTGAAATCTTTACTCAAGTTTCGCATGTATTTGACATGCATATATAAAATTTGAGGGCTGCTAATCAGCAGCCCTCAACCAACACAAAAACTAAACTAGATTTAACTAAACTAAACATGAGACTTGTCACAAGCCCCACGCTTGTTGATTGCAAATTTAGCAATTATATTTAAATATGCAATAGTGCAATAATACATTTTAACAGGAAGGGTCGGTAAAACCGTGCTATATAACATTTTTTCAGAGTTTATATACACTTATTAAGTGTTTAAAAACATGTTTTTGATTTTAATCATGTTGTTTAGACACAATCGGCCCCTGTTAAACGACGTTTAGGCACAACCGCGCGTCACAACTTTGACGTGCGGTTCATGAGCCAGTTGTCAAGGACAACCATCGCTGCCATGGCCTCTACAACAGGCACAGCGCGGGGAAGGACACAGGGATCGTGTCGGCCTCTCGCCGTGAACTCGGTTGCCTCGCCGTCCTTGTTGACGGTGGGCTGGTTCTGCAAGATGGTGGCAACGGGCTTGAAGGCCACTCTGAAGTAGATGTCCTGTCCGTTGCTTATGCCGCCCTGTATTCCTCCGCTATGGTTGGTGAGCGTTGTGGCCGTTTGTGCCGATGTGTCAGAGGGCACGAAGATGTCGTTCTGTTCGCTGCCGCGGGCTGTAACGCCGTCAAAGCCCTCGCCATACTCGAAACCCTTCACGGCGTTGATGCCAAGCATGGCTGCACCAAGAGCGGCATGAAGTTTTCCAAACTCGGGCTCGCCGAGACCGGCGGGGCAACCTTTGACCACACAGGTGATGATGCCGCCGATGGTGTCGCCATCGGCCTTGACCTGTGCGATGAGGTCTTCCATCTGTTGTGCCTTCACGGGATCGGGGCAGCGCACGGCGTTTGTCTCCGTGAGCGACAGGTCATACAGGTGATAGTCGCGTTCAAGAGCGATGGCGCCCACCTGTGAGGTGTAGGCTTGCACGCTGATGCCCAGCTGACGCAACACAAGTTTGGCAAGCGCTCCACCCACACAACGGCTTATGGTTATGCGTCCGCCACCACGATGGTCGCGCACACCATATTTTGACCAATAGGTGAAGTCGGCATGGGAGGGGCGGAAGAGGTTACGCATGTTCTCATAGTCGGACGAGTGTTGGTTTGTGTTTCTCACCACAAAGCCAATGGGACATCCCGTCGACTTTCCCTCGAACACGCCACTTAAAATTTCTACCTTGTCGGCCTCGTTACGGCTTGTCGTTATCCGGCTCTGTCCGGGACGGCGTCTGTTGAGTTCGCTCTGAATAAACTCTTCGTCAATATCTATTCCGGCAGGCATGCCGTCAACGACACCGCCAACAGCCGCACCATGACTCTCGCCAAAGGTTGTGAGGGTGAAAAGTGTTCCAAACGTGTTACGCATAGCAATATTCTCCTTTAGTGTTTATGACCGCAGCAACCACCTTCGTGATCGCCATGACCGCCGTGACCGCAGCAGCCACCTTCGTGACCTTCATGACCACCGTGACCGCCACAGCCACCTTCATGGCCTTCGTGACCGCCGCAGCCGCCGCAGTCGCCACCACAATGGCCGCAGCCCTCGCCGCTCATGTGGTTGATCATGGTCTGGATCTCCTCGTTAGAAGCCTCGCGGCTCTCCACCACGCTACCCTTGAAGTTGAGCTTCTTGCCAGCCAACGGATGGTTGAGGTCCAGCGTCACCTTGTCGTCAGCAATGTCGACAACGGTTGCCATGAAGCGCTGTCCCTGCTCGTTCTGAAGAGGCACGACGGCGCCCTTGAAGATATACTCTTTGTCGAAACGGCCGTTCACCATGAACATCTCCTTCTCAAGAGCGATGACGTGCTCGTTGACATAAGGGCCATAGGCATCGTCCTCGCTGAGAACGAAATCGAAGTCGGCACCCTTCTCCAGGTCCACCAACGCGTTCTCGAAGGCATCGAGGGTTATGCCGAAGCCGGAAATGAACTGGAACGGCTTTGCGGCGGGAGCCTCTTCAACCATGGTGTTGGTGCCATCGGCATCTATCGTATACAACTTGTACGACACAGCAATAAACTTGTTGCTTTTCTTTTCCATTTTTCTTGTTTCTTTATTATTAAAAATTAAGCATGACCACAACGATGCTGACATCAGCAAGGGGCATGAGGACATGCGAAACTGTCTGTTTATGAATTATTTTTCATGCAAAGGTAGTGCTATTTGGCGGATTTCCCAAATAAGTGGATGCGTTTCTTGTGCATGTCATAGATTTTTCGTTATTTTGCCCAACAAACAATATGGACACCGATCATTATGAAAGTAAACATTTTTCACATATTCTTATATGTTGCCATAGCTCTCACATACATGCCAGGAGAAGCATCGGCACAACGTCCTGCCTTGGGCAAGCTGTCGTCGCAGCTGCGCATGCTCATGAACGATGCCGACCGACAAAAGGCGGCAAAGAGGCGTGGAGGAACCGATGCAGGGCAGAACCCCACGGTGTGTGCCTTTGTGCGCACCTCGTCGGCAGCCGACACAACAACGCTGAAAGCTGAGGGGTGCAGGGTGCTGGCATCGCTCGGCGACATAACGATCGCTGCCATGCCGCTCAACAGCGTGGCTGCGCTGTCGCGACGGAGCTGTGTGCTACGCATAGAGGCACAACGGGGCAACACCGTGGCGCTCGACTCGCTCGGGCTGATCATCAACGTGCCGCCCGTACATGAGGGCAGGAACCTGCCACAGGCGTTCGACGGCACAGGCGTTGTTGTGGGCATGCAGGACGTGGGCTTCGACCTCACCAACCCCACCTTTCTCAGCGACGACACACGACGGTGGCGCATAAAAAGCTTCTGGGACCAGTTGGCAAAGAGAGAAAGCGGCAGCTCGCTCTTCGTGGGAGCCGACTATACCGACGAGGCGGCGCTGCGTGACGTGGCCCACTCGCGCGACGCACATATCATACCCCACGGCACCATGACCACCAGCATAGCCGCCGGCACAGGCTATGGCTCGCCTTACCGCGGCATGGCGCCAGGCAGCGACATCTGTATGGTGAGCAACGCCGTCAACGTGGACGCTCCTCTCATTCCCGAAGAGAACGTCTACAAATATACCTATGCCACAGATGTGCTCGGCTTCAAGTATATCTTCGACTATGCCCAGAGCAAGGGGCAGCCCTGTGTGATAAACTTCAGCGAGGGCTCGCCACAAGATTTTCGCGGCGACGACGTGCTCTATTTTGAAGCCTTGAGACGGCTCACAGGCCCCGGACGCATCCTGGTGTCGGCGGCAGGCAACAACAGTACGGACCCGACCTATTTCCGCAAGCCGGCAGGCACAGCCTCGGCTGGAACGTTCGTAAAGAAATGGAGCAAAAGTGCTGTGCTCACGATGAAGGCACGCCAACACTTCAAGCTGCGTCTCACAGCCTACGGGTCACCAAACAGGGAGCTGGTGTTTGACACGAAGGCCATCGTGGCTGCTCCCGACTCGACAGTGACCGACACCTTGCGCTACGCCACCTACAAACTTGCTGTCGACATACAGGCCTTTCCATCATGCTATGATGAGGAGGAGACCGCCTATGACGTGACGATATCGGGAGCCGAATATGTGGGCGTGGGATCCAAACCGTTATCTATGGAGGTTCTCGGGAGCGATGCCGACGTGGAGGTGTTCTGCCTGTCAGGACAGATGTATGCGAACAGCCTTAACCACGCTCTGTGTGACGGCGAGAAGACACACAACATCAACAGTCCGGCGGCAGCTCCATCGGTCATCTGTGTGGGCGCGACGGCTCACCGCACCTGTGTGACCAACTTTAAAGGCGAGAAGATTGACACGGGCATAAAAGATGTGGGCGACATTGCCTACTACTCGTCCGTAGGCCCAACGTTTGCAGGGCTGACAAAACCCGACGTTGTGGCGCCGGGGTCTGCCATAACATCGGCGTTCAGCTCTTTCTATATTGAAGCCGACCCCACCCGACTGACTGGCCAGACGGTCGCCACGTTCGATTATGAGGGCCGCACATACGCCTGGTATTACGAGCAAGGCACATCACTCTCCTCACCTGCCGTGGCAGGAACGATAGCTCTGTGGCTGCAAGCCGTGCCCACGCTGTCACCCGAAGACGTGATGGAGGTGATAGCGGCCACCAGCATCCGTCATGACCCGTCGCTCTCCTACCCTAACAACACATGGGGTTATGGAGAGATCGATGCTTACCGCGGCTTGCTACACCTGCTGAAGCTCGACTCGGTGAGAGACATAAGCCTCAGCCCGTCGGCAGCACGCATGGGCATGTCGCCAGATGGGCTGCTCACCATCAGTCTGCCGTCAGCGGCTTCACGTCCGTTCACCGTCAGTGTCTATTCGGTTGGCGGACAGCTGCTTCATCAGACGACCCTTGCGGCAGGCAGCGACAGCTACGCCCTGGCTCTGCAACATCTGAACAAAGGCGTTTACGCCATACAGATAAACAGCTGCGAGAAACAGCTGCGAGGCTCCACGCTTGTGAGAAGATAACGCTGGGGCGAAGCCCGCGGAGCGGGGCAAGCGGGGCGGTGCAAACAAAAAACGCTTCTTTTTGCAATATTTTTTTGTAAAAAGAACATTTATTTATATTTTTGCACCCCGAGAGAAAAGGTACACATTGCAAGCAGGCGTTCACAATCAATAGCATATATGAATCTTGTAAAAAAATTATATGAATCTTATAAAAAGATATTGTGCTTTTAAAAAATTTTTGAGCACCTGCTTAACAAACAAAAACGTTGGATTGTAGAAAAAGGATGTTGCGCGACCGTTAACAGGGAGCGCAAAACAAAAAGTTATTTAATAGCTATGAAGAAATTAAAGTTTATGTTATTGGCGGTGGTGACCGCCTTGGTTTTTGCATCATGCGGAACAACACGCACCGTGCCTATCACAGGACGCAAGCAAAATCTGCTTGTGAGCGACGAGCAGGTGCTCAGCCTCAGCAACCAGGAGTACAGCAACTTCATGAAGTCGGCAAAGGTGTCTACCAATGCCGCCAACACAGCCATGGTGAAACGTGTGGGACAGAACCTCGCGACAGCCGTACAAAACTATCTGGTGAACAACGGGCTACAGTCGGAGATCAAGAATTTCAGTTGGGAGTTTAACCTCGTGCAGAACAAGGAAGCCAACGCTTTCTGCATGCCTGGCGGCAAGATTGTGGTTTATGAGGGCTTGCTACCCTACACCCAGAACGAGGCATCGCTGGCCATTGTCCTCGGACACGAGATTGCCCACGCCGTGGCTAAGCACTCGGCTGAGCAGATGAGCAAACAGATAAAGAACCAGTATGGCACGCAGATTCTCGGTGGTGTTCTGCAGGCTGCCGGCGTAAGTTCGACCACGACACAGCTCGCACAGATCTTGGCACAGAAGGGTTTGCAGTTTAGAAGTCTCAAATATTCGCGTGACAATGAGACCGAAGCCGACCGCATGGGACTGATCTTCGCCGCCATGGCGGGATACGACCCCAACGTTGCCGTGGCGTTCTGGCAGCGCATGTCACAGGGCAGCAGTAGCAACCAGAACGACATGTTCAGCGACCACCCATCAGACGCAAAGCGCATTGCAGCTATCAAGGCAGAGATGCCTGAGGCTCTGAAATATTATAAGCCCGCAACAAAAGTTTCGTCTACAAGCAAAACCTCTTCTACAAAGAAGAAGACAACAACGAAGAAGGCTTCTACAACAAAGAAGACATCTGCAACGAAGAAGAAGACCACACGCAGATAAGCGGTCATAAGTTTTTTTTCCGAGCACCTGCTTATATAAAAAAGGTGAAGAAAGCAACCATTTTGAGAGACCTTATGATGCTCTTAAAGTGGTTGTTTTTTTTATGATATCCATAACCGCTGGTTGAGCTGCCGAAGGCATCGAAGCCTGCGGCCCCATGAATGATGGTAAAATCGTCCTCAAAGAGGGCGAACATGGTGGATTAAGCCCTCGAAACCATTGCATTTTGCTTAAAAATTTTGTACCTTTGCATAAACTCAAGAAAGAAATAGTCTAAACAACCAAATGACCGTTAAAAGACTGACAACAAAAGAAATCAAACATTATAATAGGAATGAAAAAAATAAAGAATGTCACCCGTGGGGTGATGACAGCAATTGCTTTGTTCTGTATGAGCCTCAGCGCCCAAGCGGCAGAGGTGGTCTACAAGATTGTGGAGTATAACAAGACAACACAAGATTTTCTGTTGGCTGCCAGCGGCATGGTGCCCAAGAACTCGTGGGTTGGCTTTGAAAACACATACGGTGCCACAACGGGCAACCGCTACAACCAGATACCGCGCAACCGCAACGCTGTGCTTTGGCTCAACGGATGGCAGGGATGCACCATAAAGAGCATTACGCTGAGCATGTGCTCAAACAACACGAAAGGACAGGTGGGCATGACGGTGAAAGACGGCGAGACACAGCTCTACAAGCAGACAGCTGTAGACTTTGCTTCTCCCGATTGGTTCGGACAATGGGTGTCGAAAGACCTTAACGTCTATGTGGACATCAAGAAAGAGCTGAACCTGCCTGCCATCACTACCGACGAGGCCAGCATCGTCGTTCAGGGCGGCACGAAAGAGGGATCGGTCTATCTTGATGCCATCACGATAGAGTATGACGAGGCTGCCGGCACACAGCTCGAGTCGCCGTTGGGATGGATATACGAGAAGATGGAGAAGAAAGGCAAGCTTAACGAGGGCGATGAACTGATGATTTACCGTAACGGTTGTGCTGCCACCAACTATGACGGCATGGAGAAAGACCATTATCTTGATGTCGTGACCATTGCCTCAACCAAGGATGTCACCTCTCCCGACGTGCTGCGCTTCACCCTTGGCAAGGGCGAGAGCAACGGTTTCTGGACGCTCACCGACCAGTATGGCCGCAAGCTTGGAGCCACAGGCAAGCAGACCTTGGCATGGAACGAGGGCTCAACACAATGGGCCATAGACCTTGGCTACGAAGGAGCGACCATAAGCAACGAGAAGGAGAGCAGCAGCACGCTGCGTTACAACGAGCCGACAAGCAGCTATGCACGCTTTGCCCTCTACACCTCAAAGAGCCTGCAGTTGCCGTTCCTCTACCGCAAGGACAAGCAGAAGGAACCTGAGCTGTCGCGCTCAATAACCTTCGGCGAGACCACCGTAACAGCCGCTCTTGAGAACAAGCATGTTGTCCTCGCACCCACCGTCATGCCTACCACCACTACCGACAAGCGCATGGTCTGGTCGAGCAGCGACGAGAGTGTGGCAACGGTGAACGGCGGTTTTGTCACCCTTCTGGCGACAGGTCACACAACCATCACCGCCAAGACAAAGGACGGTGGAGCAGAAGCCAGCGTGAGCCTCACCGTCACAGCAGCGTCAGGCATCGGCCACACCACAGCCGAGGCCAAGAAACAAGCCACCCGCAAGGTGCTGAACGGCCACAACATCGTCATCGTGACCGACAACGCTGCTTATGGTGTTGACGGGGCGAAGAGATAATATACAGACAGAAAAAGGTGTGCCAAGCATATCGTTTTTCCTTTTGTGAAAGGAGAATCTTTATGCTTGGCACACTTTTAGTTTTCGTTTTGTCTTCTCAAGCAAGCGAAAGATCAGCTACTTATAATATTCGTTCTGCTGATCGGCAATGGCAGCGTTGGCATTGATCTCATCTTGCGGGATGGGAAGGACGATGCCGCCAAACGTGCGGTCAATGGTTTTGGCACGACGGGTAACAGGCACATCCTGAAAATCGTCATTGAAAACGATGGTGCGGTTCATCCTTATCATGTCGAAGAAGCGCTGACCCTCACCAAACAGTTCCTTGCTGCGCTCATCGAGGATCATGTCATCGGTCACGGTGGCAGCGGTGGCAGCAGCAAGCTGTGGCGAACGACGACGAATGTTGTTAAGCCATGAGGCAGCAGCCTCTTTGTCACCCGTGTGCAAGGCGGCCTCGGCAGCTATGAGATAAACCTCTGACAGGCGCATGACCTTGATGTCTACAGCCGTGGAGGTCTCCTTGCCATCGCCCTGCATGTCGAGGCCACCCATATACTTGTAACATGCGCCATGACGCTCCGTGCCTGTATCTACCCACGACTCGTCATTGTCCATAACACCCCATCTCACATCGGTGGCATCTTCTCCCAGACGGTCGAGGAAATAGTTGCTTGCAAGGAACCATCCCATGGCTCCTTTCTTCTGGCCATAACACATGTAATAATAGCCCAACGAGCTCTTTTCAAGGTCGGTCTTTGTGTCTATGCCGATCTCAAAGATGGCCTCAGAGCCATACTGACGGCTCCATGAGTTGCACCACTCGGATGGCTCATAGAGCTTATATTTGCCTGAGCCGATAACCTCTTCGGCAGCTTTAAGGGCGCCAGAATAATCTTCCATGTAGAGCTTGACCTTAGCTTGCAGAGCCACGTTGCCATAATAGTCGAGATAGCCGTGCTTCACACCCTTGTCGGAAGCGAGGAGTTTCTGGCCTTCAGTAAGGTCTTCAACGATCTGGCTGTAGACCTCCTCCACCTTGGCACGCGAGGGTTGCGCACCCGCATCGAGGGTCGTCAAGACCAAGGGCACACCATAAGATGTCTTGTTATAATTGTAAGGCAAGCCATAGAGGCGCACGAGGTCAAAATAGAACAAGGCGCGGAGCGAGAGAGCCTCGCCCTTGTAATAGTTAAGCGCTGTGCTGCCATCGGCCTGACGCTTGTCGATGTTTTCAATTAGGTTGTTGGCCTGCATTATGCAGTCGTAGATCTGCGACCAGAACGCCTGATAGGTGCCGCTCGTGGGCGTGTGGTTAAACGTATAGAGGTTGTCGTTGCCTCTACCGTTGGTGTAGATGGTGAGGTCGCCACCCTTGGCATCGCCATAGAGAAGGAAATTGCGGCCATAATAGGACGACGACGACATCTTGAACATCATGCCGTTTATGGCTACCTCGGCGTCACGCTGCGTGGCAATGGCTTCGTCAGCGTTGCCCGAATTGGTGGGTTGGCGGTTAAGAAAATCGGAGCACGAGGTGAGACAGGTCAAACCGAGAACCAACGCCATTATTGTTATCTTGTTTATCTTCATTGCTTTTGATTTTTTGTGATGGCTATGCTGCCACCGTATAAAACTTCTACGTTTGAAAGAATAGAGACACCTGCTTTTTGCAGGCATGCAAGGTGGCGAGCCTTAGAACGTGAGCTCAACACCAAAGATGAAGGTCTTGCCTAAAGGTGTCTCCCAGCCGCGTGTGCTGTAGCTGTTGACCTCGGGGTCAGCATCCTTGTAACGGGAGAAGGTAAGCAGGTTCTCTGCGTTGAAATAGACCCTCGCGTTTGTCATAAGAGCATGCTTGACCCACTCTCTTGGCAAGCTGTAAGCCAGGCTCACCGTCTTCAGACGCAGGAAGGAAGCGCTGTGCAGATGACGTGTGCTATACTGCATGGCGTCGGTAAGGTCGCTACCTGAAAGGGCTGGTTCTGAGGCATCGGTGTGGGTAGGCGTCCACATTTTCTCGTAATAGTGTTTTGAGCGTATGCGCTCCCAGTAGTAGCCATCGTCGGCCACATCTTTGTAAGCGCCATCATAGAGCTTTCCACCGAGCTTATAGATAAAGTTGAGACCCAGTTCCACGCCCTTGTAAGACACGTTGGTAGAGAAGCCGCCAGCCATGTCGGGAATGCCGTTACCGATAATCTTCATGTTGGCTTTCTCATAGTCGTAAGTGGCACCGCGACCCTTGAACACGAAATCGCCGGCCTGCGAATTGCTCTCGTCGTTGACGAAATAAACGCTCTTTCCGTTGGCAGGGTCTACACCAGCCCACTCATAGCCATAGAAGGCGAGCGTCGACTGTCCCTCACGGTAGATATACTGTGCGCGCGAGTCGCCGCCTGTCGGGTCATACCATATAATGTCTTGACCGCGATACAAGCTTTTGACCTTCGACTTGATGAACGAGGCGTTGAACGATGCCGTCCAGGTCAGTCCGTTCTTCTTTATAATGTCGCCAGACAGTTCGATCTCAACGCCGTGGTTGTTTATCTTGCCGATGTTTCTGAGCGTAGAGTTGAAACCTGTGACCATAGACACAGGCACATCCTGAAGCAGGTTGTCAGAGTTGCGGTTGAAGAACTCGACAGAGCCTCTGATGCGTTGGTTGAGAAAAGCAAAGTCGAGGCCCACATTGAAATTGTAGTTGGTTTCCCAAGTGAGGTCTTTGTTGCTCAACGACGATATGTAGCCTGCGGGGTTGCCCATATATTTGTTCGAATAGGACATGAGGTTCATGTAAGCATAGTTGGACGACGGCAGCGTGCCGTTAACGCCATACGAAGCACGCAACTTCAGTTCGTTTATCCATGTGGCGTTCTCCAAGAACTTTTCTTTGTTCAATCGCCAAGCGCCAGACACAGACCAGAAGTTGCCCCAACGGGTGTCAGGACTGAGTTTTGAGGAGCCGTCGCGACGGAACGAAGCGGAGAGGAAATAGCGCTCAGCATAGTTGTAGTCGGCCTTCGACAGCACCGACACCATTGAGTTGCCCCACTGGTAGCCGGCTGCTGTGGGTGTGCCGGCTGTGGACACGGTGTGGAGGGTGCTGCTCGGGAGGTTGTCGCCTGAGGCACGCACAAAATCGGTGGTGTTCTTCTCGGCTTCAAAACCAGCCAACAGTCCGATGGCGTGGTCGCCGAACGCACGGTTATATGTGGCCGTTGTTGACGACACTATCTTCTCATAGGTCGTTCGCATCTCGCTCACGGTGCCGTTTACGGCCGATGCGTCAAAATGGTTCGCGCTATAGTAGATATGATCTCTCACGCTCGTGTTGTCGTAAGAGAAGATGGAGCGCAGGTCAAGTCCGGGCAGCAGATGCAAGGTGAGCGTCTCGATGGCAGAAATGCGGGTGTTGACCGACTTGTTCTCCCACTCCTTATTATAATAGAGGCCGTTGTAGGCATAGCTGCCATAGCGGTCGGTCCAGTCGGCACCGGTGGCATAATCGGTAGGCCAATAGAGTCCCCACAACAGGTTGCGTGTCTGCATGAAATAGTTGGAACCCGTAGTACGGGTGTCGTTATAGCCGCTCTTTGAGGTGCGCGTGAGGCTCACGTTGGTGCCGACCTCTACCAGCTGTCCGATCTTCTGTGACAGGTTAACGCGTCCCGACACACGCTTGAAGCTGTTTACCCACAAGCGTCCGTCGTCCTTGGTGTAAGAGAACGACGTGAAATAGTTGGTCTTGTCGGTGGCGCCGCTCACCGACACATCGTTGGTCTGGTACACGCCTGTGCGGAAATAGGCATCGTCCCAATCAAAATATTTGCCGCCGCGTCCCGAGTGGTCATACTCGCCAATGTTCACGTTCTCATAAGCTCCAGTGCCTTCGGTCGTGAACTGGTAGCCGTGCTTGTTGAACTTGCGGTTGAGCTGCTTCAGAGCATAAGCGTTGGCATCGGCATCGCTGGCACCGTTGGCTGTCTTGTAGTCGTGGAACACGGTGTAGAGCATGTCGACCTGTTGCTGGGTGTTGGCAGCCTCATAGTTGCCTGTGGCCCATGACGGCGTAAAGCCAATTGACGATTTAAGGCTGA
>ENA-ORMS01002680-ORMS01002680.1-human-gut-metagenome-genome-assembly--contig:-NODE-2680-length-12435-cov-2.445153_pt1 | contig 12435 bp, 10 predicted proteins | sample MGYA00242104_ERZ508997 | MGnify/ENA primary metagenome ERZ508997 (study PRJEB26280, sample SAMEA2338704) | human gut metagenome | biome: human gut; feature: human-associated habitat; material: faeces... | reverse complement strand
TTTTTAAGCCACTCTACTGCGCGCATTATCCTATTGTTCTGCGTTCCGGCAGTGCAAAAGGCGGCGACATGGCCTCCCAGCGGACCGGTTAAAAGCCTGAGATAAATCTCGCGCATGATAAGAGGAGCAAATATCGGGATTTCATTTTTTCTATCCTCTATCCCTGCAAGCCTGCAAAAAGCGTCAATCATGTCTTCGTCAACGTCCGCTACGGCGATGCCTTCGCGCGGCACGTCCCGAGACCTAACAGCGGGCAATTCCGAAAGTAATTCCGATATTTCGCGCACATCCAAGTCTAGCGACACTGCAAGCGCGGGTTTTTCAGCGCTCGCCTCCGCAACGTAGCTCGTCCCCGGAATGTCCACGCCCGAAACCAGAATCTTCCCCACCCCATAGGAGTATTCCGCACCTCCAATCAGCGCGCGTTTTGCACCTTGAAGCATTAAAATAATCCTCTTTTTGTAGAAGCAATTTTCAGAGGTTTTGGCTTCGTCTATTCTGTAAAATTCAAGTCCCGGTATTTTGCACACATACATTCCGGCGCGCGGAAGCTTTTTTAGAACGGCTTTTTTCAGAAGCAAATATTTTTGGGTAATGCTCATTTGTCCGATTTACAAAACGAAAAAAATTATGTCAAGAGCAAGAGCCTAAAATCATTCTACGCCCTTCCGTCTTCAGAAATGTATCAGCCGATGCGCACATTACAGCGCAAAATCTGGAAATTCACAGCGCGGAAACAGGGGATTAAAAATTTTTCTTCCATTCTTTTATTTCGTCGAGCCTTGCCTTGTATTTTTTTTCGAGCCCCTCCTCGGTCGGACGGTAATACTCGCGCCCAACAAGCGAGTCCGGAAGGCATTGCATATCTGTAAGCTTTTCCTTAAAATTGTGGGCGTATTTATACCCCTTGCCATATTCAAGCTCGCGCATTAGTTTTGTCGGGGCGTTTCGGATAACAAGGGGCACGGGCTCAGCAAGATGTTTTAGAGCGTCGGATTTCGCGCTCTCGTAAGCTGTGTAAAGCGCGTTTGATTTCGGCGATATCGACATATACACGACAGCCTCGGTCAAGTGCACAGAACATTCCGGCATTCCTATAAAGTGGCAAGCTTGGTACGCCGCAACGGCGACCCCCAACGCCTTTGGATCGGCAAGCCCAACGTCTTCGGAGGCGAAGCGGACAATTCGCCTTGCAATATACAGGGGGTCCTCGCCGGCTTCGAGCATGCGGGCGAGCCAATACACTGCGGCGTCCGGGTCGGAATTGCGCATGGATTTGTGCAGGGCGGATATAAGATTGTAATGTTCCTCGCCGGTTTTGTCGTAGAGCAAAGATTTTCTCGACGTGCATTGCTCAACAATTTCCCGCGTCACGACTATCCTGCCGTCCGCGCCTCTTGGGGAATTTAGAACCGCCATTTCCAGAGTGGAAAGCGCATTGCGCGCGTCAGAGTTCGCAAAAACTGATATTGTCTCCAAAAGGTCGTCGTCTATCGACACCCCCATTCCGCCGAAACCGCGGCTGTCCGAGAGAGCCCGCGACAATATTTCCTTCAAATCCTCCGTTTCAAGCGGCTTCAAGACAAACACTTTGCAGCGCGACAGCAACGCCCCGTTTATTTCAAACGAAGGATTCTCGGTAGTCGCGCCGATGAGTATTATGCTTCCCTTTTCAACGAAGGGCAGAAATGCGTCCTGCTGGGCCTTGTTGAACCTGTGAATTTCATCGACAAACAAAATGGTTTTGGCGCCAAAACCGCGGTTTGCGTCGGCGCTGCGCATTACGTCGCGTATTTCTTTAATGCCGCTCGTGACGGCGGAAAAGTCGATAAATTCCGAGCGGGTCTTGTTTGCGATTATTCGCGCGAGCGTCGTTTTCCCGACTCCGGGCGGCCCCCAGAATATCATCGACGAGATTTTGTCGTTTTCTATAAGCGTTCTAAGAATGCAGCCTTCGCCCAATAGGTGTTTTTGCCCGACAAATTCGTCGAGATCTCTCGGGCGCATGCGCGCTGCGAGCGGTTCGGGGTCGCCCCCCAATGGGATTTGTCGGGTATTGTCGTTGCGCATATTTAAATAAGAATCCGCCGGAGTCCAATTTCTTCAACAGCGGCGAAACAGACAAGGAAAAAAACGCCGTCTGTAAAAAAACGCTAAAAGCTTCTTGACAAAATTCGTAGTCGGGGATTTATTCTAATGCTTTCAAATACGGTGGTAGTAGCTCAGTTGGTTAGAGCATCGGATTGTGGTTCCGAGGGTCGAGGGTTCGAGTCCCTTTTACCACCCCACTTTGAATTTCTGCGCGGCGGAGGCCTTTTAAGGCAATTCTACTGCGCTTTTTTTGTGCCGCAAGTTGCGGAATCATCTTGCATTGGCCTTAATAAGCGTTTTTTGGACATATTTTTCGAGTAAGCGCCAAATCGGAAGCAAAATCTTCAATTCTTTCCTACACTCATTTTTGATTTCTCAATTTATGATGCAAGGCCTTTTTATCGGGCTTCATATGTTTCTTGTGCGGTTTTTGATTAGAAAAAATTTATTTTTTCTTTACACTCAATCGATATATAAATAATACGCGCTGACTAAAGTTATGAAAATTACGCCATCGATATTCGCAACATTTTTAATATTAGCGGCAAGCACTTGCGCACATGCCCATAACGGCGCTGAAAGCAAAAACTTTATGGAAAAACTCGAACTCACAAACGAATGGGATAAAGTATTCCCGCAGAATGACAAGGTCGCGCACCGCAAGGTGACGTTTAACAACCGCTACGGAATAACGCTCGTAGCGGATATGTATATTCCTAAAAACTACGAAGGCAAGCTTCCCGCAATCGCGGTTGCAGGCCCATTTGGAGCCGTTAAGGAACAGTCCTCTGGCCTATATGCCCAGACAATGGCTGAAAGGGGATTTCTCACTGTAGCCTTCGACCCCTCCTATACGGGAGAAAGCGGCGGCCACCCCCGCTATGTGGCGTCTCCAGATATAAATACGGAAGACTTTTGCGCCGCCGTAGATTTTCTATCGAACCTGCCAGAGGTCGATCCCGACAGAATCGGAATAATAGGGATATGCGGATGGGGCGGAATGGCTCTAAACGCCGCCGCAATCGACACGAGAATCAAGGCTACCGTGACGTCGACCATGTACGATATGAGCCGCGTGAGCGCCAACGGCTACTTTGATTCAATGGACGAAAACGCCCGCTACAAGCTGAAGCAAGAGCTGAATGCCCAGCGCACGAAAGACTTTAAAAACCAAAGCTACGAGCTCGCCGGCGGCCTTCCCGACGTTCTTCCGGCGGACGCCCCGCAATTTGTCAAAGACTATTACGGATACTATAAGACAAAGCGCGGATACCACAAGCGCTCGCTTAATTCAAACGGGGGCTGGAACAAGACGTCGGCGCTGTCGTTTATAAATATGCCGATTCTCTCATATAGCGGGGAAATAAGAAACGCGGTTCTTATGATACACGGGGAAAAGGCGCACTCGTGCTATTTTAGCAAGGATGCTTTTAAGAAGCTCAAAGGCGATAATAAGCAGCTGCTTATAATCCCCGGCGCCAACCATGTCGATTTGTACGACACCCCCGCCATTCCATTTGATAAAATAGAAAATTTCTTTAAGGAAAACCTCAAATAGCAATATAGGCAATATGAAGAGCGAACTTGAAAAAATGCTGTCCGGCGAGGAATACGACAGCCGCGATCCCGTTCTATTCCAAATGCGCAAGCACACGCGCGAAGCGATAAAGGAATACAACGAAAACCCAACGCCCGAAAACCAGGAAAAGGTCTTCGGATACAGGCCGGAAAATCTCGCACTCGTGCCTCCTTTCCAATGCGAGTACGGACAAAACATAAAATTCGGCAAAAACGTATTCGTAAATTTTAATTTTAGCGCCCTGTCGTCTGCCGAAATCGAAATAGGCGACAACTGCTACATCGGGCCGAATGTCGGTCTTTACACGGCAATGCACCCGATTGACCCTGAAAGAAGGATTAAGGGAATAAATTTTGCAAAGCCCGTTAAAATCGGCAAAAACTGCTGGCTTGGGGCAAGCGTTATAGTGCTTCCGGGCGTTGAAATCGGCGAGGGCTGCACGATTGGCGCGGGTAGCGTCGTCACAAAAAACATTCCGCCGTACTCAATCGCCGCCGGGAACCCCGCAAAAATCATAAGGAAAATAGGAGAATAGCAATGCTCTACGAAACGCACTACAACGAGGGAAAGAAAGTTTTCTTTAAAAAGTTCGATTTGAAAATAGCTGGGCTCTTATTTCTGCCGGACAATTTTGACGAAAGCAAAAAATATCCTGCGATTGTAGTGACGCACCCGGGAGGAGGAGTAAAAGAGCAGTGCTCGTCTTTGTACGCATGGAATCTCGCGCGGAACGGATACGTAGCGCTTGCATTCGACGCAAGCCACCAAGGCGAAAGCGAAGGAATGCCGAGGTGCTTGGAGGATCCGACTTCGCGCGTGGAAGACATACGAAGCGCCGTCGACTATCTCACATCGCTAAAATATGTGGACGTCGAAAGGATAGGCGCGATGGGAATTTGCGCCGGGGGCGGCTACACAATAAACGCAATCCAGACTGAATTTAGGATTAAGGCGGCAGCCGGCATAAGCACTTGGGACGTAGGAGACAGCGCAAAGAACGGCTTTCCGGGCGTCGATATTCCCGACTTTATGCATAAGCTACTGAAAGAGGTTGCGGACGCGAGGACGTCCGAAGCAAGAGGCGGAAAGGCTGCATACTGGCATTATGTGCCCGAGAGCGAAGCCGACATTGACGAAAACACTTCGACAATTCAAAAGGAAGCGTACGAGTATTACAGGACAGACCGCTGTTTCTATCCAACCTCCGTAAATAAATATTTGGTCTCTAGCAACGACAAGCTCGCAGCCTGGGACGCCTTTGCGCACATAGACACTGTTTCCCCGAGGCCGCTTCTTTTTATTGTCGGCAGCAAAGCCGATACTTTATATTTTACGAAAGACGCATTCTCGAGAGCAAAAGAGCCAAAGGAGATTTTTACAATAGACGGCGCAACCCACGTTGACTTATACGACAAGCCCCAATATGTCGGGCAAGTCGTATCAAAGCTCGTGGAGTTTTTCGGCAAATATTTGCGCTAAGAAAATAGATTTATCGGCCGGCGATAAGGTAGGCGCGGCAACAGTGCGCCCGGCAATGCGCGTTATGCGCGCGCGGCGCAGCAATCAGTTTTTTCGAGACGGCTGAAAAATCCTTTTGAACAGCCGTCGTATTAATAGTAAATTGGCGGTGAATATTTTTTCCGCATAAAAAAGCTTTTCAAAATAAAAATCTGCAAGGTTAGAAATGAGTCCGCCCCGGCGCGAACAATGCGTCGGGGCGGTTTTTTCAGGTATAAGGAAAATTATTATAAGTTCACTAGCTCAAGGGCCGAGGGGTTCTCATATTTATTTTCCCAGCCCCCGCCGAGGGACATCACAAGCGATACGTACGACCTGTACCTCGCGCCAAGAAGGCGTATTTCCTCTCTTTTATAAGTGAGGTATTGGCGTTGTGCGTCGCTGACTGCAAAGTAGTCCTGATCGCCAAGTTCGTACTGCTTTTGCGTGTACATCTGAACATCGGCCGAATGGGCAGAGATCTGCCTTCTGTTCTCGTACTCCCTGCTCATGTGGGATATGTCGGAAAGCAGCGTCTCGACCTCCTCAATGGCTCCAAGCACGGTTGATTTGTACTTTTCAGTCGCCTCTTTATGTGCCGCGATGTCCGCATCCTTTTGGGCGCAAAGTTTGCCCGCCTGGAATATCGGTATGTAGAGTTGCGGGCTGATTCCCCAAGCGAGGGAGCCTGCCTCCAACAGATTCTCTATCCTATTAGCCTTGAATCCTACATCGCCGGTTATCGATATTGTCGGGAAGAATGCCGCCGTATCTGCGCCAAGTTGCGCGTTCGCGGCGTAAACGTTGCGCTCGGCTGCCGCGATGTCGGGCCTGCGCTCAAGCAGCTGCGACGGGAAGACTTTCGGAATGTTGGGAAGCGAGTCGGTGAGAGGGGCGCATTTCAACTCGAAGTCTGTCGCGCTCCTTCCGCACAGTAGGGCTATGCGGTTCTTTGCTGCGTCAAGCTGCCTTTTTACATAGTCGAGCTGCGAGGCGGCTTCGTACTCCAATACCTTTGCTCTCGACAAATCCAGTTTGCTCGCGAACTTCAGGCTCAAGCGCTTTTGGACAAACTCTGTCTGTATCTTTCTTACTTTCAAAGTGTCGCTCAAAAGTTTTATCTCCGATTCGCACTGCCTTGCAAAGAAGTACTCCGACGCTATACGCGCATGGATTGAAAGCATAAGGTTGCAGTACAAGTTGTACGAAGCCTGCACGAGCGCGCGCTCCTTAACAACCATGCTCTGTATGCGCCCAAACAAGTCGAGGTCCCAAGTGGTTCCAAGGCCGACCACCCACGAATTGTACGTGCTTCATAACTTTGTCGGTTTGCCCGAGCGAATAGCCGTCGGGCATCTGGACTGAAATCTGCAAGAAGTCGTTATCCTGCTTGGGAATGAATCCTGATGGCGTTATTGAGAAAAGATACCCCGTTAGTCCAAGGAGAATCACGTACGTAAAGATTACAAGCACCCAGTGCCTTACGATTCCATGAACGGCCTTCCCGTACTTTTCCGAAACCCAGTCAAACGAGCGGTTAAATATTTTAAAGAATTTTCCAAAGAGGAAATTCATAATCCGCGTAAGCAAGTCCGGCTTTTCGCCGTTGTTTTTTATAAGCATTACGCACAAAGCGGGAGACAGAGTAAGCGAAACTACGCCGGATAGAATTGTGAAAACTGCTATCGTAAGCGCAAATTGCTTATAAAATTGCCCACTGATGCCCTCGACAAACGCCGTGGGGACGAAACGCGCTCAACACGAGCGTTATTGCGATTAGGGCGTTTTGGACGTGGTCCATAGTGTCTTTCGTCGCCTTTTTCTCGTCCATGCCGGGCGAGAGTTGTCTTTTCGAGTTGTCGAAGTCGGCGCGCATTGTGAGGCTTGCCGATTCGGAGGAAATTTCGTTGTCGTAATAGTTGAGCACGCCGTTGTAGGTTTTATCTTTGTGCTCGAAGAGGCGCAGGCTTACCGTGGGGCCGGTGCCTGCCTTAATGTCGATTTTATTGAAAAGGCCGCAATCGCGGTACGCTACGACATCGCGCTCGCTGAGCTCGAAATACGCCTGAACAGAGGAGTCATCAACAATCCTCGTAAGCAGTGTCGAGTCGGCAACAATCAAGTTCCCTATATCGACGAGCGCCTCGCTTATCTTGCCTGACATTGGCGCGCGTATGCTTGTGTATTCGAGATTGAGCTTTGCGTTGCGCACTTTTGCCTCGGCGCTCGCCAAAACTGCGTTTGAGGAAAGCATCTCGCAATCTCTCGTGTCGAGGAGCTCTTTTGCGACTACGTCCGCCGCGTACAATTCCTTTGCGCGCTCGAGGTTAGTCTTGGCGAGTTCCACGCGCGCCTTAGCCTCTGCAAGTTCCGCCTCCGCCGAAGCCAATGCCGCTTCGTACGGGCGAGGGTCTATTACAAAAAGGAGGTCTCCCCTTTTTACATTCTCGCCCTCCTTGAAATTTATGGACTTCAAATATCCCCCGATTTGCGCCCTGATATTGACGCTTGCGATGGCCTCGATTTTCGCAGTGTAGTCGTCCCACAAGACGATATCCCGCACGACCGGCTTCGTGTAAACGACTTTCGGAGCCGTTTTAGTGGCGGAAGTATCGGCCTACTTGCCGCAAGCGCATAGAATAAATGCGGCCGGTATGCCGATAAACAATAGTTTAGCGTATCTGATGCTTGTCGTAATCTATTTTAATATTTTATCTATAAATTCTGAATTTATTTTGCGCACTTTTTCGGCCTCCATTTCGCCGAAAACCTTCCAGTTCATATCCATCTTTACGCCGAGGCGCGCGGAATTGAAAAGGTGCGTCTGACCGAGAAGTATTTTTGCGGCGATTCTTGCGTCCTCCCCCTTTATGCGGTCGCCCGTGGCGATTTCCACGAGCTTCGAGAGCATCCGCGTGCGCGGAATGAACAATTCTTTTAGAAATAAATCGAAGGCCTCGCCGTTGCAGAGCTCTTCGCGCATTAGTATCAGGACAATGTATCTAGAATAGCGGTTGTGCTCGGATTCGCAGCGTATTCTGGAAGATAGAATGTCTTTTATAAGCGCGCGGGCATCCTTTGACTTGCGAGTAGCTTTTAAATTTTCATAGCGCTCGATATAGGGCTCGTATTGCTTCTGGAACAACTTTACTATCAATTTAGCAATCTCCATATAGAGATCGTCTTTGCTTTTGAAATAATAGTTTACTGAAGCGAGGTTTACGCCTGCCTTGTTGGCGAGGTCGCGCATTCTAACGGCGGCGGGAGTCCCAACTGCGAACATTTCAAGCGCCGTGCGCAGTATTTTTCCGGCCGTCTCCGAGTAGTACTCTTTTAGAATCGATTCCAGAATTTCGTCCATATATAGGCTCCCATTATTTCAATAAAATTTCAAACATCTGTTTAAAACAAAATTTTTGTCAACTCAAAAAACGCCATTTTTTTTTGGCATTTTACCGCGCGGAGGTTCCGTAGATTTAAGCGGATATCGGTTTAACAACTTATTATAAAAGTGTGCCCGAAGCGATATTCCGAATGCCCAATGCGCGTCGGATTGGCAATCGGCAGTTTTTTTATCCGCAAAAAATCCTTTATTTTTTTGCGCGAAAGTCAAAAATACTGGGCAGACAATGAAAGTATCGGGCAAACAAAGAAACAGCAGAATGTGCTTTATCTGCGGAATGGAAAATCCTGTCGGGCTGAAATCGCAATTCTACAATATGGAAGACGGCGGCGTGCTGACGATTTTTAAATACCTTCCGGTACACCAAAGCTTCCCACAGCGGGTACACGGCGGGCTTATAGCCACAATGCTTGACGAGCTTACTTTGCGCGGATATTGGGTATTGGACGAAACAATGCTCGGGGTCACCACATCGATAAACATAAAATTCAGGAAGCCCGTTCCGTACGACGTCGAGCTGCTCGGCAGGGGAATAGTCGTAAACGAAACCTCGCGCTACTTTAAGACCCACACCGCAATAATGGATAGGGACGGCAAGGTATTTGCTGAAGCCGAGTCCGCATACATAAAGCTTCCCGCCGAAAAAATTGCAACAGGTGCAAGCTACCACGATGAAATGCGCTATCTAATTGAAGACGGTGTGACCGAAATAGACGCTCCAAAAATTTAACCTTAAACTATTGTCAACCTCATATGGAAAAGATCGCCCAACAAAATCGCTCTTTCGTAAGAGAGATAACTGCGATTTATTTTAGCCCCACCAATTCAACCAAGCGGGTTGTTGAAGCCGTTGCCGGCAAGCTTTCGAGCCTGAGCGAAATCCCGCTTAGGGAGATTTCCCTTACCCTTCCCTCCGAGCGTTTGGCAAGCATCGGCAAATTTGGCGGCAGCGACATTCTCGTTTTGGGCTTGCCAGTTTACGCAGGAAGAATTCCGCAGATAGTTGACAGTACGTTGCGCGGGCTCAGCTCGGACGGAGCGCAGGCTATCATCATTGCCGTTTACGGGAACAGAGACTACGACGACGCTCTCATTGAAATGTCCGACATTCTATCCGAGAGAGGATTTAAAATTGTTGCCGCAGGAGCATTTATAGGCGAGCATTCGTTTTCGAGGGAAGTCGGCAAAGGGCGCCCAGACGGTAGCGATATAAAAATTGCGGAGGACTTTGCTTCATCTATTGCGGGAAAGATAGCAGAGCCTTCAAAAGGCGCGCTAAAAATCAAGGGCAACAGGCCATACAAACAAAGGCTGCCTATGCCGCCGTGCGCTCCAAAAACGCTCGATGCATGCACAAGTTGCGGATTGTGCGCCAAAATCTGCCCCGCTGGTGCGATAGACAAAAACAATCCTAAAAAAATCTCCGACGGCTGCCTTATGTGCTGCGCATGCGTGAAAGCGTGCCAGCAAAACGCAAAATATTTTGACAGCGAAATATATCTAAAATTTAAGGCCTTTTTGGAGGAAAATTATTCGGCGAGAAAAGAGCCGGAACTTTTTTACTGACGCCAAAATTGAGGCAACTTATTTTTGATTTTTGAAGCGCCCTACTTTATCTTTTATCGGGGCGTTTTTTTATCGTGAAATTACAAAATATTTTTTAGGCCTCAATATTTTGCTTCCCAGTTCAGGCTCGCACCGCATGAGAGAAAATGCTGATTTTAGCCGCAATTATCCTCCCCCAAAAGCGATATAATTTTTATAGATAAAATTTACAATAATCTTTCAGCCATTTGTGGGCAATAAGAATAACTGCGAACATTTCCAATATGTTTTCCGACGTAAAATTGCTTCTTGTAAAACTGCTATACTAAAAAGCCACTCTATGCATCACATTGTACATGGCTTGTTGACCGCGCCCCAAACAAAAAAGATGAAGAATAAAAAGGAATAGAGTCGGTAGTTGATTTGGATTGCACTTTTCAGACGCAGGCGACGAGAACTTTTTTGATAAACTTAGTGGAGATTTTTGGCGCACCCGCCAAAAATATAAAAGAGCTTGAAGATAAAAATGGAGTAATTGGCACATATTTCTCAATATAAAATTACCCGATAAAAAATGCGGGAAAAAGGAAAATTTTGCCCGCACTGCGTAAAATAATTTCAAGACATGCGCTTTTACCTTATATTCAGGCAAAATTGCCAATCCATATTTTAATTTTCCTGCGAAGATATTTTTTCTACATCCCTCCGCGCGAAAAAAAAATTCCGGCGGAGCGTTTTGAAAAGAATGCTCCGCCGGAATGCGGCATTATCCGCCGAAAATCGAATCCGCGCCGAGGGTACCGTATATCGATTTCAAGTAATTGATGCCCTTTACCGTTTTCAATTTTGCCTGCAACTCGGCTATTTTTGCCGCCGTTGCCGCGTCCTTGTTTTCGGATGACGAAAGCCTGCGGATTGCGCTTTGCAGGAGATTAATCTCTATCTGCTGGCGGTTCATCAGCCGCTCGGCGTACCATTCAGATTTCAGAATGCTTTCGCGCGTGAACATTTGGCGAAGCGACGGATCGTCGAGCGTCTTTCCCTCGTAGGAACCGTCGCGCATAATGTACAAAAGGGCTTTGAGAGGCGGGCACGCGCCCTCGATTGAGCCGTCTTCAAAGTACATCTCCGCCGCCCTGCGATGTGCGCCTACCATATTGTCCATGCCGTCGGCAAAGGCGTCCATGTCCTGCAATTCGGGCCGCAACATGTCGGCTGTGAATATCGAGGCGGGATTAGAGAAAATCCTGCCGAAATACCTTATGACAAAGTCTTCGGTAATCCTCCAACCAAGCCGCGAAGCGAGCACTTTTTTGCCATCGTATTCAAAGTCCTTGCAGCGCTCGAGCATTCCCTCCTTTATGAGGTTTTGCACGTCGAGCTCGCTCGGGCGCATTCTCGCCCATATTTCAGGTATCAGCAGGCTGATGTCGTGGTCCACGCGGTATTTTACGCCGATGTATCCCGCGCTGCTGAGCCAGCCGTCGTAGCGCGTCAGAGCAAACGAAACGAGAGCCGCGTTCAAGTCGGTCACGGCGCATAGGGCGTTGAACGGGCCTTTCGTCATTGCGCCTTCGAGCCCTGCGCCCACTGTGGAAGGAGATTTGCCGGTCATTGAGGCAATGTACTCCATGAAAAGCTCCGGAAGTTCGAGATAGTGCAGAGGCCCGTGTACTGCCAGAGCCCGTATGCCTTCGGAAGCCGGATTGTTGCGCCTTCCGGATATAACCGCATTTACTGGATGCGGGACATCTTTGCCGGGTGCAATGCCTCGCGCAAGGCGTGAGCCGATATCGCTTATATAGTATTTGCGGCGGTTTACGATGTCGTCGCGGTTTTGCAGGTAGCGGACATTCTTGCTCGGCTTGCCGTCTATCAAGCGCGGATTGGCGGACGAAACTACGTATTCCGGCTTTGTCTCTTCGAGAAAGTCGCTTAGATTTTTGCGCATTGGCGGCGTAAACCTGTCGAAGCGCAAGACGTCAGCCGCCATTTCCCCGACCTGCCGCCTGTCGAGCGGCTCGTAGTTTGAGAAAAACATTCCCTTTTGCGACATATCCGCCTCCGCGCGCTTGTCGTAGCCGCGCACGATTGCCTCGTCGGGACGCTGGAAGAGGCGGAACTCGCAGTTCTCCGTGAATTTTACGGATTCCTTCGGGTGCTTCGCCATTCCCGACGGCAGGTATTCGACCGAGTTGCGCGGGACGACCACCGAGCTTGTGATGTCGTCCTCCATCTGCAGCTTGACCGACGGCGCGAAGTCTTTGCGCAGGCTGAAAGTGCGCCAAGAGCCGTCTTCGGTGAAGCCGATTCGCAGGTA
>ENA-ORMS01002677-ORMS01002677.1-human-gut-metagenome-genome-assembly--contig:-NODE-2677-length-12450-cov-9.116499_pt1 | contig 12450 bp, 25 predicted proteins | sample MGYA00242104_ERZ508997 | MGnify/ENA primary metagenome ERZ508997 (study PRJEB26280, sample SAMEA2338704) | human gut metagenome | biome: human gut; feature: human-associated habitat; material: faeces... | reverse complement strand
CGGTTATGCCGGAATGATTCTAAAAAAAATCTCGGATTGAACGAAACGGAAAGTCTTTAAAAAGGCAGATGAATCGGGAAATCCAGAATAAATTTTATTGTTGAACCCTTTAAAGCAAGTTTGATTATGACAGATTATTCAATTATCAGTGAGAATGACAAGCAGTTTGCAGACGAGTTTTCTCGTTTCGTTAATGGCAAGATGAGCAGTGCAAAGAAGATAGGCATTGAACTTGCCAATGACCACCGTTTCTTGGTTCAAGAGAAATTCAAGGTCGCAATGTACTTCATCGAGCAGTTGGCAGCCAACTATCAAAAGGGCTATTATGACCCACGTGATGAATGGGCTTGCAAGTTGTCGGATGAAACTATCAAGCATCTTAGTGAGAAAGAACTTTATTATCCAACCATTTAAAGTAATGAATTATGGCTAATTGGGCAAGTACAGACTATCGTATTGAGGGTAATCAAAAAGACCTTCAGGAAATATATAACCTCTGCAAGGCGTTCGACAATAGCGAACGCCCTGTAATGGAGGATGGTGCGTCAAAGGATTGGGAAGGCAATATTATATTGGCTCTTGGCATAGAAAAGGGTGAAAGTTACCTTCGTGGATTTATCCAGTCCTGCGAATTATTGGATGGTCTTCTTTGCATCGAGGCACAGGAGGCTTGGGGTGCAACAGATTTCAGACATCTTCTTGAAAAACACTATAATGGTATGAAAGTATACTATATAGTTGAAGAGGAGGGATGTGAAGTGTATGCAACAAATGACGGTGAAGGAAAATACTTTCCATACCGCATTTCCGTCCATTCTTGCATCGAGGGCGAGGACGAATTTGAAGACTTTAAGACGAAAAAAGAAGCTATGCAATATGTTGCAAGTCGATTGAGTCTTAACTCTATTTCACTTGAAGAGATAAAAGAGTGGAATGAGAAACACGAAATAGACGACGATTACATCAGTCTTCACGAATATAAATTTGTAGCTTAGAATAAACGAGGGGTTACTCCCTTACAATCAAAATTGAATATGGCAAGATTAAGATTGGAATACAAATCAGAACCCGAAAAAGGTGAACCTTTTATAAAAGCTGAGGGCTATATTGAGGTAATGTATAATTCAGAACTTGAAGAAATGAAAGCAAAACTTTTAGCTTTAGGAATAAAATCTAAAGACATGAAAGTGTATTGGATAGAACAAATGAATAATTTATAGGTAACGGAGAGGTGGTTAACCTCTCCTCAACACGAGTTTAAATTTGTGGCATAATAAATGATGAGGGTGTGTCAAAACTAAAATGACTACTCTTCAAAGTTACAGATTATAACTATAATATTTAAAAGGGTCGTATCAAACTCTGTATTGAGTAATGATACGGCCCTTTCTTTAGTCTTTTAGGATGCTCAAATTTCAAATTATAAGTTCATATTTTCAAAAAATGAGTTTTGACACACCCTCATTTTTTCGGACTGCTCCCTCATCGGTCGCAGCCATCAGGCGAACCATTCAGCTTCACCTGTAAAGCGGTATCTCCGATGGTTGTCCGATTTCCATTATGATATTCTTATCTAATCAAACGTGATCTTATTATCAATACCTTTTTGGATAGAAGGTGATTTCCATCTTCCACCAGAGCGTGGCTGATATATTCCTTACTATATCCTATTTCTTCTTTGCTGAACTTCTTGAAGATAGCAGCAACACTGCCAAAGTAGAAGTTCTTATGAGTGGTAATGAAATGTACATGTATAATCTTACAACTTTTTCTTTCCATCTATATATCTATTCATTAATTAATAATACTATATATTCTATATAACGTGTATTTGGAATATTTATTGTGCCTATCTTATTTTTATATCTATATTTCTGTTTCCGTTTCTTATGTTCAACCTCAATTTTTTAGCATAGGTTGTGCCGTTAACCATCACCGCCAGCTTTTTAACGTGCAAAGGTATGGCAGCCCAGGCAGACACCAAACACCAGTCGATGCTCTCCCTATCGGCGAAGATTTTTTGCAGCAGACTTCCGCAATCAGAGATTGGGTATTCTACAAAAATTCTCTACCGATTGTTTGGCTTACTGCCTTATTGGGCTGCCATCTTCTAAAGCACGTAAAAAGGCTTAGGTGATGACGGTTATGCCGGAATGATTCTAAAAAAAATCTCGGATTGAACGAAACGGAAAGTCCTTAAAAAGGCAGATGAATCAGGAAATCCAGAATAATTTTATTGTTGAACCCTTTAAAGTAAATTTGATTATGGGAAAGATTTTGAATTTTTACAAGAAAATGAGTGTAGAAGATGCTATTTGCGTTTTCAGTCTATTAGGTTTTGCATTGATGATGTTTGCCATAGCTGGTATCTTCGGTCGTTTCTTAGCAGAGTGGATTTCGGTATGGCTCTTCTTCTCTGGCGTGGTTGTGTCTGCTGTAGCTGTTATTATTATGTTCGGCAAAAATGACTGCTTTATACATGATATAGCAACAGACAACAACTAAAAGGTAACGGAACGGCTAACCACCGTTCCATAACTAACATATTATGGAACATACAGATTTTTACATGATGTACAAGGCAATAAGAGACAAGGAAGTTGTTGCGCTTAAAAATGCCTTGCAGAAATTTCCTAATCATCAATATAATTGGGATGAAAACGACGAACCACGTCCACGAATTGTGGCGAGTCCGAAACATAGTGATTATACAAGCGATTATGAGGTGTGTAGGATTACAGAAAATCTTGGCTATGATTGTGGCATTTTTATTAAAGATTTGGAAAGCGGAGAAGTTGTTGAAACAGGCTATGCTTTTCTTGAATTTGGCTCAATAGACAGCCTTCTTGATGAATTGCCAGAAATTACAGAGTAATAAGAAAAAAAGAAAGAAGCAGAAGATATGGCAGTGTCCTTTATCCTACTTCTTTCTTTTTATTTTAATGTTCTGAGAGGGCTTCTTCTCTTGGTATATTTCTCGCAACAAAACTGAAAGAACATTTAGTCGTTTCTTTGGAACATTTATCACCAACTTTTTCTGTTGCAACACAAAACTCCAATAAGGTTATACTCTTGTTTGGATATTCAACAACTAAAGCCTGTAGCTGCTCATAATACCAAAATGCCTTCTTTCCATTGTACACGACAACAAGATTGGCGTTACACTCTAAAGCTGCTCTGCAAACATCCTGTTTGAATATCTCCGTTCCATCCATAATGCCGTTTTTAGAGATTGAATACTTTTCCCACATCACCTTTCTTTGGCTTCTTTACCTTTATTGTTCCGTGAAGTTCCTCGTACTTCTTGATGACAATATCCAAACCAAGGTCAATGATAGAATTGATTGCAAGTCCTTCCGTTTTTGCAATAGCACGTATCTTGTTCAAGCTATCAGCATTAACTATTGTGCAGATATGTTGCTTGACTGGGTGATTTCTGTCGCCTTTGCTTTTTTGTGATTGCTTTGGAGGCTCAGAAGTATAGCTTTGCTCATTGGCTTGCTCATGTTCGATGGACATATTCTCTTCATTTCCTGAAAGACCAGAGATGAGCTTATCCATGGCATTCATATTTATTTCCTTTCCCATTTTTTTGTTACTGATTAGTATTGTTGTCGCTTATTGCTGAATCTACAAGCCCTTCAACTTCTTCTACATTCCAGTAGCCATCATTGTCGATGTCGGTGTATTCGCTCTGAAGTCGGCAAGTAATTCACTTAGCGTATTTAATTGTTCCTGTGTTATAACTTAACATTTTAAGGAGAGAACTATTTCATTCTCTCCAAAATCTCGTCTGTAAATGCCTGATAGTCGATAGCTCCATTGCTCTTTGGGTCATACTCAACTATGTTGGTAGCTTCCAATGGTGCTTGGGCGATAGTCACGTTCTTGCGAATTTTCGTCGTGAATATTTTTTCTCCCAAATTATTGCGAAGACGCTCCTCGATACCCTTACTGAGATTGGTTGATTCCCATCGTGTGATGAGAATACCCAATATTTCAATTTTAGGGTTCAGATACTTCTTCAACTGACCTATAAAGTCTGAAATCATCTTCAATCCGTTGAATGGTAGTATTTCTGCAACCAATGGGATAATCACATAATCAGATGCCGTAATGGCATTGAATGTCATAAAACCAAGGGAAGGTGGACAATCCATAATGATATAATCGTACTTGTCCTTGTAATCTTCTAAAAGATTGGCAAGGATTCTTTCTCTGGCTATTTTTGAAGCCATTTCAAAATCTGCTTGAGCAAGTTCAAGGGATGCAGGAACTAAATCCAACTCTGTCTTCTCATTAACTCTATATATAGGAAGTGCAGTGGATTTTTTCATTGCATCATATATTGATGCAGAAACCTCTCCCTTAATGAGTGAACTTGTCAAGTTTGCCTGTGCATCGAGGTCGATGACAAGAACCTTGTACCCCTTAGTGGCAAGAATAGAACCCACACTTGCCGTTGTGGTAGTTTTACCGACACCACCTTTGTGGTTAGCGATAGAAATAATCTTTGCTTGTTTCATATTACCTTATTTATATATTGTTTTATTGTTATATTGCCGTATTGGCATATTGCTATATTGTCGTATTTCCTTAAATACGACTGCAAAGATATAAATATTTTCTTAAATAGAGAAATATTTCTATAAAAAACTTGCGTATTTCATTAATTTTTTGTATCTTTGCAGTGTAATTAATTAATAAAACAATATATTAAGGTATGAAACATTTGATATTGGCATCAGCATTGTTCTTGACTGCAACATTAGGATTTGCTCAGAACATTACAGAACCAGAGTATAAAGGACAGGTAGCTGTCATTAACACAGACAGCACCACAACGCTTCTCCAGAAGGAAACTGGAGAACACAAGGCAAAGTCTTCGGCTTTCGCCCTGGTTCCAATTCCAGGAGCTTCCCTTCTTGACAGAACTAAAGCTTACCTCACTGTGAAGGGAGCAGAAAGCCCTAACAAGATTTCCTCCAAGAAGTTTTCCCTCATCATCCGTGTGAAGGACAACAGCGAGGAGCCAAAGAACGCCTTTGGCATCTTCAAGTTTGAAACCAAGAAGAAGGAACGCAGATTCAAAATGGCAGACATCGGCTTCGGAAGCGCATCGGCTACCACCAATTTCACCACCGTGGATTATGAGGTGAAGAAGTTTGGAACTTCATCATACCTCGTAACTCTCTATGACCTGCCAGCAGGAGAATATGGAGTGGTGGCTAACGGTTTTGACAGTATCGCCACATTCTCAGTGAAGTAGAAATCATTTTGTAGAACCAATTAAAGTTTATAGATATGGGAACAGTATTTTTATGGTTATTCATGGCATGGCTCTTCAAGGGCTTCGGTAAGGCTATGACACATTCAGGCGGCAAGAAACGCAAGGAAAGCTGGGATGGACTCAGCTACGAACAGAAGGCATGGTTGCATGACAAACATAATGGACGATAAGCCTTTGTATAACTTCAAAAAGGATAAATAGTGAAATTGACATATTGAAAGAAACAACAATCATCAATCATTAAGCATTTCAGTAGTGCTATCATCCCTCTGTGCGTGAGCATCGAGGGGTTCTTTTCGGGGTGTTCAAAAGGCTGCTTGGTAGTGTTTATCAAGTGGTTGGTTGGAAAGGGGTTCGATGCCCTGCACTCCACTCAACTATAATCAAATTAAGAAGTTTTAAAGGTGGATTGTCATAAGTTCATCCAAGGAGGGCGGTTGTTGTTCGTGAGAATGATGACCGTTTTTCTTTTGTATTAATCCACCTCGAAGCAGAGCTTCTTCTTGATATTGTAGATTTCTTCATCTGTAAATTTTCCACATAGTCGCTCCAGTAGTGGCACAAGTGTTTGGGAACGAGGAATATACTCTGTATATATCTCTACTGCTATATCACACTTAGCTAAATAGTAAGACATAAGCCCTAAAACATCCTTTTCTGTTGTATCAGTGGGATTGAACAAAGGAAAGGCAACCGATGTGATTCCTTTCTCCTGATATGTGGCAAGAAATTTAGCCAAGCCTAACTCCATATATCTATATCTTTCTTCGCCATGTTGTAGAACGGGAAATATTAATATCTTTCGCTTCGATGGGGAATTGTATATCCAGAGTTTGCCAGGGGCAAGAAGACCTTGTTCACATATCCATTTGTAACGCTCAAACATATAAGGATAGCGTCTTCTGAATATTGACGCTATCCCTTTATTCATCGTTCCTTCACAATTGACAGGAACTACAATAGTTTGGCATGTACTAAACTGAATATCTCCTGTCTCGTAAAAGATATTTGTATCAGTCATTCAAAGGGTCTTTTTCGTAATAAGGAAAATTATTATAAGACCAACGTTCTAAGCAAAAGACGAGAACGAAAGACAGGTATAAGGATGAAAGCATAAATTGCAAAACAAACCAGGGCTGTCATGGAAACCTTTGCTAAAATGTTTAATATATGCACCATGATAATTTCAAGATCACTCATATTTACTTGAATTTAATGATAAAATATTCTTTGTTTAAAAACTCTTTCGGGCAAAGTCCTTTCTTGGGCTTGCCAATTGTTATATCCACAATCTTCTTCTCAACGGACGGCTTATTACCTTTCGGATAGCCTTTAACGAAGAGAACGTGGGTATAAGGACGATACAGCACCTCTCCACAATGTGTTTCTGCTGCCACATCATAGGGAACTTCGCAGTTGGTGGTTAGACGCTTTATCCAATACGGCTGAATTTCCCTGTATTCTTCCATCTTCTCAGCAGATACAATAGCGGAATACCAAGGTTCTGCAAGATGCAAAGTCAAAACTTCCTTTTCCATTACTTGATAAAATTAAATACTACATTATTTATCAAGAAGATCTTTTTTGTTCTTGTAGTAGATGCCGTTGCAAACATATCAACAACTTGACTACGCCACCACTTCTTATTTTGTCTAAATCCTCTTGTGTCATAATTTCTACTTGTAAAAAGGCAACTGTTCCGTGTTCTTCCAATGAGGTATAGAACACGGAAACAATTTGCGTTTAATTCTTCCTATCTTTTGAAGATAATGATTGCGTCTTTTGTATTTCCACATTGCATTCGTAAACTTACAAAAGTTATTGTCACATCTAAAACATACACTCTTTAAGTATTCATCCTCTGTGATAAAGTCACTTTCGAAGTAACACCAAGTACATGGATTGAAAGCCTGTATAGGAATGAACGATTTACTATATCTCATGCTTAAATCTCTTTAAAGTTAGTTCACTCCAGGCTTCAAGACCTTGCTCTTGATATACTATATCTTCTTTAAGACTATTCAAAAAAGTTTCCAAGCTGCCATGAAAGCCATGGTAACGGAACTTAGAAAAACACACCTGGCACTTACATACCTTCATAAGACCTTTTGGTGTATCACACCAACCGATAACCTTAGATTTTCCATCCATTAAAGAGCCATCATCGCCGTTTGGACATTGAAGTCCTACACTATATGGAATAGACTCCCAATTACTAATCTTCATTGCAAGGAGCCTTTTTTCTAATTGATCCATTCATTTATCATCCAATTGTTTGGCAACGATTCTTACCAATTTGTTAAACATTTGTCCCTTAATTTCTGGATGTAATTTCTTCACCGCTTGTTTTGCCGTTGCCAGGTGATCCTGTTTGGCAACAGCTTTCAGATATTTCTTGCGAAAGGAAACTATGCCCTCAATAGCCTCGGACGCTTCTTTTACATAGTTTTCATCCGAGGCTCCTTCTATTGCTCCTGTAACCTGTTCTCTGCAAAACATGATTGCTTCATATTCCGCTTTAGTAATACTTACCATCATGGTTTAGTCCTCCAATAAATGTCCTTCTCGTTTCAGAAAAGCTTTGATTTCTTTAATAAATGTACCTGAATCCTTTTCCAGCTCAAGAATTTTCTTCTTACCAAAACCTGCTTCTCTACAAAGCTCCATAGCGGTCTGATCATCCTCCATAAAGGTTATGACATTCTGAATGACCGACCATTGTCCTTTTTCAAATTCTGTAATCATATCTTTAATTTTTACTTTCCAACTTCATTCTTGTTTTGTTTAATTTTCTTATTGCCGCTAAGTTCCAAGCTACCAAAACTAACGTAATAACCATATAAGACAATCCGAAGGAAATCAGCAACGCCAATATAAGACTTCTTATCAGCGTGAAGTGTATTGCAAGCCATAAAGCCACAAGTAAGAATCCGAATATGACAAAGATAACTGTTTTGCATTTTTTGTCGTATTCGAAGTTATAGAAGTTTATGCTTTCCACGGAAGCGTTATTCTTGGCTATGTCATAGACCTTCTTTGTTCTGTCAAACACTCTCTTGAAGTTCTCGTCTGACGCAATAATTTCCGCATTACAAGCAAGCAGCAATAGAACATAGACAACGAAAAGCAAGGTCGGCGTAATGCCCCTTCCGCCTTCGTTTATTGACTCATCGCACCAAGCGAAAATTCCTACGATACCTATACCTGAAAGTATAGCGATGCTGTGCAGCAAACTGATACCATTAATCTTTTTCATTGATATACCTTTTTATTTAGTCAAACAATTCGAGTTGTCGTATATCATATAAGTTGATGCCTTTTCTGATTTCAGACAACATTTCTTTTTGTGACTTGCTTTTTTTCTTTTCTAAAGCAAGTCTCTCTAAACGTCTAAGAGAATTGTAAATTGCTTCCTTCTGGGAGCCATACAACTCACGACTCTTTCTGTTGCAACCGCAGCTTGCACAAGAATCTCCCATATTGCAATCAAGCCCACATACCCATCCTTTAGAAGTTAATGCGGTAAAGACATCAAACGACCATCCCATAGAAGGCTTTCCTTCACTAATCCATGAAATTGGAGTATTGGGATTGGTACAGATATTATTCTTGTTATAAACAAACGTCTTATCCATAATTTCCTATTTTAATTGTCCTTTACACATGGCTTCTGCATAGTGCAGGACATCACGCATAAAAGGAAGATTAATCTTATCTATTTCCCCATGTTCCAAGGCTGCTAATTGCTTCTGGAATATCTCATGATCATGTTCGAACGAATAAGCCAGGAAATATCTTAGCCACATTTGCACACTCTTAGGTCGAGGCAAATTTAATTCATTAAGAATCATTACAGATATTCTTATCTCGTTAAGCCAGTTGAAGTATATACTTGAACCGTTCTCATCAATAAAACCGAATAGCATATGAGCCATGCTGTCATTTCTGTCTATAGCAATTTGGAAACAATCTATGTTGAACTTGTCTCTCAACTTGTCAGACAAAACAAGAAGTTGCTCAATCGTAGTGGATGCCTTAACCAAAAAGGACATCTTTCTGATGATCTTCATTCTGGCAGTAGGGGTAAAATGCTTATGTTGTATAACCCTATCTGTAAGCTCCTTAAACTTCTCCTCGAAATCAGCTTTCTGCCAATACTCAGGAGTCTTTTCCAATCCATTTTTACAATGGATAATAGTAAAAACATTGTCTATCATATATATAACTTTTTAGTAGCCGCATAAATGCGGACGATTCATTCATTTTTTCCAAAGGTCACCATCACGATACGTATGCTTTATCTCATATATAAAAGCTATTGCGATTGCAATGATGACCACACCAAGTGCTATGCAAAGTATCTTCATGCTGTTATACCCTTTATTTGTTGACTTCTTCCAAATAGGCATGGGCAAAATCATGCAATGTTTCATTGGCTGCATACAGAAGGCTACAGTCATGCACATGCTTGGAATTGCGGTTCTGTATGGTTTTGGCTAATGTATAGCCTGTGTCATTATTTGGGAAGAACATATAAATATTCTCATAATCGTCTGTATCAACTACCATTGGTATGAAATTTCTTACATCAGACATAATGAAACAGTCGCAATTTTTAGGAAGATTCAGAAAATGTTTCTTCTGGATGGAGAGATAAGCAAGATAATCCGTGAACTCCCAAAATAGACAGCAATGCTTATTGCTTTCATCTTTAGAGTGGGCAACAAAAACATATCCTTTGTTATCCAATGTTATAGGATTTTTCATATAAAGAGGATTAATGAACTCTATTCCACCATTCACATTTCTGATGCCATACCCTTTGTAGTTTCTGTTTAACGAGGAAAATTCAACAAAATAGAGGTTGGGAGAGATTGCCCACTTTTCTGTATTGTGCTGCTGTGCCAACTCTTTTCGCTCTTCGTCTGTCATAGATACAAGGCGAAGATTACCCTCTAAATGACTATATTCTACTCTTCTTTTTGAAATTTTCATGTTCTTTGTTCATTAATGAGTTTGATAAAATCTTCCGTTGTATTGCCTATGGCGAAATAGTCACTGATGTCTTTCTCTTTCTTGCTACCTTCCAATGGTAATTGAAGACGAGATACATTGTATCTATTTTTGAAGTTTTCGACTCGTTCTTTCGACTCATTGATGCCTGTTTCATCTGAATCATACAGAAAGATTATTTCCTTGAAACGCTCAGAAAGTTCTTTCAACTTATCTTCCGGCACCTTTGCAGTCTCGCTGTTGAAGGCTATGCCATAAAAACCATGAGCTGCAAGCGAAAGCACGTCTTTCTCACCGCCTGTTATGAATACACGTTCTCCAGAGGCAGGCAATTTGTTCCATCCGAAAATATATGGCTTGGGTAAGTCACCAGCATACATGAAACGATATTCAGACTTTGGACGATAAAATTTGATGCCAAGCCCTCCATTGAAGTAATATCCATATATAGGAACAAGTTCACTGCTTACGATAGCAAATTTCTTTCCGTCTGTTTTGACAAACGAACAGCTTTTGATACTTTTCACGTCGTATCTCAGCAGCGTTTTTTCATCTATCCCATAACGTTGCCAATATTCCAACTCTTTGTCCGAAAAATGCTTTGTTATAGATTTGAACTCAGAAATGGAACATTGTTTTTCCTTGCTACCACAGGCTATCACCTTTTTCAGCTTCACCTGTTTGCTATGAAAACCATCATCATAAGATGAAAACACATTGAGCTGCAGATCTCGGTCAATCTGTTCAAGAAGTCGCTTGAAATCTGTGGTTAAGTTATAGTCAAGCAATTTTGCAACAATAACAAAACAATTACCACAGAATTTGCTATCACCGAAGTCTTGAAGGAAATAGTAGTAACTATCTCCTCCAGACTCGTTCTTATACAGACGGCAAGATGCCCTTTTGTCCTTTCGATAAGGATTGCGGAAAAACTTGGCGGTGCAGTCATCGCCAAGGTAGTGCTTGAAAACGTCAAGCCCCCCATGGGTCTTTTGCAATATTTTCTTAGCTTCTTCCATCCCAATTATAATTTATTTTAAAAATGTGTATTCATTAACCTTAACTCTAAAATCTATGTCTGGCATAACAACGATGTCAAACATTTCATTCATTCTTGCAGCTATTCTGTCTCCATATTTAGGGCGAATTTCCACATTTGCAATATTTGTTGTCATTATAGTTGGCAAACGAGCCTCGTATCTATAAGCCAGAATGTCGGAAACTGGAGTGTATTCATTGCCGTATGAAGAGACAATAGTCGGCTCCAAGCCAAACTCATCTATACCAAGTAGAGTGGAGTTCATGTATTGCTTGAATGCAGTTTTGTCTTTGATGACAATCTCACATAGTTCTTTTGCCGTTGGACATCTAAAGCCTAATACCTTGTTCTCTGAAATCGGGTTAGGATCTTCAAGTTCCAAAGCTTTGATAACTTTTCTTATTGCCATAAGGGTTGTTGTCTTTCCATTGCCAGGAATGCCATTCAGCAGCAGACCCCATTTCTTTTCAGGTGAGACAAGCCAATTGGCAACTGCTTCCAACTGTTTGCTCTGCTGCTCATTTCTTATATAATGATGAAAACCGCTTTCCACGACTTTCTCAAATGCACATTGCAAGCCTCGCTTGCAAAGGTCTTCATCAATCGGCAGCTTAGAAAGATTGGGTATAGACTTCTCCTTCAGACGACTTAGGAACAAATCTACTTCCAGTTTGCTTGTCTTGTTTAGAAACTCCATATTGATTATTACTTTTTGATGTTGCACTATTGTTCTTATAGAGCCAATCTACAAAATGGCTCTTGTAATCTTGAATGTCCGTATGGGTAGTCTTTCCTCGACATATCATGTCTAAATCGAAATCCTCCAACCTACACTTTACAAGTTCCACTCTGGCGAGAGAGAACTTTCTCGCGATAGCTTCAAGCCAAAGCTTGTCCTGCTCCAAAAGCTCCAGGAAACTTTCTTTCCTTGCTTTCTTTTGTTGGTTTTCTTTCTCTTCTTTTCCATCCAAAACTTCAAAATTCTCAACTTCTCTCGCACGCGCGGATGTTGATGATATATTTTTCTTTATTTCTTTATTTCTTATATTCTTATCACTAGTGTCCACTAAAAACGATTAACAATCGTTGTAAGTGGTTGATATACGAC
>ENA-ORMS01002673-ORMS01002673.1-human-gut-metagenome-genome-assembly--contig:-NODE-2673-length-12460-cov-6.169851_pt1 | contig 12460 bp, 4 predicted proteins | sample MGYA00242104_ERZ508997 | MGnify/ENA primary metagenome ERZ508997 (study PRJEB26280, sample SAMEA2338704) | human gut metagenome | biome: human gut; feature: human-associated habitat; material: faeces... | reverse complement strand
CGGAGCCGCAGCGAGGCGTTTCGGAGCGCAACCGCCGCGTAGCGGCGGCTCTTAGCGCGGAGATGGGTTCCCTTTCGTGTTCAATCACCCGATGTAGCGACCAAAATTGCAAAATAATACTACCACTTTTGATTTTGCAATTTTGCAGGCAGTTTGTCAAAAAAGTCCTTCAGACTTCTTTGACAAGCTGGAGGGAGAGGCTTCCAAAAGAAGCCTCTCCCTTTTTCTGCATCAGCAGGATCAGTTATTTTCCTTACGCTTTCTCCGGCACACAAAGGCAATGCCGCAAGCACCGAATAGCGCCAGCACAGCCAAAATGACGTACAGTCTGATGCCGGTATCGCCGGTCTTGACATCGGGCGTCTTGGGAACGGTGGCGCAGCAGCGGACGCATTTGCCGTCCTTGTACTCGTGACCGGTGGCCTTGATGACCTCGTCCTTGGCTACGACCTTGCCGCAGACAATACACACGGTATCGCCGGTGTAGCCGTCCTCGGTGCAGGTAGCGTCTTTGGCGTTTTCAACCTTGGTTTCGGTGTGCAGATCTGCTGCCAGAGTTTCCGTATTCTCCACGGTCTTGTCGTTGCGTTCGGCTTCGGTAACGGTGAGGTCGACCTTGTCCGATGCGGCGGAAGCGTTGACGGTGAAGGTCAGGGAGGCGACCGCGGTGCCGGCGGACACGCCGGTCAGATCGACATAACCCAGAGTGACCTTGCCGTCGGCATCCTTGTAGGAAGAATACTGAGTGTTGAAGGTCACATCATTCAGCGTCAGGCTTGCGGCGTCATAGTCCACGGAGAAGAGGCCGTTGTTGGCAGCGTCCTTGGCCAGAACGTCTACGGTGACGGTCTTTTCGTCAGAGGAGACGCTGACGGTGGAGGCAGTGGCGGGCGCTTCGATTTCCGGTTTCGCAGCGGTGTCGTTGAAAACGACGGTATTGGAAACGGAATTCAGAGAGCCGGCAGCTTCTGCGGTCTCGCTGGACATAACGGTGGCCTGCGGAATGTCAGAGTCAGGGACAGCGGTGGAAGCGGAGACCAGCTTATCCAGAGATTGCTGGCTCACACGCTGGTTGGCCAGCAGGGCCACGGAGCGCACGCCGTCACCGGCATAGCCGATGGGGGCGGCGGACCAGGTATTATCTTCAGCCAGAACCATGCGGTAGATGTTCGTGCCGGTGCCGTCATAGACGGCCAGATACAAAGCGGGTGCGCCGTCCTCTTCGCAGAGGATCATGGAGCAGTTGGAATATCTGAGACGACCGTCTCGGTAGCCGGGGTAGGTGATGCCATACTCGGTATACAGATTGGTGTTCGTATAGCCCAGGTTCATGCTCCAACGGCCGTTCGCCTGATAGAGGGTGACGATCCACATATAGGAGCAATTGTCCAGCAGCAGGAACATTTCGGCATCGGTTTCCTCCACACCGTCGTCATCCGCATCCACCTTTGTAACGCCCGCTGAGGTCATGGCGACAAACGCGGTCGCATTGGTGTAATTGAGCAAAGTGGAGAAGAAGGGCCAGGCGCCGGAGTTCAGTTCGCCGTCAATCGAGAAGGGTACCAGCATCTGGTAAACACTGAATGCGGAGAAGGCCGGGGAATCCTTGGTGGAGAACAGATAGCTGTACGTCATATCCTCGTACGAGCTGCCTACCTTGGGCGTGTAGGTGTTCAGCGTTTTGCCGGTCTTGGGGTCCATTTCGTAGAGGTGACCGTCGCCGGGCGCGCCGCAGATGAATACACGCTGGCTATTGGGATCCATGGCTGCGGAGAGCATGGGATGCTCCAGATCAACGACCTTGCTCCAGGCCTGTCCATTGCCTATGTCCCAGGTGAACAGCTGGGGTGTACCGCTGCCGTCCCGGAGAGCACCGTAAAGTACCGCATCCAGCTCTTTGACAGTGACTGCGCACTCGGCGTACTTGCTGGGATCCTTCACGGAAGTGGCGCGGATGGCGGCAGTGCCGAAGCCGACGGCGTTCACGGTACCGGCATCGTCCACGGTGGCTACGTCCTCATTGCTGGAGGATCAGGTCACGGCGTCGGGATGTGTGCCGAAGGGGCTTACCGTGGCAGTAAGCTGCGTGCTACCGTTCTTATAGAGCAGCGTGGAATTTTTGTTCAGCGCCACGGAGACAGGTTGGCTGAGCTCCTCTTTGTTGAAGTTGATCTGATAAGTCGAAGACTTGTCAGCATAGTCGGCCACTTCCACCAGCACGTGGTCGTCGGTAACGCCGTCCAGAGGGATCGTCATGACGGCTTTGCTGCCGGTGGCGGCACCTTCGGGGGAGCCGGACACACGCTCAATGATCCGTCCGCTTTCGGTGGTGAGGAATGCGGCTGCCACATAGCGGTCGTCCTTGGCGGTGACCACCAAGCTCTGAGCGCCGGTTTCCACATCCTCCTGCAGGGTAACATTGGTAATTTCGGGGGCGGTCTTGTCTACATAAACGTTGTAGGTTTGGACAGCACCGTCGTCCACGGAATCCCAGTCGACCTGAGCATGGCCTTCCTCGTCATAGCCGGTCACATAATACTCGGGGGCCAGCGCCAGCTGCACGGTCAGGGTCACGCCCTCGGGCACATCGAGCTTCGGCAGGGAAATTGTCGCAGTGGAGTAATTCCAACCGCTGGAAGAGGTGCTGTAGTAAGCGGAATCGAGACTTTCAAAAGGATAGTTGCTGTATTCCACGCCGTCATCGCCGGTGATGGTCACATAGCCGGACGCTGCAGAGCGGATGGGAGTGAAGCGGATGCTGTCAAAGGCTGTCGTATCCGTATTGATGGAAACGCGGTTGGGATCATAGAAGCCCTCATTCAGATAGGGGTTGCTGCCCAGGGCGTAGGCGGACCAGCTGCCGTAGTAGCCCAGAACGGGAATGGAATGGCTGTCGCCAAGTTCGCCCTCGTCGGAGGACAGCGCGTCGGTATAGACATAGCCTTCCACATAGGTGCCCGTGCTATCGCTGGCGGTGTCATATTTGTCAAGACCGAACACCTTGACGCTGGCGGAAACATGGACGCTGCTGCCGGCGGGAACCTCGACGAGGCTCTGGTTCATCTGCTGGAAGAACAGATAGACATCGCGGGTGCCGATTTTGCCGTCGCCGCTGAGATCCGCATACTGCTCGTTGGAGATCTCGGTGCGGACGCCGGTGACGTAGTCCAGCAGAGCCTGACCGTCGTCCTTGGTGACCTTTCCGTCGCCGTTAAAGTCGCAGTTGGCCAGATTTTCGGGAGCGGGCGCTTTGATCTCCTTGCCGTCCGCGATCCACGTTACATCGGAGGACAGGTCTGCGGTATCCTCGGTTTCCAGCATGGCTTCGTCTGCATAGGTGTACGTGGAATTCGGGTCGGCCGGCAGCTTGGTGAGCTGCACGTCCTGCGTAAAGAAGTCAGCGTTCAGATTGAAGTAGGTGGTAGAATCCCCCATGTCATCTAACCGCAGACAGGCAAGTCTTCCATACGCCGGGTGCCTTCCTTGTGTTAAAGGGTGCGAAAATCCGCAGCCGCAGTCAATGCCGATCTTGCCGCCCGTTTGTGAGTGCCATCCTCAATATCAGCGTCATTGACTTCCTGCTAGATGACACGCTTGCCTGAATCCTTTCAAAACAAAACTGCTCACCGTGATTAGCTCATGGTGGGCAGTTTATAGTCAGAGAAGAACTCGTCTGGCACTTAGTTAGATTAGATTGCTCAGAATGAATCGGTTATGTGTTTTGATGAGAGCACCCGTCCCGTACCGGCTGATCTCATTCAGCCGAGCCTGCAAGCATTTTTGCGCAATTATCTTGACACTACCCGGTGAAAGCAGGAGAACTAGCGTGGGCAGTCAAAAAAACTAATTGATAAACAGGGCAGCCCCGCCAAACGGCGGGGCTGCCCTGTTTGAAATGAGATCAATATGCGGGGATGTTGATTGCCCATGAATAATACTGATCGAGGTATTCGGAACTGTTTACATATTGATTCTCCCAGTTCGTATTATACAGGTTGGCGTTGAAAGAAATGCTTATCGGGTTGGTTGTGCTCAAGGGAATTGTCATCCACCCTGTACTTGCGGTGCGCGAACTGCCGGACGAGGACAGACCCTGATAGTTTGCAATCTGTACCTTTCCGCTACTGACCGAGCCATACGTCGTTTTTAGTGCAATACCGTAGTTGTAGCCAGACCAGCCGGATTGCATTGTTACGGTTGTTGTCACCTGTACCTCGACACTGTTTGCCGTACGGTTGCGGTAGGCCATCGTTGTCGAATAACTGATATGGGGCGAAGAACTGCTGAAGTTGCCGGATATTGCATGGTTGGTGACCGAAGAAATAGAATAAGTAAATGTGATTGTCTTTGCCGAGGTGGAATCCCAGCGAACACTCTGCGAGGCCGGCGTATTGTAGCCGGAGAAGGACTTCGGCGAAATGGTATTGGTCGTTCCGTACTTATAGGTTGCCGTCGAGCTTCCGAGCCGCGTGCCGTTGCTGGACTGATAGACGATGTTATAGGTGTAGCTGTTCAGGCTCGCGGAGGCGTAAATGCTGGAGGAGGTGATATTGCCCGTCACGGTGAAGGAGCTGCTGCCGTGGCTGCCGAGGCTGTAGCCCGTGCTTGCGGCATAGCTGACGCTGAGCGTATCGCCGTAGTAAACCGTGGAGCCGCTGCTGAGCGTCCCTGTGGAAGCGCCTGCATAGGGCGAGGAGGTGCGCTTGACGGTGATGCTGTAGCCCGTGCCGGTGTTCCAGCTGACGGTGTAGGAAAGCGGCGTCCAGCGCGCGGTGAGGGTGACGATGTCCCAGACAACATCCATTTTGGTTCCCTCTGTGACTCTTGTGCCGTCAGCGGTGAACCAGCCGGCAAAGGAGTGGCCCACCCGCGTCGGCACGGGCAGCTCGCCGATCGGATCGTCGGTATACTGATCGCGTTCAGCTACATCGACCGTGCCGCCGTTGGCATCAAACTTGAGAATGTAAGTCCGAATCTGCCAGGATGCGTGAAGTGTCTGATCGCCGGTCACGATCATATCTTCGGTGACGCGGGTCGACTCACCGTCTTCGTTCTCGATATACCAGCCTTGGAAAGCGCAGTGCTCACGGGTCGGGACGGGAAGCGCGCCGTAGGGCTGACCGTAGATCAGCGTTTTTGTGGTTTCTTCCAGCGTACCGCCACGTGTATCAAAGGTGATCACACAGGTATCCGGCTCCCAGTGCGCATAGAGCGTATGGTTGACCAGCGATGCGACCGGGGTCGTTTCCTTGATCTGTGTGCCGCCGTCTGCCTCGGTAAACCAGCCGACGAACTTATAATACTGCAACGTCGGAACAGGCAGCGTACCATAGGGCTGGCCATAATATACGGTTTGTTCCGTTTTGTCCACACTGCCGCCGTTTGCATCAAAGGTGACAATACAGGAGGTCAGCATTTGCTCAAATTCTTCGTCATCGATGGGAAGAAGCTCACCACTGACAAAGGTCAGGAGGGACGGATTTGTCAGTTCCCTGCAAATCAGATAGTTTCCGCTCAGCCGCAGCTTGCCGACGACACCGGCATCCGCCTGCTGAAGGGTGACATTCTGGCTGATGACGGCGTTACTTCCCTGTGAGCTCAGCTCGATCGTTCCGAACAGGGAAAGCTCGGTGTTCTCTGCGCTCATTATCAGGGCGAAGCCCGGACTGCTCCGGACAATCACACGGTTCAGGGTCACCTTGGGGGAACTGAACTGGAGCGGCGTGTCCGTGTTGCCTTCAAAAATCATGTTGCTGATCTTGGTTTCTGCGGCGTCCGACTTGATCTTCAGATTCCGGTATACGGAGCCGTTGCCGATCAGGAAGAACTGTTCCGTCGTATTGCCGATTTCGACCGTCTGATCGTTAAAACCGTCCGAACTATCCGAGAGATTCAGCGTGATCCGCTTTGCGCCGGAATGGGCTGCGGCCATGGCGATTGCGGTATTGGCTGCATTGATGGAGATTTCCGGGACATTTTCAAAGGCGTTCTCTCCGAGTGAGGTGATGTACTTATCCATGGAGAATTTGCCGAGCGAGGAGCAGCCCCTGAAGGCTCCGGCGCCGATCTCCTGAATACCGTAGCCGGAAACGACCTCCAGCGAGGTGCAGCCTGCAAAGGCCTCTGCGGGGATCGCAGATACATACTTGGGGAACAACACGCCCTTGATCGCCGTGTTGCTGCGGAAGGCAGTGGCAGAGATACCGTGTATGCGAATGGCGGAATAGCTGCCGTCGCCGTTGTTCACGGAGATGTATTCCGGAATGGTCACGTATTCGGCGCTTCCGGTGTAAGCCTCGATGATGCCGGTTTCCTGATCAATGACAAGACCGTCAGATTGGGAAATTTTGGAGAAGACATACTGATGAACCGCAAAGGGAATCTCAAAGGACAGGACGGCATTTTCGCAGTCGTTGAAATTGGCGTTGTCCTTGGAATAGTCCAGATAGGTGTAGCGTTCCTTATCCAGTACGTTATAGGTATAGCTGAAATAGGAATTTGTTGCGATGTCATAGCCCACCACGGCGAAAACATGAATCTTACCGGCGGACACAAGACGGTAGAAGCCGGTTGCATCGCTGGTTTTTGAGATCGACGTACTATACTTCTGCGTTTCCTCTGTGGAGTATTCGACCGTGGAGGAATACTCGTTGCTCATGGTCTGGTTTTCACTGTTGGAATGGGTCGCGCTGTTGCTGCCGCCGCGCTCATCCGTGCTGCTGTAGCCGAGGCGGTCATAGATTACCTGAGAGAGGGTATCGGACACACTGGAATTCCGGCTGGAGGAGCTGCTGCTTTCGTAGCCATTTTCTTCATTCCAGGAGCTGGAAGAGGACAGGCTGGCATCCCAGTGCCCTTCTGAGCTTCCGGAGTTCTCAATGCCTACGCTTGAATCTCTGGATGAACCGACGGTAGCAGTCGTCTTGTCTTTGCTGGTATCTTCTGTTTCTTTTGATGCGGAAAGCTCTGCACCAACTTTATAGGGGCCTGCACCAACCGAGGCAGAAAGCTTGGCGTCGACGCCGAGCTTTACGCTGCTGCTCTCTTCGTTTTCATGGCTGTAGCTTCCGCTGATTCCGGTGGATTCGCCCATCGTAATTTTGGACGAGTTCGAGCTTGAGCCGCCGCTGCTGCTGGAGGAGGAGGTCACGCCGCCCTTGACATTGCTGACGTAATACTTTCCTGCGGTGACATTGCCCTCACTGTCTGTTGTTGCCTTCGTCTTGCCGATCTGCTCGTCATGCTCGCTCGTGGCGGAGGTGGAGGAGTTCCAGTCCTCGGAGAGCGTCCATGCAGAGGTTTTGGTCGTCGCATTGGAGATTGCCTCTACAATCGTATCGGAGAAGCCGGTGCCAAGCGTCTTGGCATATTCGACCGTCTTGTTGATATTGATCCCTTTTGAGTATGCGAAGTTTTCAATCTGGGAAAGCGGAACATTTTCGATCGTGCCGATCTCATAGGCGAAGAGATAGCGGCCGTTGTCCATATCCTCGACGATACAGGGGTCTTTCAATTGGTTGACAGCAATGGCGCGGTTTCTGTTGCTGGTCCAGTTTGCATGAAGTGTGATGTTGCCGATAGTGCCGGGCTGAATGGCTTTCACGATCTTGCCGTCCAGCGACCAGCCGACAAAGGTATAGCCGAACCAGGAGGGGCTCGTGAGCGTGATGCCGGTGTCGACGGTGTAGCTCACGCTGTCCCACGGGACATCCGGGGAGTCAAAGAAAACGGAATAGGTGACCTTTTCCCACTGTGCGTACAGTACCTTGCTGCCGGTCGTTCCGGCGGGAATTTCCGTGACCCGCGTGCCGCCTGTCTGCGCCGTGTACCAGCCCTTGAACAGGTAGCCGTCGACGATCAGATCCTGCAGGACAAGGCCGTCTTCTGCCGTGTAGGTGGCGGGGTTGTTGTTTTCGATGGTCTGCTTTGCCAGATAAGTATCGCTGTTTGCAATGTGATAGGTGATAGAATACTGCTTCTTTTCCAGCGGCGGCAGCACCTGCTGCTTGACCAGAATTGTACCGCACACGGAGCAGTGAGAGCCTTCGGTCAGACCGCTGCTTGTATAGGTCGGCGCGACGGCGGGGTCAATGACCTCGGTGTGCCCGGTCGCGTCGAGAACCGTCTTTTCAAGGGCAATTTCCGTTACACCGTTTTCATCGGTAAAATACTTCTGACAGACGGTGCAGTACCAGTAAGCGCAGTTGCCGGGCTTCGTGCAGGTCGGGGATTTGGCGGCAGTTGCCTGCATGACATGGTCGCACAGTCTGGAGGGCAGCAGCCGAACATCATAGCCGCCCGCATTGAAGCGGCGGATCAGCGTGACGTCCTTGCCGTTGATGGTGAGGTCGTCGTTGACGTCGGCAGCTGCTCTCTTGATGGAAACATCGTAGCCGCCCGCGTTGTAGCGGCGAAGCAGCGTGACGTCTTTGCCGTTCACAGCATTGTCGGAGTTTACATCGCCGGGAATGTAATTGATCACATTCACATAGCCGCTGACCATATCAAATTTCAGAGAATCCAGATCTCTGTTGTAAATATCGCCGTAGCGGTAGCTGATGTTCACATCGAGCTTTTTGTTCGCGGGCGCGTCCGGACTGACGCGGAAGGTGAGCGTCAGCAGCGTTCCGTCCTGATTGACCTCGGCATTTTCAGAGTCCCAGTTGAAGTTGCAGGGGCTTGTAAATACGCCGGGGCGGGTGTAATCCAGTGCGGCGAAGGCTTCGCCGCTGACCGCTTCCAGCAGCGTCAGCTCTTCAGCATAGGAAACGGTGATTTTCGCGCCTGCCATGCCGGGGTTGTTCACAACGAGCAGATCCACGCTTACCGTGGAGCCGCTGGATGCGCTCTTGCTGTCCACGACGATCGTTGGCTCGGTATAGACCGTGGTGTCCAGCGCGGCAGAACTGCGCAGCGGCAGCCATGACACGCAGAGAACGACCGCCAGAAGGATGGAAATGATCCGTTTTTTCAAGATATTCAGCCTTCTTTCTGCTAATTTACGGTGATCCCACCGTTTATGGTTTCAAATGCTATATCGTTCAGGGCTTCGTCGAAGATGTCGCCCTCCTGATAAATGCAATTGACGGCATAACGCCTGCCGGAGGCGGCGTCCGCGGGCAGCGTAAAGGTCAGCCATACCATCGCGCCGTCATCATCGGCGGTTCCGTGCTCGGAATCCCAGGTGAAGCTGCATGGGCTTGCGTATCTTCCGGGTTCGGTGTAATCGAGCTGGGAAAGCGCGTCGCCGCACTTTGCACCGCTGAGCGTCAGCGCGGGATCATAAACCAATGTGATCTTGGCGCCGGCGATACCGGGATTGTTGACGATTTTGACCGGAAGGAGAACGGTTTTGCCGGCGGAACCGGCTGCCTGCGGGACAAAGAGCGTGGGATCTTGGGAAGGAATATACTGCGCAGTGAGCGTCAGATCCTCCGTTACGCAGCGGAAATCCCCATCCCAACCGGCAAAAATGTGCCCTGCACTGTCGGAAACTGCCGGAGCCGCGGCGTCCTGCCCGTGCACTACGGTCTGCACGGACAGAACGGCGGCATTCTCGTCCAGAAAGGTAACGGTGTGTGCAGCCGGGGACCGGCCGGCGCAGCCGGACAGAAGAAGCCCGGCAAGCACGGCGGCCAGTGCCAGCAGCCGCAGCCTGTTGATTTGTTTGGTCAGCATTTTTCTTCCCTCAGTGCCGAGTTATCTGAGCTCATTCTACGGTGATCGTGCCGCTGATCACTTCAAAGGAAACGTCGTTCAGATCTTCATCGTAGATGTCGCCGTTTCGATAGGTGCAGAGGATCTGGAAGGTGTCGCCGGAGGCGGCGTTAGCGGGGACGTCAAAGGTAAGTGTGAGGATCGTACCGTCCGCCGTGACCATACCGCTTTCGGAGTCCCACGTGAAATTGCACGGGCTGACATATTTGCCGGGCTTCGTGTATTGCAGCTCGGCGAAGGCATCGCCGCTCACGCCGCCGCGCAGCGTCAGCGCGGTATCATAGGAGATCGTGATCTTGGCGCCTGCCACACCCGGATTGTTCAGAAGCAGAATGGGAACTTCGACGCTCTGTCCGGCTTTGGCGGTGACGTTGGAGACCAGAATGGTCGGGGCTGCGATTTTCTGGTACTGGGCCGTGACGACCAGATCGGATGTCACACTGGAATAATCTCTGTCCCAGCCGGTAAACTGATATCCGGGACGACTGGGAGCAGCAGGGGCGGTTGCACTTTTGCCGGAAGGAACGGCTTCGGTTTTCAGCACCGTGCCATCGTAATCCACGAACCTAACGGTGTAGGAGGTGGGAGTTTCGCCGGAGGAAACGCCGACATAGCCTGCGTCGATGGTGGTTCCGTCCGTCAGAACCAGAATCAGGTGCAGATTGCCATCCACATATGCCGAAGAAATGCCGACACCATTGGTGCCGTTGATACCGTCTTTGCCGTCCTTGCCGTTGACACCGTCTTTACCTGCTGCGCCGGGGTCGCCTTTTTCACCCTTTTCGCCCTGTTCACCGGGCTCGCCCTTTTCGCCGCGAATATTGCCGAGATCCAGATTGGTTCCATCGGTCAGGGCGACGGTGAGCCTTCCGTCGGATGTAACGATGACGCTGGAAATACCGACACCGTTTGTGCCGTCGCGGCCGACGACCCTGCCGAGGTTGACGACATTGCCGTCCGTATAGGTCAGCAGCAGCTCGCCGGAGGTGTTGAGCTCGGTCTTTGTGATGCCAATTCCGTCTGCACCCCGGATATTGCCGAGATTCAGAACGGTGCCGTTGGTCATTGTTACGGAGAGATTGCCGGAACCGTCGATCACGACCTTGTCGATGCCGATGCCGTCAACGCCATCCTTGCCGTCAACGCCATCCTTGCCGTTAAGGCCATCGGTGCCGTTTTTGCCGGCGACGCCGTCTTTTCCGTCCTTGCCGGAAACACGACCCAGATTGATACTGCTGCCGTCGGAGAAGTGCAGTACCAGCTCGCCGTTGTCCGTCAAAGCTGCGCCGGAGATGCCGGTACCATCCTTACCGTCCTGACCATCCAGACCATCTTTACCGTCTGCGCCGTTTCTGCCGTCTGTCCCGTCACGGCCGACGATAACGCCGAGGTTTTTCACGCTTCCGTCGGAATAAGTGAGCATCAGCTCGCCCGCGTCATTGAGGCCAGTGTTGGTAATGCCGATGCCGTCTGCACCGTTTTTACCGTCAACGCCGTCTTTACCATTGATGCCGTCTTTGCCGTCGATTCCGGCGACTTTGCCGAGATTGACCGCGCTGCCGCCTGTATAAACAAGTACCAGTTCGCCGAGGGTATTGACAGAAGTGCTCTGGATACCGACGCCGTCTTTGCCATTGGCACCATCCTTGCCGTTGCTGCCGTCTTCGCCGTCAGCACCCTTGATGCTGCCAAGGTTCATCTCCGTACCGTTGGTGAGCTGGATCTGGAGTTCGCCTGCGGTGTTGACCTCGATGGTCTGAATCCCGACGCCATCCTTGCCGTCTGTGCCGTTCTTACCGTCAATGCCATCTTTGCCGTTGAGGCCGTCGGTACCATTTTTTCCGTCGATGCCGTCTTTTCCATCTTTGCCGGCAGCGCCGACAACGGCGCCCAGATTTTTGACTGTGCCGTTGGAGTAAGTAAGGACAAGCTCGCCTCTTGCGTTGATTTCGGAATTCACAAGGCTGATGCCGTCCTTGCCGTTAACGCCATCTTTGCCATTGACGCCATCCTTGCCGGCAGCGCCGACAACGGCTCCCAGATTGGAGCGCTGATCATTTGTGAAGGTCAGAACCAGCTCACCGTCGGAGTTCAGCTCGGCCGAAGCAATGCCGACGCCGTCGGTGCCGTTCGTGCCATCTGTGCCGTTCTTACCTACCACTGCGCCCAGATTAGCTACCTTGCCGTCGGAATAGGTGAGTACCAGCTCGCCCTTGCCATTGATTACAGAATTGGTTACACTGACACCGTCTTTTCCATTCATTCCGTCCTTACCGTCGGTGCCGTCTTTACCGTCTGCGCCGATTACACGGCCGAGATTTGCCTGCTGGCCGTCCGTGTAGGTGAGTACCAGCTCGCCGCCCGCGTTGATCACAGAGTTGGAAACACCGATGCCGTTCGTACCGTTTGTACCGACGATCTTACCAAGGTTGACAGAAGCTCCGTCCGAGAAGGTGAGCACCAACTGCCCGTCCGTATTGACCGCTGCACCGGAAATTCCAACGCCGTCCTTGCCGTTGACGCCGTCTTTGCCGTCGACGCCGTCTTTGCCGTTGACGCCGTCCTTGCCGTCGACGCCGTCTTTGCCGTCGACGCCGTCTTTGCCGTTGATGCCGTCTTTGCCGTCGACGCCGTCTTTGCCATCGACGCCGTCTTTGCCGTTGACGCCGTCCTTGCCATCGACGCCGTCCTTGCCATCGACGCCGTCTTTGCCGTTGATGCCATCTTTGCCGTTGACGCCGTC
>ENA-ORMS01002672-ORMS01002672.1-human-gut-metagenome-genome-assembly--contig:-NODE-2672-length-12461-cov-3.756731_pt1 | contig 12461 bp, 16 predicted proteins | sample MGYA00242104_ERZ508997 | MGnify/ENA primary metagenome ERZ508997 (study PRJEB26280, sample SAMEA2338704) | human gut metagenome | biome: human gut; feature: human-associated habitat; material: faeces... | reverse complement strand
TCCTGTGAGCGTTAGCTATCTCATCGTCATAGACCTCAGAGAGCCAATAGTTTGCGGTTATAGCTCCTGAGTTACTGAGAATGAGTCCCCCAACCGAATAAGTGACTGTTGAGTTCTCTTTTACACGCCAGTCCGTCACATTGACATAGCTGTTGACAAGCTCCTTGTAATCAAGAAACGTGCCTTTAATATCCCTCATCTTTTCATGTTGTTTTCTGTATAGAATGTACGCTTTTGCCACATCAGCATATCCGGCTTGGATCAGCACCTCCTCTACACTGTCCTGAATATCTTCAACGCTTATCAACTCATTTTTGATTTTCGGTTCAAAATGCGAAACGGTTTTTAATGCCAGAAAATCTGTTACAGACGGATGGTCGTGTTTATCGCAGGCAACAAAAGCCTTCTGTATTGCATCCCGTATCCTCTCCATTCTGAACTCGGCTATACTGCCGTCTCTTTTAACTACTTGATACATAAAATCAATCCTTTCGTATAGATAATTTCATGGAAAGGATGTAAGATGAAACCGCTGAATAAAAAGAAAAGGAGCCGTTTCCGGCCCCTTTTTGTCTGTGTTATTCAGCGATAAAATTCAGATGCTCCTGAGCTGCGTATGTTTCGGCAAACGAGCCCTTGGGCGCATATACGGTAACATTCTCGCTTCCATTGAAAGCGCCCTCATAGATGTACTGAACCGATTCGGGAATATGGACCTCTTTAAGATTTTCACAGCCCATAAACACAAAAGTGCTTATTTCCTGTACACTGTTCGGCACAGTGAATGTTTCGATACCGCTTTTCATTGCGAAATTCATGTCGAGCTTTGTAAATGTTGCGTTCTTAAACTCTATGGCCTTTAAGCTTTTGCAACCATAAAATGTAGCTCTGCCCGCATCCGCAACGTTATTTGGCATTACGACATTAATGAGGGACTCGCAGTCTCGGAACATTTCGTCGGGTATTTCCTCCATATCTTCGGGAAGGATAGCTTCTTTCAGATTTGAGCAACCCATCAAAGCGCGACCGGCGATCCATTCTATTCCGCTTGAAAACTCTATTTTTTCAATAGTAGTATTGTCCTTGAAGCATTTCGTATCGATTCCGTAAACGGGTTTTCCATTGTATACGGACGGCACAACGACATTCTTTGATGCTCCGTTGTATTTGACAAGGTACAAGTCTCCTTCAAAAAGCTCGGCCTCATATTCTCCTACACTTTCATCTACTTCTGTCAGTGCCCGTTCACCGGAATCGTTGGTCGTTTCGACCTTGATGCTTTCCGAACCTGTCTCTTCATGGCTTGCGCATGCGGCAAGCGCAAAAGCCATGCTCACTGCTATAAGCAATACTAAAATCTTTTTCATAAATTTTCACTTAATTCCTTTCTTCCGTTTGAAATGATGCTTCTTTTGCTTTGTTTTCTTTAACGAATTTTGCCACCGCCTCTACTGTTGAGATTTTTCCGTTCAGCTTAAATTTGTACCCCGCCTCTTTCATCGCAACGAGCACACCCTTGTCATATACAGCCGATACATCATCGGTGCTCATCAGTTTCTGCTTGTCTCTGAAAACTTCAAAAAGCATTTGAGTTCTCCTTTTCATACGTTTTGATCGTTAATATTCTGATACCAAAGCACCCAATAACCTGTGCGTTTCCAAACTTTTCGTATGAATCCTCATGGTTGTGACCGTGGATGTTGAGAGGAACATTATTCATTTGCAAGTACTCTGTTATTCCGGATAATCCGGAATGAGCATCAGGTTTCGAATCGCTATTCATCTTAGGTCCGTCATGTGAAAGCAATACATCAGCGGGCTTCATTGTTCGGGCTATTTCAACGCTTTCCTCATCAGTATACATCGGATAGTTTCCGGATTTGTATCGACAGCTTCCCTGAAATCCGGCGATTTTAAGACCGTTTACTTCAATTGTTTTGGCATGGATATTCGGGACATTGAACTTTTCGAGTCTTTCATAAGGATCGTGATTGCCCAATATTCCGTATATGGGCACTTTAACAACATCTTTGATTATTCGCATATCATTATCGGAAATATCGCCTAACAAAAAGCAAACGTCAACAGAATCGTCCAGAGCGTCAAGAACCATAAGTGTACCGTGAGTATCTGCAATTATAAGACACCTTAGCACAGTCTTCGCTTCCGCCGGGATCGTTACACTTCCGCACCCGCCTCTCGCCCTTTTCCTGAACCGATTCATCAATTTGTCAAAAACCAGCCTCATTTGACCTCCTGCTAAAGAATTGAACGCGCGATCGCTGATGCAACTGCCCTTTCCGCAAAAAATATGTAAGAGTTTTGGCAAGCTGCTTGTTTCTGAACAGAAAACGGTTCACTCGCTTTCAGTTTTGCTTGTTGCATCGGACAGAATTCTGCAATGCTTTATATAACCGCTTCTATATTCTCCTTGCAGTTCGCCTTGGGTCACGTCATCCAAAAGTTTGATACTTTCTTCATCTGTTCTGTTAGCCAATGCCTTTTTCAGCTCCCTGAAATGCATCAGTGCATCAGCAAAATTTGAAGCGTATCCCCTTTTAAGAGCGGTATACATATAATCAAGAGCAATTATGTTATCGCACTCAACAGGCAGACCCTCTGTATCAAGCAGATCAATAAACTCATCGTTTTCCGTAGTACGCAGGAGACGATTCAACTCCATTTCTATATTGTAATATGATTGATTAATTACATTAATAAGATTGTTTCTGTCCTGTATTGCGGAATCAATTATTCCGTTAATTCCCTTTAGCAAAACAGGCATTTGCTTTTTTCGATAATAACTTCCGTAAAGCCAGACTCCTATTGCTGCGACCAAAGGGGCGAACCAAAACATTTGTCTCTCTCCAAACGCAGAAAGCGTACATAATGGAATTAGAAGCACAATCGTTACCAAAACGCAGAGTTCAACAAAGGCTTTTCCTCTGTACTTGTTTTCTATTTTATACTTGCTGTCTTGAGCTTCATCAAGTCTCATTTCCGCATCTACAAATGACGGCAGCATTCTGTCAATCTCGGAGTAAACTTCACGCATCATAGCGATATCTTCCATTACCATATCCTCATTATATTCCATTCATTTTTGCCTCCTATGATAAATCCTGACAGTTGTGAACAACACAGTTTTGCGTCACATATGTATGGTCATTTTCAACTTCCAAATTAAAAACATCGCGCTTCCGGTTTGTCTTTTCAACACTGTACACGGGATACCAAATCGTATCGCCAATAACCACCCAACTCGGATTATCGGGAGAAGGGTTAAACGATACAATATATGTTCCGGTTCCAAACACTTTACTTTCGCAGATATAGCAACCGACCTTAAAGCTCTTTTGAATAGCCAGACAAAGATTTATCGCAAATTCAAAATCAGATGTCTTGCAAAATGTCTTATGCTTTATATGTCGAGAGTCATGTTCAAAATAGCCCTTGACGAATTCTTTTATATGCTCATCAGGCAAATTAAGTATTTCGGGATAAATGCGTTCACATTTTGCGAAGGGTTTCACCTTATCGCTCAAGCGTTCATATAATCTTTCACTCAGCTCTTGGCACTTGCCTTCGTTGAACATGTTATATGTTTGTCCGAGATAATAGCCGAGCGAAAAGGCTTCTTTTTTAGTTATGTCCAGTATATTGTCTTGAGTTGATAATATCGGTACGCCGATATAGTCTTTTTCAGTTATGGAATAGAGCGGCTTCTGATATGCATTTGAAAACTCATTCTTATATTTTGTACGAACCAAAAAAGGATGATTCGCCGTTGCTTCAAGCGGGAGAATGCCTTGTGCATTAAGCTCATAAAGTTCTTGTTCCGGCGCTCCACCAACCTTAGTGACTCTCATAAATCTGTTGGCGTGTGTTAATACATAATCCCCTTCTCTGATATATTCTATCGCCTTGTATCCGTCATTCGTTAAAACAGGTGTACCTGCCGGAAAACACGGCGAACCGAACGTAACGATATCTACCGGTTCTATTTCGGCACCGTTGATTTTTGATACATCTCCATACTGCTTGGTGTGCGGAAACCTCCGACTTGTCACAAGCATCGGAAACGGTCGAATTTCGCTGTTCCATACAGGGTTTATATTATTTAATGCGGCGGCAAGTTCAAAACCGCCGCTGCCTGAAAAAAGACTTCCGAGAGTCAACGTGTTATTGGTCAGCGCCTGCATAAAGCACCTCCGCCATATTTTCACACTCCTCATTGCTGCGTCTGCCGAACTTATATGCAGCACCGTCAGCAATGTCTCCTCTTGTTCGTCTTACGCCCCTATTGCATTCTCGCTTTATTTCAACCTTTGTCTCTTTGTTATCATTATACTTAGGCACAGCGAGCTTACTATAGGATTTGCCGGGTGATTTTGCCACAATTTCAATATTAGCTCCGTTTTCAGAGAGATTCTTGATTTTTAATTTTTCTTTTCTTGCCCCCACAATTGCTCTCATTCTGCTTCGTGTTTTTTGTAATACGGGAACAGTTTCGGGATCGGCAAAGAATTCTTCAACCATAATTTCGAATTCGCGAGTAGTGTTCATAGAAAACAACCTTTCATACAAAATTGACCGATTTGCTTCGGTCGATAAAAGTATGTAAGATTAGAGCCGGTTTAAAAAGGAAAAGACCCGCAATATGCACAGGTCATTATAATCTCAATTATTCAGATTAGGCATTATGCACAAATATTAGCTATACAGAAACATGACACGAATTCAAATCCTTACATACTTTTCAAGAAATCACGACATGTTTTTTGAGAATAAACAATTTTTTTCTTGAAATCACTGTCGTATAGTGATAATATTGTATTTGCAACATAATGTAATAAGGAGAGTATATTATGGGAAACCTATTCAGAAAGGCAGCTTCTATCCTTCTCGCGCTGACATTTGTCGTCGGCTCTGCGGCAACACTGAGCGGGATATCAATTGTTTCTTCTGCAACCTCAAGTACAGAGCTGGTTGATGGCGAAACGATAGAGTACGGTTTGTATCCTCAGTCAAGAGTTACTGATGAAGCTTTGATTTCAGAGCTTAATGCTCTTGAGCAGAAATGGACCTATTATGAGTATTACGCCGGAAGTAATAAAGAGTTGGCAGATTTAATCGTTATAGGGTCAGCTGCACGACTTGATTTCATGAAGTATTGTGACGTTGAATATAACGGAGAGAGATACAGAGGAGTATACTATGAGAAATTCAGACCGGACAATGCCTCGTTGTATCCTTCGGACAGCAATTCGGGGTTGAAGTTAGCTTTTGCACTTAATACCGTGTATTGGTACAAATATGAGCCAATCAGCTGGAAGGTCATTGATGCCGAAAGCGGTACGCTTTTAGCGATTAAGGCATTGGACGCTCAACCGTTCAACAACTTCCACTGTCTCATGTCGGCATATAAATATTATGTAACGAAAGATAAATACCCGGCAAATGATTATGCTCACAGCTCTTTAAGAACATGGCTTAATAACGATTTTTATAATACGGCTTTCAATGAAAATGAGAAATCCGGCATTAAAACAAGTGTAATAAACGTCAACGAATCAACTGTTTCTGATAAGGTATACTTGCTTTCTGATGAAGATGTGGTCAATACAGAGTATGGTTTTTCCGCTGACAAAAACGAAACGGATACCGCCAGAAGATTTGTCGGAAGCGAATATGCACAGTCACAAGGATTGCGCTGCTATTTTACAATATCGAATGGCAGGGTAAATTCGCTTAATGCTATTTCTTCCTACACACGTTCAGCCGGCGATAAGGACAACACCATTGTGTCGTGCGATAATAACGGTGAAGTTACGCAAATCGCAACCATTGACGGCTGCAACGCAGTAGTACCGGCTATTAAAATTAACACCGGCAAATATACCCTCACTTTGGATGCGAACAGTGGCAAGTTCGATAACGGCAACAGTCTTATTGAGCGAACATATAAAGCGGGAGAAGCAGTCGGCGACATTGAAGTGCCGCATAAAGACGGCTGCACTTTCATTGGATGGGACATTACTATTCCGGCAGCTATGCCGGAAAAAGACCTCATTGCAACGGCTGTTTGGAAAGGCGAAGAACACAAAGCGGTCTTTAACCCCAATGGCGGGAAATTTAATGATGGGACGACCGTCAGCAAAACCGTTATAACCGAATGCGGCAAAAAAATCGAAGCACCTACAGTCACCAAGAAGGGATATATTTTCAAAGGCTGGTCCCCCGCCGTGCCGGTTTTCGCGCCCGCAGCGGATCTTGAGTTCTCGGCACTTTGGGAAGCGGCGACCGACACATTGTACTGTATGGAATATTACTATATGGACATTAACGGAGAATACGGATCGCCAACATACAAGTTTGCTTCCGGCACTACAGGAGCAACTGTTTCGGAAAAACCGAAGACTGAAAAGGGATATCATATTGATACTGATAAGAGTATCCTGTCGGGAATAATTGCAAGTGACGGTTCACTTGTGCTTAAGGTTTATTACGCAAGAAACAAATACACGATAACATTTAACGGCAACGGCGGAACGGTTAATGGCAAGAGCTCTGTCTCCGAAAGTTATTATCACGGCGCGGCTGTTGCCTCTCCTACAGATCTCCAAAAGAATGGCTACACTTTTTCCGGTTGGGATACTGCCGTAGTTTCGCCTGCCGCAGCTGACGCTGTTTATAACGCACAGTGGAAAGCAAACAGCTATAAGGTAACTTATATTGTTGACGGTAATGAAATACACGCAGACTCTTTCGCCTACGGTGAAGTGACCGTGCCGTATGACTATGTGCCTCAGAAAACGGGCTGCACTTTCACCGGATGGGTCAACGACTTGCCCGAAACGATGCCGGCAAATGATATCATCCGTACCGCATCTTGGAGCGTCAACTCATACAATGCAAAATTCTACATCGACATAGACGCTGCCGATTATGAAACGGTATCGGTTGAATACGGCTCTGAGATAATTCCGCCGACAAGCCCGTTAAAAACCGGATATGTCTTTGCCGGATGGTCATTGGATGGTGTAAACATCCTTGACGACTTGGGCGTTATGGATAGCGTTAACGGCAAATCGTTCTATGCCGTGTGGCTTCTTGCGACCGATACCCGCTATACGGTGGAGACTTATACCATGAATACCCAAGGCGTGTATGAAGTATCATCTCGCTCATTCAGCGGAATGACGGGCGAAAAAGTGACCGCTGAATACACTGTTTCGGAAGGCTTTGCTCTCAACAAAGAGAAAAGTATTCTTAATGGCACTATAGCGGCAGACGACTCCCTTGTGCTTAAAGTCTATATCGACAGGAATTCGTATGCTCTCACAACAATCGTTGACGGTAAAGAAACGACTGTTAACTATCTCTACGGCGCAATTATATCCAAGCCGGAAGATCCCTCAAAGCCCGGCTTCAAATTCATCAGGTGGAGCGGCGATATTCCAGATACGATGCCGGCAAATGATATCAATATAACCGCTGTTTTTGAGCAGGCATACACCTGCCTCGATTGCGGCAAAGAGATTGTCGGCGAAGACGCCATAGCCGCTCACATTAAAGCAGAGTCAGCTCTGAAGGCTACCGTAAAAATCAAAAACAATCCCGGCGACAGAATCATCAAATTCGGCGAAACGCTGAGGCTCACAGCAGAGACTTCTAATCTGCCGGACGGAGTCGAAATCGTCTGGTATGTTGACGGAGATGAGGTCGCCAGAGGAGAAACATTTGAGATATCTTTTGAAAACGGCACAAAAACTGTCGAAGTAAAGCTTGTCGATTCGCAAGGCAATGTGCTCAGAGGCAGAGACGGAACCGAGTCAACGGATTATCAGACCGTTACCGTCAAATCAAATCTGTGGCTGAGAATTATTGCATTCTTCAAAAAGCTGTTTGGGAAGAGAGACATTATCGTACAGTCCATTATGGCTTAATAAGAAAAAGAGCTATCCGTCTTATTTGCGGATAGCTCTTCTGTTATTGTTCGAGAAGTTCATGTCAGTCTTGCTGACAGGAGATTAACAACGGTTTTTGTTAAGCGCTCAAGTTCTTCTTCATCAATTTCCGTGAAAGACTGTCTTAGAAATATTCTCATCTTTGCTTCAAGAGCCTCTATGGCAGCCTGAAAGGTCAAATATCTCTTTCTGTTCTTAAAAAGATCCAGCGATTCGTATTTAACTGTGCATTTTTCTCTCGTTGCCGAGTCAAGCACAGTCATTGCGTCCTTCCCAAACGAAAATTGTTTGCTTTCAAATGCCATAAAGCAATCCCCTATCTTAAATCTGGTATTATGATAGCACTGCCAAAGTCAAAAGTCAACACAAGAAAAACGACCCGCCGAAGCGAGCCGTTCTGAAGCTAATTGAATTAAGTTTTTGAATATAAGTTTGCTAAATGCTTTTGAATAATCGACAACACATATTCGGTCTTTTCAAACTGAAATGCCGCATCATCTGCAGAATCGCGTTTCGGAATAGTATTTTTCCAAGATTGAAACGGTTTTGTCATTGAATCTGTGGAAGTTTACACCGATTTTTACACCACGCTTTTCAATCATTTCTTCCATCTTCTTAACGAAAGAATGAGCAGTGGTAACACTATCAAGTGCTTTTCGGACATAATCTGCTTGAACAGAAGGGATGTAATATTCGGGAGACCAGATGTTATGCTGGAGGCACGACAGCCTTACGATAACGATATTTTCCGCAATAGGCTTAACATCCTTTAACGGTGTTTCGGCTATCTCTTTTGCTATCTGCTCCTTCAGGTCACGAACCATAGTTGCAACCGATTTTTCCACTTCAAGGATTTTGTTTAAGTTCATCATCGTCTCACCTTATACCCAACTGTCACCGGCTCTAACGCAAGCATATTCTCCGACACTCTGCATCGGCATCTGGCATTCGTCAAAGTCATTGTCACATTCTCCAAAGTCTGCACCGCTTCCACATCCGCATAAATCCAATCCATAGCGATTTACACAGTGGTCACAGCAATAACTTTCTTGATACCGCGTAATCTTCCTCAAGTCAATATTTGGAAAGAACTTTTTAAGGTTTTCCCGCTTGCAAGAGTAATTCAAAGTATCTGTATAGATAGTGATTGCTCCGCATTGACATTTAGAATATCCGAGAATTTCCATCGTCTTTTCTCCTTACATACCAGCCATAGCAAGGGCGATACACATAATACCGGCTTCTGCTTGGCTATCAGAATTTTTAATGACATTTTCCATAGTGTTCATAAATTCGTCTCCGTTGCCGTGCTGCTTGTTAGGTTTTACCTTTACCATTTCCGGCATGAGCACATCAATAACATCATCGTCTCCCATTCCATCTATTGATTCGGTGTCTCCGCGAGCAAGGGCAACAGATTTTCCATAGGCGATAGCCTCATCTCTCTGTAAGGCACTAAAATAGTTCTTGTATGAAATATTATGGTTATATTCGTACTCAATAAAGAAGCCTGTTCCTCCGTGATTATGGCCAAGTCCGAAAGTAGTGATGTTATATCTCGGCTCTCCACAAACACTCCAAAACTTTCCGTCAAAGTAGATATAATGCTTTGCAGCATTGCGAAGCATCTGCCTTACTTCTTTTTTGTTTTCATTCTTTATCACAGAATTTTCGGAGAATTCGTTGCCATCATCAACACTCCAGTCTCTACGAGCCATCCATTCAAGATTGTGAATCACATAGCTTTTGTCTTCAAAAACTGTACTGATTGCTGCACCGTGGGTAATACGAACCGGCTTATAGAGCTTTCCTTTGTATGTCCTGATTTCTTCTGAGAACATACGAAAATCGCACTTATCGCTTCTGTAATCTTCGTAAGAGGTCATGTTCTCCTGAACGCTTTTCATATCATGTACGATAAACGCTACGGGGAAAACATCGGCTGTCAGCTCGGCAGTACTCACAGGAATAGAGTCTTTGATTTGTCTTTTTCTTATTTTCTTGTGTCTTTTGGTCGGCAAAAATTTTTGCGTGTAATAATAGTCAACATCAATCTTCATCTTGGTCTTCCTCCTTAAGTACCTTCAATCTCATATAACTTCATTTCTTCTGCTCTCTTTCTTGAACATATCTCTCTATAACAGAGAGGTCAAGTCCGCTCCTTACAAACTGCTTTGTGAGTTCGTGTTTTACACCATTACCCAAATATGTATAGATATAATCCATCTGCTCAACTGTGAAGTCGGTTCCGCAGATTTGATTGAAAGCATTGGTGTTATCTCGCCAGTATCTTTCAAGTCTCTTTTGCTGCGAATATCTCAAAGCACAGCAACATTCCCGACTTAACCACTCACAGAGTTTTACCTTAAAATCTTCGTCTGTCTCCACATCATCGAGCAGAACATAAACATTGAATTTCGGAATAAGGATAATCTCATTATTGTGGTTAATAAAGCAATTCGGGAAGATTTGCATTGCAAGTCTTACGCTATCAAGAATTTTCATTTTACTTCCTCCAATTTCTTATTTAATCTATCTGTTGCGCAATTAATAACACTCTATCACAACACTCTGAATAAAGGATCGCTGTCTCCATTTGATACAGCATATCACTCACATTAGTATCGTTTGCTTCAACGCCATATTCTCTTAAAGCCTTTAAACCGCGCATTTCAGAAGCTTCGGAAAGGACCTGTGCGTACAGCACTCCCGCTTTTGAGTCATAATAGCATCTGTATCCAAAATACAGGTTGGAATTCTTGGTCCCATATCCGCCGTTGCTGATAAGCAGCCGCTTTCCTTTAGGCTCTTTTGTTTTGTTAGTCGCAAAGAGCTCTTTGACATACTTGGCGTTGCAATTCTGACATTTGTTTTCCATATTGATCTTCCTTTCAGTTAAAAAGTGCGTCCGCAATTAAGTTGACCGAATCTTCGACTGCGTTAAACAGCCGGATCTGTTCCGAATTTTCAAGGTTGTCCTCACACCACTCCTCAAAATCGGAATGACCGTACAGCCTACAGTTTTCGAAGTAATCCTCTATAAGAGAGAAAACTTCTCTTTGGTTTTCATCCATAAATAAACCTCCCGTTCTGTTAAAATCAACATCTTGTCATTCGGCAGATCTTGAACATGCCTCACTGATTGTAGGCCATTATTTCGTCCGTATCCTCCGTGCTTAACTCAAAGCTGCTATCAACATAATCGCCATGCGGAAGCGGAATATCATCCATTTTTTCTTTGAAATTCTTCACGGCATCTTCTACACTCACGCCATGAACCGTAACGAACCCACTCATCATCCATGTGACAGGCAGCACATAATCTCGGTTCTCAAGCGTTTCGATAGAATCGACGGACATATATACGCCTTCGCTCCCGCAACAAACGAGGTTGTTTGCTTCGGCGTATTCCTCAACTGTCTCTTCGGGAGACTTCAGCTTCTCAATTTCCTCACGAGTAAGCACAAAACGGCTTCCTTTGAGTGAATCGGCAGCTGTATCAACAGCCTCACTCTCCGAGAACGCCTTGACAACAACCGAGCACAGATATGCCGTTCCTGTGTTGACATTCACCTTGTAGTACATTTTGTTTTCCTCCTAAATAATTCAATTAACTTAACGCTCCATTTTGCCGCATTAAGTCATTGTAAGTATGTAAGACGATCGCGGCCCCTAAAAAACAGAAGCGACCCGCTGAAGCGAGCCGCTTGAGAATTAATTGAATTTTTACAGTTCAAAAGCATCCTGTTTCGAAAGATTCTCGACTTTGCAAAAGCAAATATGTTCGAGCACTTCGTCAGGAATCCATGTTATGAGTTTTGTGACACCTTCGTCCATATATTTTTTGTCTAAGTGAAGAAATTTACAGATGGCTGCTGCAAGTTCTTTTTCAATGAAATAAGAGTCTTCAAATATTAAGAAATTATACCCCGAAGGTAACTCCGAATCGGAACATACATAATCTCCTTCGACGACCCAATCCGTAAGGAAATAATCCAGCGGGTCATATTTAACATAATACTCATTCATGGACTCTTCACCGAAATACGAAACGGTTATCGTTTTGTAACCCAGCTTTTCGATGGCTACCTTCCACACTTTTGCGGCAGGCTCCCACGCTGATGTAGTATACACATCAAAATAACTGTCGTTTCCGTTTAAGAGCACATCGCCAATATCATCTATCAAACCTCTGCATTTAGTGAAGTTCGGCGATTCTGTGTTCGTGTAGTCTCCGAGACCTAAGCCGTACAGGACATTGCCCAGCCATGACTTTCCAAAATCTGTCTTCACGAATTCTTTCGAAGTCCATTCAGCTAACTTTTCGGAAAAGTCTTTGATTTCATCTTCACAGCCGTGAAAATTAAATGTTGAGAAGCACCAGTTTGGCATAAATTAGTTCCTCCTTATTTTTAAGATATTTGTTCGATATCATCGCTCTTTCACAGCGGATTTTAATCGCTTTTTGGCCTCGCATCAACCTCAAGTTCA
>ENA-ORMS01002662-ORMS01002662.1-human-gut-metagenome-genome-assembly--contig:-NODE-2662-length-12499-cov-4.072645_pt1 | contig 12499 bp, 11 predicted proteins | sample MGYA00242104_ERZ508997 | MGnify/ENA primary metagenome ERZ508997 (study PRJEB26280, sample SAMEA2338704) | human gut metagenome | biome: human gut; feature: human-associated habitat; material: faeces... | reverse complement strand
ACTGGACGGATAAAGAAGGAAAAATCACCATTTCCGGTATTTCCGGCACCGTGGTGGTCACAGAGATTGAAACGATCCCCGGTTACACCATTGATGAAAACACTCGCACGCAGACTGTTGTGGTCAATCCCAACGACACGCAGACGCTTTATTTTTACAACACGCCTGTGGGCGGGTTGCAGATCATCAAGAGCGACAAAGACAGTGGAAAGCGTATCGCTGGGGTCAAATTTGAGATCCGTAAGATGAACGGTGAGATCATCGGCACCTACACAACGGACAGCGACGGTGTTATCTATCTCCCCGAAGCTGAAAGCGGCTGGTACACCGTGACGGAATTGGAGGCTGCGTCCGGCTACCTGCTGGATACCACACCTCATCGTATTGAGGTCAAGGACGGTCAGACGGCCGCGTTGGAGATCACCAATCACAAATCTTCCCGAATCCTGCTCCACAAGGTGGACAAGGCCACCGGCAAGGGAATTTACGGCGCGGTGTTTCTGCTTTACGACAGTAATCACAATCCCATTGGGGAGCATGTGACCGATCAGGACGGCTACATCTACGCCGACGAGGGGCTGGCCGATGGCCGCTATTATCTGCGTGAGATCAAAGCCGCCCCCGGTTATGTGCTTGATCCTGAACTGAAAACGATCTATGTCCGCTACGGCTCCACCACAGAAATCGAGTGGAGCAATACCGCGGAGTGCGGCCAGATCCAGGTCATCAAAAAATCTGCGAACGACAATCCTATCAACGGTCTGCCTGCCGGGACGCTGCTGGAGGGCGCAGTGTTTGAGATCTACGACAAGGCGGGCAATGTGGTGGACACCATCAAGTCCGACCGCAACGGACGCGCCGTTTCCAAAACGCTCCCCCTGTCTCGCTATACCATCCGCGAGATCAAAGCGCCTGCAAATTACTCCATCAACCCCACAGTGATGACCGCCTATCTGGAATTCAACGGACAGATCGTCACCTTTGAAGTGCAGAATACCAGCGTTTCCACCGGCATTTCCATTAAGAAAACAGGTCCCGTGCAGGCCGTTCCCGGTCAGCCCATTCGCTATGTGTTCTCGCAGATCAAGAACAGCTCCAACGTTGCCCTCGACTCCTTCTATTGGCGCGATCAGCTTCCCGCGCAGGTGACGCTGAGCAAAATCGTCACCGGCAGCTACAATCAGCCGCTTTCCTACAAGGTGGTCTATAAGACCAACCTCTCCGGGGACTACCGCACTTTGGCGGACAACCTGAGTACAAGCAAGGTTTACGTATTGGACGCCCGCCCCGCTGTCCTCGGCCTTGCCGCCAATGAGCGTGTTACCGAAGTCATGTTCGTGTTCGGAAATGTAAAGGCGGGCTTTGCACAGGTAGAAACGCCTTATATCTACGCCACTGCCCGCAGCGGTCTTGCCAACAACTCCGGCATTGTGAATGTGGCAGATGTGGGTGGCCTTTACAATGGGCAGTGGATTCAGGCGGTGTCCCGCTGGCTCACTACCGTCTACACCAAAACAACGGTGAAGCTGCCCAAGACGGGGTACTAAGCCTTGCGGCAGAATGACTTTCGCAGCGCCGCCCCTGTGTGGGCGGCGCTTTCCCCGTTGGTCCTCTGGCTGGCGGCAATCGCCGCCTATGCCTACGAGGACGGTATGAACCTCTTTCAATGGATGGGGCGTTTCAGCCAAGTGCTGGAGCGCCCCTTTGCCATTGGCTGGACAGCTCACACACTGAAATTCATGCTTGTGGGTCTGCTGTTCTACGGCTGCGGCATTGCGCTTTACTACTCCAGCCGGGAGAACCGACGACCGGGCGAGGAGTACGGCAGCGCTAAATGGGGCAATCCCAAGGAACTGAACCGGAAGTATATGGATCACCAGCATAAGGACGCCAACATCATTCTGACCCAGCGCGTCCGGTTGGGTATGGACGGCTATATCACCCAGCGCAACATGAATGTTCTGGTAGTGGGCGGCTCCGGCTCCGGCAAGACCCGCTTTTTCTGCAAACCCAATATTTACAGCGCGAATTGCTCCTATCTTATCACAGATCCCAAGGGCGAGCTGCTGCGCGCGGCAGGCACTTTGTTGGCAGCGCAGGGCTACGAAGTCCGGGTGTTCAACCTGATCGACCCCAGCCAGTCCGACGGATACAACCCCTTTTCGTACATTCACAGCGAAAAAGACGTGCTGACCCTCATTGATAACCTCATCAAAAATACCACACCCCGCAACGCTTCCAGCAACGACCCCTTCTGGGAGAAGGCGGAGATCGCGCTGGATTCAGCCCTTATGCTCTACCTCGTCAGCGAAGCGCCCCCGGAGGAACAGAATTTTGAAATGCTGATCTACATGATGAACTTTGCCGAGGTGCGGGAGGAGGACGATCAATACCGCAGCCCGCTGGATATGCTCTTTCGGGCATTGGAGGAGGAACAGCCCAACCATGTGGCGGTGAAACAGTTTAAGGCTTTCAAACAGGCGGCGGGCAAGACCGCGAAATCCATTTTGGTAAGCGCCGCTGTGCGGCTGGCCACCTTCAATATCCCGCAGTATGCCAGAATGACAATGGTGGATGAGATGGACTTTGGCAGTTTGGGCGAGAAGAAAAAAGCCATCTTCTGCGTGATCCCTGTTGATGACAGCAGCATGAACTACCTTGTGGGAATGCTCTACACCCAATGCTTTCAGGCACTTTACCGCAGGGCGGACGAGAAGCACAACGGGCGTCTGCCTGTGCCGGTGCGTGTCATTCAGGACGAATGGGCGAATGTGGCCCAGCCGGAGAGCTATCCGAAGATCCTTGCCACCTGCCGCAGCTACAATATCGGGCTGAACATCATCGTGCAGAACATTCAGCAGATCAAGGCGCTGTATGAAAAGGAATGGGAGAGCATCATCGGCAACTGCGACACGCTGCTGTTCCTCGGCGGCGGCAACGAGCCGACTTCGTTGGAGTTTATCGTGAAGCTGCTGGGCAAGGAGACCATCGCCACCCGCACACGGGGGCAGACGAAGGGACGCAGCGGCTCCAGCTCTACCAACTTCCAGCAGACGGGCCGCGACCTGATGACCATTGACGAGGTGCGAAAATTGGACACCCATAAAGCAATCTTGTTTATACGAGGGGAAGATCCTGTACTGGACAAAAAGTACAACATCAAGCGCCACCCAAACATTAAGCTGACGACGGACGGCAAGGCAAAGCCTTATATCCATAAGCCGCTGGGCGCGCCGGATTACGCACTGCCTGACCTGCCCTATGCGTTCAAATCACTGGACGATTACGAATTTATCAACATGGAGGAAAACGAACATGAACAGACAGAAGAAAAACAACATGATGAAGCCTGACAAGTGGAAGCGGCGTTACTGGACGGCGGCTGGTGCTGCCGTCCTCTGTCTTTGCTGCGCTACGCCTGCGATGGCGGCGGGCGGCGATCCGCTGGATATTGTAAATAACCTTTCCGATTTTATCTTCAGCATCATCAAGGCGCTGGGCGTTATCATTCTCGGCTGGGGCATCGTGCAGGTGGGTATGTCGATCCAGTCCCACGATGCCAGCCAGAGAACGCAGGGCTTTCTCTGCTTGTTTGGTGGCCTGATGATCGCCTTTGCAAAGGAAATTCTGACCGCCATCGGCGCGATCTGATGAAAAGAGCCGGGAGATACTGCCTTGCGGCGGATCTCCCGGCTCCCTTGCGGGAGGTGATTTTCATTTGGATAACAACTGGATCGTAGAAAACCTGACCAACGCCTTTGGCGTCTGGAACAGTAAAATGACGGAAATGTGGTCACTGCTGACGGAATCGCCCCAGACCTTCAAGGGCGGCACCATCTGGCAGACCATTGTGACCATCAACGGCGGGATGCAGGCCATCGGCTACGGGCTGCTGGTGCTGTTCTTTGCCATCGGTATCTTTCGCAGCGCTTCCGGCTTTCGGGACTTTCAAAGGCCGGAGCATTTGCTGCGGCACTTTATCTACTTTGTGCTGGCAAAGCTGGGTATCACCTATGGTATGGACTTGCTGGTAGATGTATTTGATGTGTGCAGCGGCATTGTGGCAACGGCGGCGGGCAGCATCGGCGGCTTGACCGGCGCATCCGTGGCGCTGCCGCAGGAGATCGCGGACGCCATCGGAGATGTGGGCTTTTTGGCAAGTATCCCCCTTTGGCTGGTGACGCTGCTGGGAAGCCTATTTATTACGGTGCTGGCCTTCATTATGATCCTCACCGTTTATGGGCGCTTTTTTAAGATCTATATGTATGCCGCACTGTCCCCGGTGGCACTGGCGTCCTTTGCGGGAGAAGGGACATCCCATTTTGGCAAGGCATTCCTCAGAAGCTATGTGGGTGTGTGCATGGAGGGTGCGGTGATCGTTCTGGCCTGCATCATCTTTTCGGCCTTTTCCTCCAGCGGTACGCCGGTGGTGGATAGCAGCGCGTCCGTGGTGACGCAGGTGTGGAGCTATTTGGGCGAGGTCATATTCAACCTGCTGGTGCTGGTGGGCCTGGTCAAATCAGCCGACCACATCGCAAAGGAAATGCTTGGATTATAAAGGAGACGTTTATGGATAATTACCGTGAGAAGATCATTCGTATCGTGGAGCGGGAGCTGAAACGAACGGAAGAGTATCAGCAAAGACGCGACGAGTACGGCAACGAGGAGTACATTTTGGGCTGTATCATGGTTAAGGGCGATGCTTTTCCTAAAGAGGTGATCGCTCATGCATTTGTTGAGGATATGGGGCTTGAGCTTCAATTTCAGATTTGGAGAGACGAGCCGCGAATCAGGCAGAAGCAGGCTATGTGGTATGACTTGACCTTGTTTGATGTGGAAGGAGACTTCTTTGGAAAACTGGGGCAAGGATACTCGATTTTATCGGTATCTGATCTTTTCCATTGCACCGCTTGGAATGCAACGGAATATCTGGCTGATGAGCAGAATCGAGATAAGGAAAATTCCTGCTGGAAGGGAATGCAAAGGTATCTGAACTATTGTAAAAAGCACGGCATCACAAGAAATTATCTGGTGAAAAAAGAAGAGTACGACGGAATAGATGCTATGAAGTTTTACGACAAGTCAGCCGTTGCCAAATTTGAGAAGAACAGAAAAACGCAGGATCGGTGCCGCTGACGAGGATTAAAACTATACATTTTATTAAATAGACAGGAAAAGCAAGTAGCCCATCGCTACTTGCTTTTCTTTTTTAGGAGATTGATTATGGAAATCAAAATCAACAAGGAAATTCGCGCGTACCGTGAAACGCTCTTTTTCGGCCTGTCCGTGCGGCAATTTGTCTGCTCCGTTTTGGCGGTGGGCGTTGCTGTGACGCTGTATTTCAGCCTGAGCCAAGTGTTGGACCGGGAAACGGTGAGCTGGGTGTGCATTGTCGGCGCGGCTCCCGTGGCCGCTGCGGGCTTTTTTCAGTATAACGGCCTCACGCTGGAGCAATTCTTGTGGGCGTGGCTGAAATCCGAGGTCATCATGGCAGGCAAGCGTGTCTGGAAAGCGGAAAACTACTATGAAGAAGCGATGAAACGCGAGGTGAAGAAACATTGATCTTTTTCAAGCATCGGCGCAGCGCGGAACGGGACGCCTTTTCCGTTCCCCGCAGCGTCCAGAAATCCATTCCCATCAAACGCATTTATCAAGACGGCGTGTTTCAGGTAAGCGGCAAGTTTTCAAAAACTTGGCGCTTTTTTGATGTCAATTATGCCGTGGCCTCCCCGGAAAAGCAGCGGGAACTCTTTATGACCTACTGCTCCTTCCTGAACTCGCTGCCCATCGGAGCCACGGCAAAGATCACGCTCTTTAACCGTCAGCTCAATCAAAAGGACTTCGGTCGGACGCTGCTCATGCCCATGCAGGGCGACCGCCGTGACCTCTACCGGAACGAGTATAACGCGCTTGTTTTGGGCAAGGCGGCGGAGAGCAACAATCTCATTCAGGAGAAGTACATCACCGTTTCGGCAGAAAAGAAAAGCGTGGAGGAGGCCCGCGCGTTCTTCTCTCGTGTTGGGACTGACCTTACCACGGGACTTTCCCGTATGTCATCCAGTGTCCGGGAGATCACGGTCAATGACCGCCTGCGGCTTCTGCATGACTTCTATCGCCCCGGCGAGGAACAGCTATTCCGGTTCAATTTGGAGGACACCATGCGAAGGGGCCATGACTTCCGGGACTGCATCGCCCCGGACTGTATTTCCTTTCAAAAAAATCACTATGAGTTGGGCAATCATGTGGGGCGCACCCTGTTCCTGCGGGAGTATGCCAGCTTTATCTCCGACGCGATGATTACGGAGCTGATGGACTATCCCCGGAACATGATGCTTTCCATTGACATTATCCCTGTGGCGATGGACGAAGCCGTGAGCGATATTCGCAAGCGCATTATGTCCGTGGAATCGGATATTACCCGCTGGCAGCAGCGGCAGAATCAGAGCAACAATTTTACCGCCAATATCCCCTATGACTTGGAGCAGATGCGGAGCGAAACGAAGGAATTCATGGACGACCTCATGAGCCGCGACCAGCGCATGATGCTGGCTTTGGTGACGCTGACGCACCTGGCAGATAACCTTGAACAGCTCGATCAGGACACCGAGGCCCTGCAAGCCATCGGGCGGGCGCGGGGCTGTCAATTCAACATTCTGCGCTATCAGCAGGAGGATGCGCTGAACACGGTGCTGCCCCTCGGCCTCAAACGCATTGAGGCTACCCGCACCCTGACCACGGAATGTACCGCCGTTCTCATGCCGTTCAAATCGCAGGAGATCCAGGACGCGGGCGGTATTTACTACGGCGTCAACGCCGTATCGCATAACCTCATCATCTGCAACCGCGGAAACCTGCTCAACGGCAACGGCTTTATTACCGGTGTGTCCGGCTCTGGCAAGTCGATGGCGGCAAAGCGCTGGCTCTCTCTACCGACCATGACATCATTATCGTCGATCCCGAACGCGAATATGGCGAGCTGGTACGGGCATTGGGCGGCGAGGTCATCACCATTTCTGCCTCTGACCCAAACGGCTGTCACATCAATGCGCTGGATTTGTCCGAGGGGTACGGGGATGGCAAAGAGCCGCTGGTGATGAAGTCCGAGTTTATCATGTCGCTGTATGAGCAGCTCATGGGCGCGGACAAGATTGAGCCGCAGGAGAAGTCCATCATTGACCGCAGCGTGGGCAATATCTACCGAGAGTACATCAAGAATTTCCAAGGTCAGCCGCCTACGCTGAAAGACCTCTATGACGATTTGATGAAGCAGGTCAACCCGGAGGCGCACCGGATCGCGCTGGCACTGGAGCTGTTCACAGTGGGCAGTTTGAATGTATTTTCCCACCAGACCAATATCAACACAAAAAGCCGCATTCTCTGCTTCGATATTCAGGACTTGGGCGAAAATCTGAAATCTGTGGGCCTGTTGGTGATGCTGGACGCCATTTACAACCGCGTTATCCAGAACCGCAGAGAGGGAAAATACACCCATGTCTACATCGACGAGATCTATCTGTTTTTCGCCAATGGGAGCGGCAGCGGACACAGCATTACCAATTACAGCAGCGAATTTCTCTACAAGTGCTGGAAGCGCTTCCGCAAATACGGCGCGACGCTCACCGGCATTACACAGAATGTGGAGGAATGTCTGCTGTCCAATACGGCGCGTATGATGTTCGCAAACTCTGAGTTTCTGCTGATGCTCAATCAGGCCACCACCGACCGGGAGCAGCTTGCCCGTCTGCTGGGTGCATCGGATACGCAGATGAGCTATGTGGACAATGCCCCTGCTGGCCACGGGCTCATCAAGGTAGGCGGGGCCATCGTGCCTTTCGCCAATGAGCTGCCCAAAAATACGGAGCTGTACCGCCTAATGTCAACACGCCCCGGTGAGGACTGACGCCATGCGGGACTTGAAGATCAGACCCGGCATGGACACGCCCAAGGCAAAGCTGAAGAACCCTGCGCCTAAAGACGCGGATTCCCTTCTGAAACAGCACATGGACAAGCGACAGCGGGAAAAAGAGCCGGAAAGCCGCGATCCCGTGCGTTACGCCACCGACCGCGTGGAGAAGAATATGCGCCATGGCGCATCTGGGGCGGCGGATGCCTCGCGGCGCATGATAAAGCACTACCGAGGAAAGCTGCGGCAGGGCAAAGAAAATGCGGCGAGGGAGTACAGAGTGGCAGATATGAGGATTGGTGCGGAAAGCGGCTCTACCAATGCCCCGACGGAATATGACTTTTCTCCAGCACAAACCACTGCACGAAATGAAGTCGGAAAACAGACGTTTTCTCCGCAAAATTGCGGAGGTCCAAAAAGCGCAGATGCCGCCCCGCAGGAGCGTGGGCGGCAGAAAGCGGCGCAGGACGCGAAAGCCGCCTATCGGCGGAACCTTGCCGAGAAAAGAACAGCAGAGCGGCACATTGTACCTCCACCGTCCGACCGTGGAGGTACAATGACCACTCCGCAGAAAGGCAATTCGGGGGCATCGGCCAAGGGCAGTCCTGCCCCCAAGAGCGGACAGGCCATGACCAAGGCCACGCGCACCATGCGTGTTCGACCAACTGACCACGCAGCGCCGAACAATGCAATCATCACGCGCCGCGCAAGGGCGGCGGCACAGCGCAAGGCACAGCGGGCGATGCTTCAGGAATCCGCGCAGAGCGGCGGAAGGGCTTCCAAAAAGCTGGGCAGCGTGGCAGTCCAGGCAGTGAAAGAAATCGGGAAAGGAGTGGCGTCTGCGGTCAGCTCGATCCTGTCGGCAGGCGGCGGTGCGGTGGTGCTGGTGCTGATACTGACGGTGATCCTTGTGGCGGCTATTGTTGCATCCCCCTTTGGTATCCTTTTTTCCAACGAGAGCCGGGAGGCGGGCGTTGTGCCGCTCTCCGCTGCGGTGGCGCAGGTCAACTATGAGTTCAATGAGCGGTTGGAAACCCTGCAAACGGCAGATGATTATGATTCCATCTCCGTGACCGGCCAGCCTGCCGATTGGGTGGAGGTTCTGGCGGTGTTCGCGGTGAAGGTGGCGGGCAGCGACGATGTGGACGCCGCGGACGTGGCCACCATGGATGCCGACCGCATTGCCCGCCTGAAAGCGGTCTTTTGGGATATGACCACCATTGCACACCGCATCGAGGTCATTCACCATCCCGGCAGTGGCGATGATGACGGATGGACGGAGCGAAATCTCTATATCACCATCACCGCAAAAACGGCAGAAGAAATGAAAACAGTTTACCATTTCAACCGCAATCAGATCGCGGCGCTGGACGAGCTGCTGGAGCAGCGGGACCTCCTGCGGGAGCTGATCGAGGATGTGCACTCCGTCAGCAGGGACACGGCGGCGCTGCTCCGCGATCTACCGGAGGGCCTGTCGCCGGAGCGCGAGGCGGTGGTACGCACCGCCTGTTCTCTTGTCGGCAAGGTGAATTATTTTTGGGGAGGAAAATCACTGGTGCTTGGCTGGGACAGCCGATGGGGCGAACTGCGGCAGGTCACGGCGGCAGGCAGCTCCACCACGGGGACCTACCGCCCCTACGGACTGGATTGCAGCGGCTTTGTGGATTGGGTTTTCTACAATCAGTCTGGCGGCAACTATGTTATCGGTCATGGCGGCGGGGCCACCATGCAGCACAGCTATTGCACCGATATTTCGTGGGCGGACGCACAGCCCGGTGACTTGGTGTTCTACCCGGATAATTCCCATGTGGGCATCGTTGGCGGCAAAGATGCCAATGGCGAATTGCTAATCATTCACTGCGCCAGCGGCTATAACAATGTAGTCATTACTGGTAAGGAGGGCTTTACATCTATCAGTAGACCGAGGTACTACGCAGAATAAAAAAGATTTACCTTTCCTTTGCCGGTCTGGTATGGTACAATACCCATCGTGTGTGATGGGAGGGAAATCGTGATGCAGAATTATACCGAGGAAGAAGCGGCCATTTTATGTGGATTTATTGGGCGATATGTTGACCGTGATTCCAGCTATGATACGGTTCGCTCCGCTTATTCCCGGCTGTGCAAAGGATTGGAACAGCATACTTTGATGTATCAGGACTACCTATGGGCAGAGCAGGTGCTTCAATTCCTGAAGCCCCAATGGTGGACGGAGCGGGAAGATCACCGTGCGCTGGCCGCACTTTTACTGAAAACGCAATCATTGATCCGGGCAACACGATAAACTTAAACGGGCGGGCAGCTATACGGCTGCCCGCCCACTTTTAATCTTTAGACGCGTCCAGCGCGCTCCGAATCATGGAAGTAATCATTGTAATTTGCCTTGGTGTGGCAGTCTGCCACAACTCTAAAAGCACATCCATGTTTTGAAGTTCCATGCTGGGTAAAACTTCTGCCAACAAATAGGTTGGCGAGACTTTCAATGCTTCACACAGCAAAACAAATACTTGTAGACTTGGAACTTTTGCTCCTGATTCGATTTGCCGGAGATAGGTTGCATTAATGTTGCAGGCTTCTGACAGACGCTCACTCGTCCAGCCCCGTTCCTTGCGTGCGATATTGATTCGCTTTCCGAGTAGCTTCTTATCCATGTGTTCGCCTCCACTTGTGCGCTATAAGTATTTATTTTGTATGCTTATAGCTTACATTCCTGTTGACGCGAAAAATAGCGGCTGTTAGAATACAAATTGTAAGCCAATAGACTACATAAAAGCTGGTGGGAATATGGAAAAAGAGTACCGTTGCGCGATCATAGGCCAGCATCCCATGCGATTTCCGTGGGGCTTTGACGAAGAAGATGTTCAATGCCGCCGGATGAAGTTGGAACTGGCTCAGTGCATTATGGAACTGCGTCAATGTGGAGTGACAGAATTTCAAGTTGCCTGTGACCCCGGCGTGGGATTGTACGCCGGGGAAATCGTCAATATCACAAAGCAGAATGACGAGGCCATGCGCCTTGTTTGCGTAACCCCTTTTGAAGAACAGGCTACCAAGTGGACGCCGCAGCTGCGTGAACGCTATTTCGATATGCTGGCGGACTGCACCGACCTTTCCTGTGTAGACTATCAGGAGACACCCAACGCACAGCTTATGGCCTATCGGCGGATCGTCAAGCAGTCTGATATGTTGCTGGCCGTATATGACCCTGAACTTGCCAGCGGTAGCGCAGAGGACAAGGCTATGGCCTATGCCCTTGCGTTGGGGAAGCCAACCCTGCTGATCCACCCTAATACATGGAAAAAGAAATGGCTGAATGTTGTAAAACGTGAAGGCGAGTAGCATATTCAAAAATTTTATCCATCCTCATACTTTAGAACGATTTACATTTTGCAAAAATGCGGATATAATTATTATGAATTAGTATGAAGCGAAAAACTTATGATGAGGGGCGCGCCCCTCATCCCGTGTGTACACACGGGATGATAGCTCTCTGCGACCTGTGGACTTTGCCCGCTGCGGTCAGGCGGGCATGAACAAAATTTTGACCATCATACAAAGGAGGATACACCATGAAAAAACGCATCGGAAGTCTGCTTCTTATTCTGGCGCTGTGCTTTACGCTGCTGCCAACGGCGGCGTTTGCAGAAGAAGCACCATCGTTTGGTGGTGGGACAGGTACACAGGAAGACCCGTGGCTAATTACTTCGCAAGAGGATTTGATTGCTTTGGCAGAGTTTCTAAACTCTGGCAATGCAGAAACGTTTGATACTGAGAACGCAGGTGTTGGAAACTGCCATGGCTATTACTTCAAACAAACGGCTGATATTGACCTGACCGGGGTAACGTGGGAACCGATCGGTTATTCTGGGAGTTACTATTTTGCGGGAAACTATGATGGTGGCGGGCACAGCATCACAAATGCGGTTTCTACCGGAAAAGTTGACCCGGACGGTTTCGCTACGGCGGGCATTTTCGGGTGGGTCGCTTTTGGTTCGGTGGAAAATCTGCATGTAAAAAACGCAAACTTTGTGGCAACCGGTCAGAATGAATACAGCTATGTGGGCGGTATTGCAGGTGTGTGCTATGGCTCATCCATCAAAAACTGCTCGGTAGTGAATTCTTCTCTGGAGAGCAAGCGAAACAACAATAATAACTGTGCGGGAAGTATTGTAGGTTACTCCACCGGCGGAACATTTGAAAAGTGCGCTGCCGAAAACAACCAAGTTAAAACTATGGCTTATGGTGGCGGTTTTGTTGGTGAAGTGGATGATGGCTATGGAGCAGGTACGTCTACATTCACAAACTGCTATACTGCAAACTGCTCTGTAAGCTCTAAAACCGACGATGTTCAGGGAGTGAGTTTGGTAGGCGGTTTCGTTGGTGAGATGACAGATTCCGCGTTAACTGTTAATAATTGCTATGTATATCGGGCAATGCTTTCTACCGAGGGAACCGCTGTGCCCGGAATTAAGGCCACTGGCGTTTTCGCAGGTCACCTGTGGGGCGGTAGTAGTATCGTTGATACAAACTGTTTCTTTGGGGCTTGTGGAACAACTGAGAACGCTGGTACGGCCAGTGAAAAGACAGAAGAAGAAT
>ENA-ORMS01002661-ORMS01002661.1-human-gut-metagenome-genome-assembly--contig:-NODE-2661-length-12507-cov-11.115323_pt1 | contig 12507 bp, 15 predicted proteins | sample MGYA00242104_ERZ508997 | MGnify/ENA primary metagenome ERZ508997 (study PRJEB26280, sample SAMEA2338704) | human gut metagenome | biome: human gut; feature: human-associated habitat; material: faeces... | reverse complement strand
ATTTAATATTTATTGTACATATTTAAGTATAACTTTATAAGGGTATCTAGGATGTGAGTATCTGGACGGAAAACTGATCCGTAAGGATGCAGTCAAGGGACTTCAGATGGCAGCAGACTAAGCAGTTGGGGCTGTGGAAATACTGCAGCCCGTATGGAAGGAGGATTGCACATGGCAATAGAAAAACATGATACTACGGAAAATACACTTGTCCCTGTGAGTGAAAAGTACATACTGACAATCAAAGAAGCAGCATCGTATTTTAATATCGGGACAAAGAAAATGCGTAGACTGGCAGAAGATAACAGAGGAAGATTTGCGGTATTCAGCGGAAACAGGTATCTGATCATCCGCCCGAAGTTTGAAGAATTTATCCTTAATTCTTCAGAAATATAGTTCCTTTTATCTGCCGAAAGTAGTTGCTATTACAGGGCATAAGAGCGAACATAGGATGACCCCGAAAAACCTTGAAAACAGCCACTTTTGGCAGAAAGGAATGTGATTTTATGGCAAGACCAAGTTTAGCAGAAAAGGATATTTTAAATCCTTCTGAGGCAATTGAATATTTTGTTTTGAGTCGGAGAAAATTTTATGATTTATTGAACAATACGGATGGAGAAGATTTTCTGGCATACTACGGAGAACGCAAGCTGATTCTTCGTGTAGCCTTTGAAAGGTATCTGCGTAACCATCCAGAACTAAGGAGACGGGTATAATGGCAAAGGCAGGAAGAGGACAGACAAGGCGGGACTCCAAACGCAGAGTGCTTCGGCCGGGAGAGAGCGTAAGAGCAGACGGAAAATATCAATATAAATATCATATTGATGGAAAACCACATTTTGTATACAGTTGGAAACTAGAGCCTACGGACAAACTTCCAAAGGGCAAGAAGCCATGCCTCTCCCTTCGTGAATTGGAAAAACAGGTAAACATAGATTTGGATTTGCTTGTAAATATCGTGGACGGACAGATGACAGTATGTGAACTGGTAGGCCGATATTTGAAAACAAAGACCGGAGTAAGGCAAAGCACGAAACAGGGATATGTTACAGTACAGAGATTGCTTGCGAAGGAAACATTTGGTAAAAAGACGATACGAAGTGTGAAAACTTCCGATGCAAAGTTGTTTCTTATCAAGTTGCAGCAGGAAGATAGGAAAAGCTACAGTTCCATTCATACCATCCGTGGAGTGTTGCGACCAGCCTTTCAGATGGCTGTGGATGATGGATGATATTCTGGTAAAGAATCCATTTGGATTCCAACTTGCCGGAGTATTGGTAAATGACGCAGTTACAAGAGAGGAAATTTCCAAAGACCAGATGCGAAAGTTCCTAAAGTTTGTGCATGACGATGTGGTGTACTGTAAATACTATGAAGTGGTGTACATATTATTTCATACAGGAATGCGAATATCAGAATTTTGTGGCTTGACGATGAAGGATATTGATCTTGAGAACAGAACTGTAAATATCGACCACCAATTGCAGAGAACATCGGATATGCGATACATCATAGAAACCACAAAGACAGATGCCGGAACAAGAGTATTGCCAATCACAGAGAATGTGGCACAGATGTTTCAGGCAATCATCGAGGACAGAAATGCACCGAAAGTGGAGAAAGCCATAGATGGATATAGTAGATTCCTGTTTTACGATGATAATGGAATGCCACTTGTGGCAATGCACTGGCAGCACCGATTCAACCATATGGTTGGCAGGTACAATGACATCTACCGGGTGCAGATGCCAAATATCACGCCTCATGTATGCCGACACACGTATTGTTCAAATATGGCAAAATTGGGAATGAATCCAAAGACGCTGCAGTACCTCATGGGGCATTCGGATATATCAGTCACGATGAATGTGTACACGCATATCGGATTCGATGATGCTGAGGAAGAATTGAAACGGATGGAAGAGTTTAGGAAAGCACAGGCGGAGGTTGAGCAGAAGAAAGAGAAACCAATGTCGCAGAAGATGTTTAAGGCAATTTAATATGGAAAAGAGATGACGCTCCGGCTTGGCGGGGGCGTTTTTTCAGTGGAAAAATAATAAAAAAAATATATAATATGTTTGATGGGATTAGAGAGAAGGTGCAAATATCAATAATTTTGAAAAAACATTATATTGGCTAATGGATGCTTATCCAAAATCAATGTATAAACTTAACCCCAATATTGCAAAAAGAATATTTGCTAATATAGCAGATGATGAGAGGTTAATAGATGAGATACTGAATGATAAATCAGAAGAATTATTGGATGGAAAGAGCGAAAGGATTGTTTCTATTTATCTTTTTCTTGATGATATAAGAAACAAACTCAATAAATTGAAAGGTAAAATCATGTCTTATGATGATGCCAATTATATTTTGAATATAATGATATTAGTTAATTCCGAAATCACTCAATATTATATGGATAAGGCACAAAAAGATGGCAGGTTTTCGTATGAAAATGAATATAGTCAAAGTAGCATAATAATTAACTACATTAAGGTAATTAGAGACGATATGCAGAGAAGGGAAAAAATACAAGAAATCTATCCTAATAAAGAAATCATTGAGAGCAAAGAGCTGAAAATTGTTTCGGAATGTGATTTGTCTATAATCGAAAAACATTTAGAATATCTTGTATTAATCAATACATTAATGTGTATGCAGATTAGTCCATTTTTCAATGATAAAGACAGAATAATTGCAGAGTGGTTCTTATGTTGCTTTGGAGATATTTTCACAAACTGCATGATTGAAGGAATTTATATGGAACCGAATACATCTTATAGTGAATATGAAAATGGGTCTAGGACGACTACAAAAATGGAAATTTTCTTTTCACAGAGCAACGAAGATAGATATCAATTAAGGTTGGATTTTCCTCATGATGATAAGGAGTGTATTCATTTCAATTTATATGAACCTTTTAAAATAGCTGCGTATCCCATTGATTATCTGGAATATAATATGTTGATTAAGCAGTATGGTGATGTAGTTAAAAATTTATTTTATCACTGTGGTAATAGAATGTGGTTTAAGAGTCAATTTAAAGATTATATTGATTTGAATTTTACTAATAATATTGAAGCTAGGAAAGCGTTACTTAATCTGTTTGAAACACATACACATAGTCCGGTGTGTGACAATAGTGTTTCTGAAAATGATATGAAAAATTTTTTGAATGAACTTTTTTCTGCGATATCTATTATGGACATGTCACATTCTAGGTATTTAAAACCAAAGAACATAGATGAGAATAAAGAACTTGAATATATTACTTTAGAAAAAAATGTTAGAAATGCTGCTTACAAAATAGATGAGGCATATTTATATAATTTGCAAACAGGTACTATTCCTGCAAAATTGAAAGAGGATTTAGCTAATATAGAAATCAAGTTGACAAATGTGTTGACTGAATATTATGCGAAATATACGCATGAAGAATTAAATGATTTGTCTTTGTTAGAATTATTAATGTTGGTTAGAGAATGTATGATAGAACATTCTTAGTAGTAAGCCTACCTTGTTTTACTACCAATTTTACTACTAACAGCCCGCAATAACTTGCTCCATCTTGCTCTATTTTGCCAGAAGTTCAGCAAAAATACACATTTTACAAATCCCTAGAATCCCTTGCAAAACAGGGCATTCCGGGGCAAAAGAAGGAGAAATAAAACTATGATTAAAGTACTTTTCATCTGCCACGGCAGTATTTTGCGAAAACGCTGAAAACCTTGAATTTAGGGTATGTTTTGGACTCTAAGGGAGCAATTTACTAAGAATTTACTAAGAACAAATATTAGTAAGAAATCCCTAGCACGAATTTAGAAATGAATATGAAACTTAGGACTTTATTAGTTGTGAAAACAATTAGTAGAGTCCTTTTTATTTTCAAAAAAGGAGGTTCAGAACATGAACAATACAGCGTTAGGCGCAGAGAAAATTATTTTTATTAGCGAAGCACATGAGAAATTCTACTATGAAAAATTGAAAGAGGTAAGGTATCAGGATGTGTACCACAAGGCACTTTGCTATTGTCTTGGAATTAGCGATGATACCAGAAGAAATGCAAATCGCATTTATGATTTTGAGACAGGCTGTGTAAAAACAGAATGTTTACATGAAGGCTGGCAGACCAGCGGAAGCGTAAAAGTAGTCAGAATGGCGTTTAATCTGTACTGCAATGGTACACCAAGCGTGGACGATTACAAGGACGCAGATGAGCAGATCAATGAGTGCAGGCAGTATTCAGTGGAAGAATTGTTCTGCTGTGCCTACGCACCGTATTTTTGGCAGGCGATACAAATCCGGTATCCGGAATATGCAACCTATAACCGGAAACTGTATGCCCTGTTTGGAGGAGCAGATTGATGTTAAAAGTTCGATTGATGGGAACAAAGAATGATATTAAATGGTTTGGGAAGATTTTGCAGAGAAATCCCAAGATTGAAGTAACAGAGTTTTCAGATTTATACCCGAACAAGGGTACAAAGAAATTCCACAGGGCTTATGTGGAAGTCAGAAAAAGCAACGTAAAAGAAAATCAGTAGAAAGCAAAGGAGAATTTATCATGTGTAGAGTTATAGCAATCGCAAATCAGAAAGGTGGAGTCGGAAAGACCACCACAACAAGCAATTTAGGAATAGGACTGGCAAAACAGGGGAAAAAGGTACTTTTGATTGATGCCGATGCACAGGGCAGTCTTACCGCAAGTTTGGGGTACACAGAGCCGGACGCAATCGAGTTCACATTGGCATCTGTCATGGGTAGTCTGATTAAAGACGAGGAAGTGGAGCCTATGGAGGGCATTTTACATCACGAGGAGGGAATAGACCTTATGCCGGGAAATATTGAGCTTTCCGGTCTGGAGGTTTCCCTTGTGAATGTCATGAGCCGGGAGCGTATCATGCAGGAGTACATAAGCATGGTGCAGGATTATTACGATTACATCTTAATTGACTGTATGCCTTCACTTGGCATGATTACCATAAATGCCTTTGCCTGTGCCGACAGTATTCTGATACCTGTGCAGGCGGCATATCTGCCTGTTAAAGGTTTACAGCAGCTTATCAAGACCATTGGCAAGGTAAAGCGTCAGATTAACCCGAAACTGGAGATAGAGGGCATTTTATTGACGATGGTGGACAGCAGGACGAATTATGCGAGGGACATCAGTGCCATGCTGAAGGAAGCCTATGGAAGCCGGGTAAAGATATTTACCAATATTATCCCGATTTCGGTAAGAGCGGCGGAGATTTCTGCGGAAGGAGTCAGCATTTATAAGCATGATCCAAAGGGGAAGGTGGCATCTGCCTACAATTTTTTGACTGAGGAGGTGCTTGCAAATGAGCAGTAATACAAAGACAGGAAGCGCATCTAAAATCAAAATGGAGAGTTTTGATGATTTATTCGGTGGAAGCAGCGCACAGGAAATAGGGGCAGAGCAGATTATCAATGCCCCGTTAGCAGACCTTCATGAGTTCAAAGACCACCCATTTAAGGTATTGGACGATGAAAAGATGGAGGAAACAACGGAGAGTATCAGACTTTACGGGGTACTTGTTCCGGGAATTGCAAGACCGAGAGCAGGCGGCGGCTATGAGCTGATCGCCGGACACCGCAGGAAGCATGGCTCAGAAAGAGCCGGAAAAACGGAAATGCCGATTATTGTCCGCAATTATTCTGATGATGAAGCAACCATTATCATGGTGGATTCCAATATTCAAAGAGAGGACATTTTACCGAGTGAAAAGGCAAAAGCCTATAAGATGAAGTATGAAGCCATGAAGCATCAGGGAAAGAAATCGGGCAAGAATACCCTTGATGAAGTTGGGGAAGTTGCTGGGGAGAATGCGAAAAAGGTACAGCGGTATATCTGGCTTTCAAGGCTGCCCGATGAGCTTCTTGAAATGGTGGATGCCAAGAAATTAGGCTTTTCACAGGGCGTGGACATATCCTTTCTGTCAGAGGAAGCACAGCAGTGGGTAGAGGTCATTATAGAGGAACGGGGCTGCAATGTCAGCACCGTACAATCCAGAAAGCTAAAGGAATATGGAAAAAGCGGAGAACTTACGCTTGCTATGGTGAGGCTGATTCTGACAGAAGAAAAGCCGAAGGAACGTAAGGTTACACTGAAAGCGGACAAGATAAGCAAATATTTTTCAGACAGCTATTCCGATGAGTAGATTGAAAATGTCATCATTTCACTTCTTGATAAATGGAGAGAGGAAGGGGCTGTTTGAGCATGGGATATTTGACAAGCGGAAACGAGATTGTTGACGCAATGGGGTCTATAAATATCTCCGGAAACATTATCCCGGCTATCTGGTATAAAACAATCACAAAGGAGAATGGGAAACCATATCTCCTTGCGATTGTTATTTTGGCGGATATTGTCTATTGGTATCGCCCTTCTGAGGTGCGGAATCAGGGAACCGGTCATATTCTTGGATGGAAAAAGAAGTTTTCAGAGGATATTTTAAGACAGAGCTATCAGTATTATGCGGATTTGTTTGGAGAATCGAAGAAAACAGTAAAAACTGCAATGGATAAATTGGAGAGGCTACAGGTAATCAGGAGAGAGTTCCGGACAGTCAGCTACGGAGACGGACTTGTTTGTAATAATGTGATGTATGTGGAACTAAAGCCGGATATGCTTTATCGACTGACATTTCCAGAGGAAATTCCTGCTATGAATGGGGAGAACAATTCATACGCAGATGTATCCGATGTTAAAATGGGATGGAGACTCCCCACAAAATCGGATACCCCTATTGAAATTTCGGGAGGGGTATCCCAAACAGGATACAGGTATCTACAAAATGGGATACAGGTCATGACGAAACGGATAACAGTCTCTCTCCGGAACCGGATACAGGTCTATCCCAAAACGGAGAGGCAGATTCATATACTACTGCAAATATTACTGACGGAGAATCCTATCATATCAATCAAGCTGACAGTGAAGCTGAAAAAACGATTGATGCGATGGAGGATGTCAACGCATACATTGAAATCATCAAGGAGAACATTGAATACGATCACTACATGAAATATAGTGATTGGCAGGACAGGGAGCTTTATGATGAGCTTTTTGAGATTATCTGTGAAGTGGTCTGTGTAAAGCACAAGACGGTAAGGATTGGCGGGGATGATTACCCGTATGAGCTGGTAAAGTCAAAGTTCCTGAAACTGAACAGCTCGCATTTGAATTATGTTATTGGCTGCATGAAGAATACCACAACCAAGATTACGAACATCAAGGCGTATATGGTGACAACGCTCTATAATGCACCAAGCACAATCAATCATTATTACCAACAGGATGTACAGCACGATATGTATGGGGGTGGATGGCATGAAAAGGGTATTGTTTAAGGTCATTGTTCCGGCAGTGATTATTGCGGTATGGATGTTGACCTGTTATCCGGTATGCAATAGAGAGGAAGGCTTTGATTGGTTTTTATATTGGATCATAGCAGGGTGTCCGTTTGGTATCCGCCGGATGCGCCTGTGGTTGATGCCAAAGAATTTCGGCATCAGCGGCAGTATTGGTGTTCTTGAACTGAATTGTATCATAGGCGGTCTAATTGGCGGTGTAGTGCTGATTTTCAAGATAATTGGCATTGCAGGAGAGCTTATCAGTATTATAACAGGACACTTCTGGATAAAAAGTCCAAAAGTGGAAATATAGAACTTCTGGACATTTCGTCCAAAGGTGGGGCAGTCAGAACATGGCTGCTCATTTATTAGAGGAAATGTTGTGCTCTGATATATTAAATATTATAGAAAAAATAATAGTTTCTGTTATATAATAGGTAATATAGATTTTGTTATAACATTGGAGGTGGTTTTTTGAAACTTTCAAAGCTAAAAATACATAATTATAGATGTTTTGGAGAGGGCGAACAGGTAATTCTAATTGATGATTTGATAGCTTTTATTGGAAATAATAGTGCGGGAAAGACGGCAGCGCTTTGCGCATTGAATTGTATATTTTCTGAAAATTCAAATGATAGAATCTTAAAACGTAGTGATTTTCATCTGCCGAAAGAAATGAAGCCGGAAGAATTAGTGGAACAAGAAATGTATATAGAGGCTGTTTTTACTTTCGAGAAATTAGAGGGTGAACATGGGGAGGAATATGCAGTTCCTCAGTTTTTTGAAAGTTTAGTAGTGGATTCACAAAATGGGATTCCATACCTCAGAATTAGGCTGATGGCAACATGGGAAAGCAGTACTACTATAGAAGGAGCCATTGATAGTAAAATTGTATATGTTATTTGTCCAGAAGAACAGGAAATTACAGATGATGATATTGTAACAGCACAAAGAAAGGATTTAGACCGTATTCGTGTGGTTTATATTCCAGCAGTTCGGGAACCAGAAAAACAACTAAAAAATGTTTCAGGAACAATGATGCATCAGATTATGAGTAGTATTAATTGGAGCGATACAACTAAGAATAATATTACAACAAAAATACAAGAGTTGAATGCACAATTTATGGGAGAAAAGGGGGTGTCTATACTTGGTAACTCGATAAAAACACAATGGAAAGAATATGATACAGATGATAGATATTCTAATGCTGAATTGCGATTTAATAGTACGGATTTGGATTCATCAATTAAAAAATCGGAAATTGTTTTTCTTCCAACAGTAACTGGAAAAGAGTATAATGTTGAAGAAATGGGAGATGGACTAAGGTCTTTATTCTATATTTCTATGGTGGATAGTATATTGGATGTAGAAAATATAATTCGAGAAGAAATGGAAACTAATCCAGATAATTTATCATTTAGCAGGATTCCACCAATACTAACTATTATTGCGGTAGAAGAACCGGAAAACCATATATCGCCGCATTTAATAGGTAAATTAATTAAAAACCTAAAAAATATTGCATATAAAAGTAATGCACAGACAATTTTATCTTCTCATTCTCCTGCAATAATAAAACGAGTAGAACCAGAATGCATACGTTATTTTCGGATGAACCCTGAAACTGAAGCTACAGAAGTGCGCAGGATTACTCTTCCAGATGAAGAGAAATTTGAAAATCAATACAAGTATATTAAAGAAGCAGTAAAAGCATATCCAGAAATGTACTTTGCAAAATTAGTAGTCTTAGGCGAAGGGGATAGTGAAGAAATTATATTGCCTAAGTTTTTTGAATGTTGTGGAAATAATATAGATATAAGTGGAATATCAATAGTTCCATTAGGTGGTAGACATGTAAATCATTTTTGGAGACTATTAAATGATTTACATATTCCACATATTACATTACTTGATTTAGATAGAGAAAGAGAAGGCGGTGGTTGGGAACGTATAAAATATGTATTAAAACAACTTATTGCAAACGACTATCCTAAGGATGAACTTTTGAAACTGCAATCAGGTAAAGTATTGACTGATGAGGAATTAGAAGCAATGGCAAATTGGAACGTAAATGACGGAAAGACAATGCAGAGTTGGATAAATTTTTTGGAGAAATATAATGTGTTTTTTTCTGCTCCATTAGATATAGACTTTTTAATGTTAGAGAATTTTGGAACAGAGTATAAAGGTATATTAGAAGAAAAAGAGGGACCGAGGGTTTCAGTAGAAATTGACGGAAGAAAGGAACAACAGAAAATTATAGAAATTGAAAAAATTGACGAGAAACCAGACGAATATCAAAAACGTGTGGAAGAAGATGTTAGAAATACATTGAAAAAAGAAGGTGGGGATGGTTCTACTTATAGTGATGAACAAAAAAGATTAATGATTTGGTATAATTATTTTTTCTTAAACAGAGGGAAACCGTCCACACATATTCTGGCGCTTTCCGGACTAGATGAAATGGATTTATTTTTTAATATGCCACCAGTATTTGAGAGATTAATAAAAGTTGCTGAAGGGTTACTTAATAAGCAATAGAGAGGAATCGGTTTGAAAAAAGTCAGTAAAGATGAATGGATACCTAGCGATAATATAGTATTGGAAGAAAATGCAGATTTTGCGGTAAAATGTGAAGATAATATTTTGGTTGTGGCAGGTCCGGGAGCAGGTAAGACAGAATTACTAGCACAAAAGGCAGGTTATCTATTTCAAACAAATACTTGTTGTAATCCGCAGAAAATACTTGCGATAAGTTTTAAAACAGATGCCGCAGAAAATTTAAAACAGAGAGTTTGCAGAAGGTATGGAGACGAAGTAAAATCGAGATTTTCATCAATGACGTACGATGCTTTTTCAAAAAGATTACTGGATCGTTTTCGTTTAGCGTTGCCAGTAGAATTACAACCGTCTAAAGATTATGAGATTGATAATATAGAAACAATAGATGCAGCGTTTAAGAAATCTGGGTATAATAATCCATTTAATTTGAAGAAAAGGGATTTGAAACAATTTTATTATCAAACGCTTTCCAAGGTAGAGTTGCCAATAAAACAAGAAAATTTGGGTGAGAAAGTTTGGGAACTTTTGCTTAAAGGTTTCGATGGTAAAAAAGCAACTCTTGATTTTAAAATGATATGTATCTTGGCTGAATATATCATTAGAAGTAATCCTAAAATAAAGAGAGCATTACAATATACATATACATATGTCTTTTTGGATGAATTTCAAGATACAACAAACTTACAATATAGATTAGTGAAAACTTGTTTTAAAGGATCTAAATCAGTAATTACTGCGGTTGGCGATAACAAGCAACGAATAATGTTATGGGCAGGAGCATTAAAAAGTGTATTTATAGATTTCAAATCAGATTTTTCATCACAAGAAACGCAGCTTATTATGAACCATAGATCAGCTCCTAGATTGGTATTGTTACAAAAACAGATGTATGATTCACTGAATGAAAAATCTATTCAAGTAAAACCATCAAGTAAGTGGAATTCTAGTGATGGAAAAATAAAATTATTAATAACAGATTCTGAGCAGGATGAAGCAAAGATAATTTGTACTGATATAAAAAATATGATAGATAGAGGTGTGCAAGTTAATGATATTTGCATCCTTTGTAAACAATTACCACAAAATTATTCAGAAGAAATCATTAATGAATTAAGTCAAATTGGAATAAGAGCAAGAATAGAAAACGAGTATCAAGATTTAATTAAAGAACCTATCATTGATTTGCTTATTCGATTTATTTTATTAGCCCTTGATAGAAAAAGACCAAATGATTGGGAATATGTTAAGTGTACTTATGCAGATTTTTCAGGTGCTGGAAATGCACAGCAAGATATTATTTACTATGAATGTCAAGATAAACTTACTAAGAAACTTAATGAGATAAAAGAACTAATTACAGCTGATAAGGGTAAGGTAGATGTGGAACTTCTTTTACAAGACATTATGAACTTTTTTGAAGTATCACATATTACAGCACATTACCCTGCATATCAGCAGGGAAGTTATTTTGATAACTTGATTGTTAAATTTGAAAAGTTTTTAGTTGATGAATTAAGTAGGGCTTCAAATGATTGGATTTTAGCTTTGGAGAGTTTTTGTGGAAAATATTCTATTCCAATTATGACAATTCATAAAAGTAAAGGGTTAGAATATGAGGCAGTTTATTTTGTGGGAGTAGAAGATGGGGCGTTTTGGAATTTTAAATCTCAGCCAGACGAGGATAGATGCGCATTTTTTGTTGCAATATCGAGAGCTAAGCAGTATTTGACATTTACATATTGCAGTTATCGAACGAAATTGAGAATTCCACAACAATCGCATGATTCTATAAATGAATTTTTTGAATTGCTGAAAACTCCTGGGGTTGCAGAGATTCAGGAGTTGCATGCGGATTAGTTGTAAAATATTTAAATTACACAGTGCAAGGGCAGTTATAGACCGTAAAGGTTTGTAGCTGCCCTTTTTGTATTTACAGAACTTTTGGACAAAATGTCCAGAAGTGGAAAGGAGAGCTTATGAAGTATTTACTGCACAGGCTGTGTGTTCCACCATAGCGGAATTACAGCTACAAAAAATCAAGGAGGAAAACCATGCAGGAGGAAGTTACACAGAAAACGATTGCCCTTGTTTTCAAGTCCTCAAGGCTGACGGCCGATGTACTGAAAAAAGCCATGAAGATGTATCTGGAGCGCCGGAAAGCCGGACAACAGGCAACGCATGAAAAAATGTCAGTGAAAAAGCTGGTCGGTCAGGGTATGGGAGCTTCGAGTATTGAGTTTACGGATAACAACATCAAGTCCTTTGAAAGAGTAGCAAGGAAATACAATGTTGACTTTGCTGTAAAAAAGGACAAGACGATGGAACCGCCGAAGTATATGGTATTTTTCAAGGGCAATGATGCCGATGTGATCACACAGGCATTTAAGGAATTTGTGAAAGTTAATGAGAAGAAGCGTGGCAGAGTATCCGTAAAGGAGAAGCTGGCAGAGTTCAGGGAACTGCTTGGAAAGGACAAGAACAGGGAAAGAGCAAGGGAACACCAAAAAGACAGGGGGCAGTCGTTATGAGTAAGATTATAGACTGTATTGCCAAAGACTTAAA
>ENA-ORMS01002650-ORMS01002650.1-human-gut-metagenome-genome-assembly--contig:-NODE-2650-length-12563-cov-2.703470_pt1 | contig 12563 bp, 8 predicted proteins | sample MGYA00242104_ERZ508997 | MGnify/ENA primary metagenome ERZ508997 (study PRJEB26280, sample SAMEA2338704) | human gut metagenome | biome: human gut; feature: human-associated habitat; material: faeces... | reverse complement strand
AAAGCGCCGTCTTGGAAGTGATTCCGAGACGGCGCTTTTTCTATTGACCGACAGGCAGAGGAGCTTTTTCTTCGGCTGGTAAAACAAATGGCAGATGCTGAGGGCATTACGGAAACGCTGAAAGCCAGCGACCAAATGAAATGGGTCAGGCGGATGAACTCCTGCCGAGACTGTGCAACCGAAATTGTCTATCACCAAGTGATCTATACAGTACGATCACACAGATAAATGTTAATCGTATTGCAAGATATTTTTGACAGTTTGATATCATACAACATCCCCCATTCCCATTGTTGTTTTTATATATTTATTGTTGATTTTATCGAAAGTTCATTGTATACTACAAAGTTTTATTCTATATATGGACAAAAGAATTTTATGGGTGTATACTATTATAGTATTTACTAAAAATATAGTATTTACTAAAAAGCAAAAGCAGGAGGAAATAATACTGTGCGCGATGTACTGCGGGAAGAAAAGAAATTTCTACTTAATCAGGTAGAAGCATTAAAACTTCGGAATTATTTGTCAAATGTGGTTCATACTGACTCACATAATGGACCGGATGGTTATCAGGTACGTTCTTTGTACTTTGATTCTTTGTCAAATCGGGATTTTCAGGAAAAGGAAGATGGTCTGGAGTTAAGAAGGAAGTTTCGTTTGCGGGTATATAGTCCTGATGCGGATTTTGCACTGTTTGAAATGAAGCAGAAGCAGGGACCTTATCAGCGGAAGCGATCATTAAGATTATCCAGAAGGGAAGCGCAGGCTCTCATTGAGGGGGATTATTCTGTACTTTTAAACAGTGGCAGTGAGTTTGGACAGGAATGTTATTCAATTATGGAAATGTGGGCATACCGTCCTAAAACAGTTGTAGAATATGACAGATTTGCATTTACCGCACCGGAAAATTCTATTCGAATAACTTTTGATTCCAGAATACGGGCTAATGAAGCAAATTTCAATATATTTGATAGAAATCTGGTGTTAAACAGTGTAATGTCTCCTTTTGCTGTAGTGTTGGAAGTAAAATATAACGGTTTTTTGTTAAGCTATATCAAGCATATGCTTCTGCCCGTTCAGAAAAGCGAGCTTTCCGTGAGCAAATACTGTATGGCAAGACAAATTGGCTGTGACTACAGATTTTAGGAGGAAAGTAAATGAAAGAGACAATTTATAACCTGCTTGCCCAGCAGGGGGATATGACCTGGCAGCAAATTACAATGCATATTCTGGTAAGTGCTGTCATTGGTCTGTTTATTTTTATTTCATATGTGATCTCACATAAGGGAACGATTTACAGCAAAAAATTTGGAGTAACACTAATCGTTCTGACGGTTATGACAGGAACAGTTATGACTGTCATAGGAAACAATATTGCATTGTCGCTTGGTATGGTCGGTGCATTATCTATCGTGCGTTTTCGAACTGCAATAAAAGATTCCAGAGATACTGTGTATATTTTCTGGACGATCATTGTGGGAATATGTTGTGGAGTTGGAGATTATTTGGTTGCTGCAGTAGGCAGTTCTGCTATTTTTCTTATCTTTCTTATCATGGGAGCAATCCGCAGTGATAACCGTATGCTTTTGATCATCCGTGCAAAAAGAAGCCGCTGTGAAAATATAGAATCCCAGGTCTTTCGTTATTTTGGGACTGGTGCCGTTCTTCGGGTAAAAAATACGACAGAGGAGAATGCTGAGTACATTTATGAATTATCCAGAAAAATACTGGAAAATGTTCAGAAACAGCATCCGGCTTTAACAGATGATTTCTATAACCTTGGACAAATCGAAAGTGTTAATATTGTGGCTCAAAGCGATGAGATTTATAACTGATATGAAATATAAAATAATAGGATTTACATGCTGCTTTGCGGTTATCCTGATTGCCGTTTTTGCGCCATTGTTTTATAAGGACTACCGAAAAACAGAGAGAATTCATCAGCATGAACAGGAAATTCCTCAGGAACCCTGTACGGATCCTAAGGATGGTGGTCTGTGTACATATCTTCCGATTGTCAAAATTGATACAGATGGGGTGGTAATCCCGGGAAGACCCATTAAGGATGATGGAAACAACCGCATTTATACACGTGCTGCTGATGGGGAAACTACAATTGCTGCTCAGATGGATATAATCGGAAATGACAGCAAAGAGTACCATCATGCAAATGGAACGGCAGATGTATCTTCTGCAATCCGCATACGAATGAGAGGTAATTCCTCAAGAGAGTTTGATAAGCCAAGCTATGCCATCAGACTTGTAGATAAAAAGGGGAAAACAATCCGCTTTCCATTATGGGAATGGATGCGCACCATGAATGGGTATTATACGGTCCCTGGCTTGATAAAACAGCCATACGAAATTATATGTTTTACAATCTTGCCGGAGAAATGATGTCTTATGCGCCAAATGTAAGATTCTGCGAAGTAATTCTTAATGGTGAATATGAAGGTCTATATGTAATGACTGAAACGATAACCGGCGGAAAAGATGGCGCTAGGCTGGGACTTCGTGTAAATGCCAAGCACAGCACATTTTCCGGATACCTGCTTCGCCTGGATCATCAGCATGCGGACGAAGAAGCTTTAAACAGCTTTACAACGTATACCTACAAAACCCCCTTCCAGCTGCAGATAGAATATCCCGGAAGCAGGAACAGGGATGCCAGACTGACAGAAGAAATCCGGCAGGATTTTTCAAATTTTGAAAAAACTCTGTATTCATATGATTATGACAGGGAAAAACATGGCTACACTTCTATGATAGATGTAGACAGCTTTGTAGATTACTTTATAATCAATGAGCTTTCCAGTAATGCAGATGCCGGAAACTATTCCACTTATATTTATAAGGGAACAGATAATCTGTATCATATGTGTGTATGGGATTTTAATAATGCCTGCAATAACTATTTCGAGGAGGAACTTCCTTATACAGGATTTTTCCTGAACAATCGATTATGGTTTGAAATGCTTATCAAAGATGAGGATTTTACTGAACGGATCATCCAGCGATATCATTCCTTGCGAAAAGGTCTGTTAAGTGAGGAATCACTTTATCGTTATATCGATGAAACCCTTGATTTTATCGCACCAGCTCTTGAAAGAAACGATGCACGATGGGGAAGTGTGGAACAGCAGGCAAAGGGACTTCTGGTTCCGGTATCGAGAAATTTGGACAGCAGATCTGCCGCTGAAGGACAGTTAAAAGGTTACTTGCGAAACAGAGGAAAATGGCTGGATGAAAACATTGAGACTCTGCGTCAGTATTCAGCATCCTCCCGTGTAAAGCAGTATAATGAGGTTAATGATTAAAATATGAAACGATTTATTATCAGCATATCTGCCATCATTCTGCTTCTATTTATTGGATTTATAGCTGTGTTTTATGGCGGATTTTATGTAGACTCAGGCCGGGACAATCATATAAACACATTTGTCCGGACTGAGAATAAAGAGATACTTATAAAGGACAAAGATAAGTGGAAACCATTTGAAGTCAGGGGAATGGATATGGGAAGCGGTATTCCTGGTGAATGGTCTACAGATTATGCGATCACCAAAGAAACCTATCTGCACTGGTTTCAGCTGATCCAGGAAGCAGGAGCAAATACGCTGAGAGTCTATTCTGTCCAGAATCCGTCTTTTTATAAAGCGTTCTATGAATACAATTCCCAACATGAAAAACCGTTATATTTACTTCAGGGAATCTGGGTAAATGATTATATACAGAACTCCCGAGTGGATGCATATGCCGACTCCTTTGCAGGAAAGCTTCTGGATAATTGCCTGGTCACTGTAGATGTGATCCATGGAAAACGACTTATCATCAATAATGATGCAGATACAAGTACAGGACTTTATTTACACGATGTCTCGAAATGGGTGCTGGGATATATTATCGGAAATGGATGGGAAGATACAACAGTTGCATATACAGATGAGAAATATCCGGATATGGAACCTTATAAAGGAACCTATCTTACTGCTTCAAAAGATGCTTCTGCCTTTGAATCCCTGCTTGCAAAAACAGGTGACAGGATGCTGCACTATGAATCAACAAGATATGATGAGCAGCGTCTGATCTCCTTTTCCAGTGGAAATGCAACCGATCCCTTTGATTATCCTAAAGAGATTGCAGAATATTTCCGAAAATGTGCCCGGATCGACACAGAACATATAACTGCAACTGATAAATTTATATCAGGTCAGTTTGCCAGCTACAGTGCATCTCCATATGATCAGGATTACCTTTCCTGTATGGAATACACAACATGGAACAGCTTGTCTGATAAAAAGATTGACTTTAGTGACTGTATCACTCCTGACGGAAAACGGAATACTTATCGGGCATATTTAAGACTTTTAAACGAACATCATACAATGCCGGTTTTGGCTGTTGAATTTGGTGCAGCCACAGGACGAGGTGAGATTCATGAGAATCAGGTGACCAGCAGAGGACTTGGATACTATTCTGAAAAAGAACAGGGAAAGATTCTGGTAGATTGTTATGAAGACATTATGGCTGCCGGACTTTCCGGAGGCTGTGTCTATTCCTGGCAGGATGAATGGTTTAAGCGTACCTGGAATACCATGTATTCTGTAGATTTAAGCCGTAATATTTACTGGGAAGATGCTCAGACAAATGACCAGCATTTTGGCTTGCTGGCATTTGACTGTGGGGAAAAAGAAAGTGTTTGTTACGTGGACGGGGATACTTCCGAATGGACGGATAAAGATATGGTGATCCAATACGAAGACGGCTCTTTCATCAGTGTGAAGTATGATGCCTCCGGTGTTTATTTATATCTCCATAAAAAGGACTTTGATCTGGAAAGTGACACGTTGTATGTTCCGATTGATACGACCCCTAAAACAGGCAGTACCCGTATGAAAAACTGTACAGCAGAATTTGAAAGACCTGCAGATTTTGTACTGATCTTAAATGGAAAAGATAATACTCGTCTGTTGGTTCAGGATCGGTATAATCCCATTCATGCCAATTATGAGGAAGATATTACAGGAAAAGATCCTTATATTGATCCACCAGCCAGAAACAGCGCTGTATTCGAAAATATTAGCATGGTATTACGGGATGTTATTGGTCAGTATCAGGATGCTGCCACACCGTTAAAAACCTTTGAAAGTGGAAAGCTGCATTATGGTAATGGAAATCCATCTGCATCTGCTTATGATTCCAGGGCAGATTTTATCTGTAACGGAGATGATGTGGAAATTAGAATCCCATGGCAGCTGCTGAATTTTTCTGATCCGTCCCGAATGCAGATCCATGATGATTATTATGACGGAAATTATGGCATTGAAGCAGTGGGGATCAAAGAGATGTTTATAGGTTTTGGCGGAGAAGAAAATACAATCGAGATGGGAGGTCTTAAACTGAAAGGATGGGAGAATACAGTATCCTACCATGAAAGATTAAAAGAAGCATACCAGGTTCTGAAGACATACTGGACAGGAAAGGAATACGAATGATAGCACAGCTTGTGATTGCTTTTTATTTTATTGTCTGTGTGGGGATTATCCTGTTTAACTGCTTTACAGAGATAATTTCAAGATATCGTTCCTGTGTTCTGAACAGGAGGGAACAACGATATTGCGAAGAATACAGACAGTTGTTTTTAGAAAATATAACGGAAAATAAAAAGCAGGAAAAAAGGCTGGTTAAAGAGCTTCATTCAACCAGTAGACTTCTGACGTTTAGTGAAGCATTATCTAAAGTTGAAAACAGTATGCCGGAACAATTCCAGCAGGGAATAGCATCTGTAAGTCGGCTGATGGAAGAACTGATACCGGTTTATGAAAGAAAATCGGATATGGAAAAGGCCTGCTTGGCTTATGTATTTGCCATATTTCATATGACGAAATTCCAGGCTAAGGAAATTGTTTTCCCATTTCTTTTTGACCTGCTTGGAAATAAAAGTCTCTATTGCAGGGAGAATGCTTTGCGGGCATTATACAGTTCAGAAGATATACACGCGGTTATGCAGGCATTGACATTTCTGGATGCAAATGAGCAGCTGCTTCCGCATAAAAAAATACTTACAGATGGACTTCTTTCCTTCGATAAAAAAGAAGAACTGATACCACTCCTTTGGAAAAAAATGAGTGAATTTCATCCAAGGATGCAGGTAACCTTGTTGGATTATATTCGATATGCATCGTCAAACTGGAAGGATGAAATGCTGTCTATGTTGGGAATAAGCCAGGATATGGAAATTCAAATCGCATGTGTCCGCTATTTTGGCAGATATCAGGATGAAAGAAGTGTTTCTTTTTTGCTTCACCACGCCGAAGAAGAAAAGGAAGGAATCTGGGAATTGCAGAATGCCTGTGTTTCTGCTCTTGCTGTGTATCCCGGACCGCAGACACTGGAAATCTTGAAAAAAGCGACTTCTAGTAAAAACTGGTATGTCCGTTATAATGCTGCAAAAAGCCTTGCAGTTCTGAATACAGATAGGGATGCATTAGCTGATATTTTACAGGGAAATGATCGCTACGCAAAAGAAATGTTAGAGTACCAGCTGGATGAAGTAAAAGCACAAAGGAGGATGGGGTTATGACCGATGCATTTCGTTTTTTTCTGGAATGTATCAATCTGTTTTTTATTATATACCTGATTGGATATTCCAGCTTTTTGTTTTTGTCGGTTGTAGCAGGTGCAATTGAGCTGTACAGATCATACCGCCTTGAACAGATGCACAATAAACTGTGGCAAAGCTATTACATACCGGTTTCCATTCTTGTTCCGGCTTATAACGAAGAGGTTACGGTGAAGGATACAGTCACTTCACTTCTCAACCTGGATTATAAACTATATGAAATTATAGTAATAGATGATGGTTCTAAAGACAAAACATCTCAGGTTCTGATTGATGCATTTCATATGGAGCGAGTGGAACGCCCGATCCGTCATCTGATCCAATGCCAGCCTGAGGAAGAGGTTTATGAATGCCCGAACCAGAAAGTGCCCATTACTTTGATCCGCAAGAAGAATGGCGGAAAAGCAGACAGCTTAAATGCCGGAATCAATGCAGCCAGGTATCCTTGGTTTATCTGTATGGATGCGGACTCTATTTTACAGCATGATTCGCTGGAGAAAATCGTTCGCCCGGTTCTGGAGGACGAAAATGTAATAGCCGTTGGTGGAAGTGTCCGCCCAGCCAATGGTGTTGTCATAAAAAAAGGTCATGTGATAAAATACAGGCTGCCCAGGAATATAATAGCAAGAATGCAATCCCTGGAATATGACCGTTCTTTTCTGGCAGCACGTATCCTGTTGGATAAAATCAATGCAAACATGATTATATCCGGAGCTTTTGGATTATTTGAGAAAAAAACAGTGATTGCCGTAGGCGGATATGACAACAGTACAATGGGCGAGGATATGGAACTGGTAGTCAGACTTCATGAATTCAGCCGCATGAATCGTAAGCCATATAAGATTGATTTTGCACAGGATGCCATCTGCTGGTCGCAAACTCCGGAAAAATTAAGTGAATTGGGCAAGCAGCGGAAAAGATGGCAGAGAGGATTGTTCCAGTGTATGTGGGGACACCGTAAAATGCTGGCAAACCCACGGTACGGAGCTGTAGGACTTTTATCCTATCTTTATTTTCTGCTTTACGAATTATTGTCACCATTTATTGAACTTTTGGGTGTACTTACAATGGTTTTATCTGTGATGATGGATATGCTGAATGTGAAATTTATGCTGGTATTTCTTGCCTGCTATGCCCTGTATGGTATTTTACTCACATTAACTGCATATTTTTCAAGAATCTATACCATTGACCAGAGGCTTTCTTTTCGAGAACTGATCCTTGCTATTATTGCTTGTTTTTTTGAAACAACTTTTCTCCGCTTTTATCTGGTATTTGTCCGTGTGACTGCATTTGTGGGATACAAGAAGAACAAACTGAACTGGGGTAAACTGGAAAGAAAGAAAATGAACAGAATATAGTTTTATTACTATGCCAATATATTAATAAGGGAACTGAACTTCAGCATGCTGTTGAACTGTTAGGGATTGATTTGATAATCCGATGCTGGAACTTGCTGGTATTGGGGTGTGTCTGAAAAATGGTGCACTGTATACAAAAGCATGTGCAGACTATATCACTGACTTTACACATAATGAAGATGGCTTTGCAAAATTTGCAGAAAAGTTATTGTATTAAGTCGGCTAACCAAATTCCTATTGGGCTTATGTCAACTTTGATTGGGACGAACTATTGGGTTTTAGTAAAATGATAAAGAGGATTGAGCAATGATAATTTGCTTAATCCTCTTTTCAGCTTATAACTATGTTTTAATGTTGTTTAAGATGATTTTTTGTATGTGCTCGTAATTTACTTGTATTGTTTTTAATCTCTTTTAGGCTTTTTGGTACTCCAGGTATCGGTGGTGCATCACGTGTTGTCCACAGGATTCTGTTTCTGACAAAATTAAAGTTGTTTACACCATGAGATTATGTCCTGAGAGTAGATGGTATTTTATTTTGTGATATAATTAGGAACAAATAATGAGTTACTTTTTGGATTAGTAGGTGATAAGTGCATGAATGATTACAGAGGATTATTGATTAAGAAACAACGAAAAGCGTTGGACATTTCATTAGAAGCTTTATCACATGGGGTTTGTTCTCCTTCATATCTTTCTAAAATTGAAAATAATATCTTGGTCGCAAATGATGATATATACAATTTGTTGTTTAAAAAATTAGGGATTTCTACGATGGATACAATTAAAGAAGAAAAAATTAAACAGATGTTGGATCTTTTCTTTAAATACTATATGTCATCGGATTCAAAAATATTTAAGGTAATTAATGAGCTTTTGGAATATAAAGATGAGGTTGTGTCATCCTGTTTATTTGTTCAATATCAATTGTTTTTACTGTATGCTTCCGAAATGAATTCTCAAATCAATATATCACTTGCTGAAGTGGAAGCGTATTATTCATACATGGATGATTCGCAAAGAGAATATTTAAATTTGTTTAGATTATCTTCTGGAAATATGGAACTATCTGATAATGAGGAATGGATATTTATACGAAGGTTGAAGGCCAAAGCCAATCTATATGCGTATCAAAAAAATACTTTTGCGGCATACGATCTGTACAAAACATGTTTAAATTATGCGGTGGAATTAGGTAATAAAAAATTGATTGCGGAAATCCTTTGTTCATTAGGATGGCTTTGTCTGGATATAGATTTAAATCAAGCTGAAAAATATTACACAAGTGCCGCTCAGTCTGATTCACGATATAGGATGTTGGCTTTCTACAATCTGGGAGCAACTATGATACAGCATAAGGATTGTATGGAAAAGGGAAATCAATATTTAAAGAAAGGATTAAAATCATGTACGGATGACTTTTTTGCAGTCAAATATAAAGAAGTTTTATTTGTATATGCAATTCTAAAAGAGAATATACGCGACGCAAAAAGATTAATCAAAGAATTAGATGATTCTAAGTATATTGATGTTTTCTCTATGATGCTAAATGAGGATTATCAATTGAATGTAGGCTATCAGAATCGATTAAAAGAATTAAAGAATGATTCTTCTTTATTTAAATTCTTATTCATAAAAAATTGTGAATACTTGCATAAATATAAAGAAATTTGTGTCGCAAATAATTTTATATAATTTTAGTTTTGTGCAAGATCATACAAAAAATTGAACTTAATATAGACAAGAAACTCATTTATTTCTCAATGACAGTTTCTTGTCTTTTTTTTGGTCTTGAAAAATAATAACCCTAAGGAAAAGGGGTTATTTATGTTTAAACTTGTTCAGAATCATAAAGTATTATATTTTATTTCGCTTATTCTCATTGTTTCATATTCAGTAGTGGATCTATTGAAATCAATCTTAATGAGCTATATATTTGATGATCATCTTCTGGATTCAATTTCAAGCCTTATAGTGATCGTATTGATATTTTTAGGTGTCTATTTAATTGTTTCCACTTTACAACAATATGTAGTAGAGGTGTTGAAGAATAAAATACGTTATAGTCTTAATCAAAATTTGTATCAATCGTATGCTTCCAGGAATATAGAATTGTTTCAAAAAAAGGATAGCAGTGAGATATTGAATGAATTTAATAATGAAGTGAATGTGGTGATTGATAATTATGTTTCTTCAAAATTAAATGTGTTCTCATTAACTATTTCATTGATATTGGGAAGTCTATATATCGCAAATCTAAGTGTAGAAATATTAATATTTTTGCTCTTTTGTGCTTTTATAACGATTTTTATAAATAGTATTTTTAAGAATCGTTTAAAGAAGAATCAAATGAATTATTTGGATTCAATGAAGCAATGGCTTTGTTCTATTAAAAATCTGTGTCGTTGTTTTAATGATATAAAGATTTTAAATTTGGAAAAAGTATTTTGTGACGGTCTGGACATTGAGAATAAGAATTTAGAACAAAGTACTCTAAAAAATAATGGATTTATAAAAATACTTACTTCTATAAATTCTTTTATTTCTCAAGCCATGTTTTTTTTGACATTGCTCTTTGGAATTGTGTTAATACATTATAATCGATTAACAGTTGGACAATTATTAGGAATTGCACAAGCTAGTAATATGGTGATCATGCCAATCGTTAATTATGCAAATCTTCGAAACATGATTCAATCTTCTAAACCGGTTCTACAAAAACTGTTGGATAATTCAATGTGCTATGAAGAAAATGAACCTATTGTTTTTGATGAACAAATTCATGACATTAAGATTAAGCATTTAAGTTATTCTTATGGTGTTCGTCAAATATTGGATTTAAATAATTTGGTAATAAATCAGGGGAAAAAGTATTTAGTCATTGGTAAAAGTGGTGATGGTAAGAGTACGTTTTTAGACATTTTAACAAAGCAGAAGAAAGCAGATGGCATTTATGTGAACGATAAGGATTTGAAGGATGTTCAATTTAGCACATATGCCGATAAGTTTTCTTATGTGAATCAAGACAATGACTTATTACCATTTTCCTTTGAACAAAATATTACTTTAGGAAGGAAAATGAGTAAATATTCCTTGAAAGATTTAGTAACTATATTTAATTTAGAATCAATATTTGATAAGGAAAGAGACAATCTTGATTTTGAACATTTGAATTTAAGTGGTGGAGAGAAGCAACGTATTTGTTTGGCAAGAGCAATGTACAGAAATAAAAAATGGCTTTTCTTGGATGAGGCTTTTTCTGCAATCGATAAAGCAAATTCAGATCGAATACATCAATTCATTTTATCCAATCCAGATATTACAGTATTGTCTATAGAACATAAAGTAACAAAAGAAACAGTTTCTTTATACGATAAAGTCTTACTGTTTGAAAACAAAAAGATTGTATCTATGGATGTAGAAGAATATATAAATAGTAGCTTTTAAGAAGAATAAGTATCATGTATTTTAAAACGTATTTAAATCTATTTCCAGGTATCTACCTGCTACCTGAATATTCCGTGTTGACTCTGCCACTATGGAATATTCAATAATTCAAAAACATAAAAATCATTACCAAAATTATAAAAAAAATACAGTTTTGGTAATTTTCAGTATCATAATATTGTCTAAGAGGACGGGTAGAAATCGCAACTTTGGTCGGTGAAGGATTTCTACCTTCTTTTATTTACGTCCAATCCCTTCTAAAAATACTGTAACAAAAAGATAGGAAAAGTTCACCCTACAAGTGTTTAAAGGTTATCTCTTTCTCAGAGCTAAAATCCCTATGACTTTTAAAGGTTGATTTATCCCTATCTAGTTTTATATATTCAAGAAAAGTCACTATTTGTGACTTTCTTTGTTTTCTAGACTTGCCTTTACTAAACCAACAAACAATGGGTGAGGGCGATTTGGTCTAGATTTAAATTCAGGATGATATTGAACACCAATATAGAATGGATGATTTGTATATTCAATAGCTTCTACTAATTGTTTATCTGGACTTGTACCCACGATTCTCATACCATTACGTTCGAATTCACTGCGATATTCATTATTGAATTCATAACGATGACGATGTCTTTCATCAATCATATCTTTTTTGTAGCAAGACCAGATTTTTGTATCCGCTTTTAAAGAACAAGGATAAGAACCTAAACGCATAGTGCCACCTTTTTTGATGTCATTGCTTTGATCTTCCATAAAATCAATGATTGTATGTTTACTTTCAGAATCAAATTCATACGAGTTGGCATCCTCAAAACCTAATACATCACGCGCAAAGGCAATGGCTGCAATTTGCATACCCAAACAGATTCCTAAATAAGGGATTTGTTTATTTCTTGCATAGTTGGCAACACTGATCATACCTTCAATACCACGATCTCCAAAACCACCTGGTAAAATAATTCCATCTGTATCTTTAAATACTTCATCTAAATTGGCATTTTCTAAACCTTGTGAATCAATCCATTGAATATTGACTTTGGCGTGATTTTCAAAACCACCATGATACAAGGCTTCACTGACAGATAAATAGGCATCGTGTAAGGCAACATATTTACCAACTAATGCAAT
>ENA-ORMS01002648-ORMS01002648.1-human-gut-metagenome-genome-assembly--contig:-NODE-2648-length-12568-cov-2.368497_pt1 | contig 12568 bp, 14 predicted proteins | sample MGYA00242104_ERZ508997 | MGnify/ENA primary metagenome ERZ508997 (study PRJEB26280, sample SAMEA2338704) | human gut metagenome | biome: human gut; feature: human-associated habitat; material: faeces... | reverse complement strand
GCTCTATCGGTAACGGTTATTACGAATTGTTGCTTACAATGTCACGATCTGTACTCTGCCATCAGCTCCTTAAACAGCTCTTGCGTCGATGGCGGAGTATAGGTTATTGCGTTCGCTCCTGCGGCAATGGTCTCCCGAATACTCTCGTTGGTCTTTCCGCCGGAAGCAATCATCGGGACTTTCGGAAATTCCGAGCGGATTTTCTTAACAACACTCGGTGTGTCTTTTCCGCATGCAACGTTCAGAATGGTAGCCCCATACCGCAAACGGCTTTCAATATCCGTATTCTCATTGGTCACCGTAATAATAACGGGAATATCCACGGCATTGCTTACAGCCAGAAGATTCAGATTTGAAATCGGCGCGTTCATAACAACACCCATGGCGCCCTGTGATTCCACATCCTTTGCCAGAGATACTGTTCTCAATCCTTTTGTTGTGCCGCCGCCCACACCGCAAAATACAGGGATATAGGAGGCTCTGATAATAGCATCGCTGATGGCTTGCTGCGGTGTGAAGGGATATACGGCAAATACCGCATCCGCATCACAATTGCGAATGATTGCAAGATCCGTAGTAAAAACAAAGCTTTTGATCCGTCGCCCGTTAATGATAATTCCGCTGGCTTGAAATACGGCATTCGGAATTCTCAATATATGCCGGCGCAACCTGCTTTCAATCTGAGGGGTTGGTTCCTTTCTGTTTTCTTCCATACTGAACCTCCGAGCTTAGATTACTGTATTCAGTATAGCATATTTGGTTCAAAAAGTCAATTGAAGCCCGAAATGAAGCGAGAGAGGCAGTATTTTCCATGCAACTTTTGGGGTGCATATCAGATAAGGTGCTTTTCAAAATACGAAAAAACAGAGACGATTGCCACATTGGCTTTCGTCTCTGTTTGTTTTTCGGAGCTTTTTGACAGCCCCGCATTTTTACGTCCGAACCTGCTCTGAACGCAGGCTCAGATCATATATTATTTTTTCAAAGTCAATTGTCCCAATAAATTTTGCCGCTGAAGCATTTATTTGCTACCGGATCAGTAGAGTCATTTTCATGAACAGGGCTTACGGTAATAATATCATCGGAAGCGAATACCGATATCTCCAGTTTCGGCGGAAAATACTGCTCCTTTTCGATTGCTTTTTCTGCGATGGCTTTATCCAAAATTGTCGCCTCCTGTCGAATTTCTACAGGTAATATTTTATATTCAAGTAATAGTTTTGTCAATATGTTTTCGCATATTTTTCACATTTTTTATTATTTCGAGCAGTTGCGGGCATATTCGTAATCTGCGCCGCCGTTAATCACATAAGCCCAAGCTCATTCAGCATACAGTTCACATCGCTTTTATGTTTTGCACTCAAATTTTTTATCGCGTCAAGATCGCGCTTTTTGTGCTTTCTCGCCTCGGGATTGAATATGCGAAGCCAACGCTTTATCTCATAGAAAAGCTGAAGATATTTCCGTCCCTTAAGCCTCGGATATGTGATGCAGAGAAGCTCATACGGAAGCCAGATACGGTTGATGATGTACCCGAGCCTTCCTTTTTCCTTCTGCTGACCGACTGCCATTGAGTTTGCCGTGCTTCCGTAAACCCCACCGCGCAGAAGATAATCTTCCATGCGGCGCGTGACATCACTATGTTCACTACCTCCGAACCATACCTCGGAAATGGCTTTGGCGACCTCAAAGAATTTCTTTATTCCGCTCCTTTCGAGCATTTCATCAAGCACTGTGCTGTCAAAAGGCATCTTTCTTTGGAGCAGATACAAATCCAGAATCGGGCGCACTCCGCATCCGCCGTGAAGGAAATGATACGACATATGCGCAATCTGATGAAAAAAGAAAAACTCGTTGGTGAAGCAGCACTCGTAATCGTCAGAAGGTGCTGCGTAGTCCCAACATTCCGAGAGAAGCGCGTCTATGTTTGCTTTGTTCTCTTTTATGGTGTGATGAAGCTCGAGATGCACACCGCCATCCGACATGAGCGAAATATCGTGGTATTGCTTTTTTTCGTAGGTATATCCCAGCTTTTCCACAATAATCTGCGCCGCCTGATCAACCGCTTCTTCGTGAACAAGCACATCAATATCACAGCTTGTCCTCATCCAAGGCTCGGGGTAATATCGGCGCAAGACAGATCCTTTGAGAGGTATAAACGGAATCTCTGCCTCATTCAGGACTTTGCGTAACCGCCCAAGCTCGTAGTTTATTTTCTCATATCTGTAAACCGCGAGTATCATCTGCTTTTGGAATTTTGCCTTGACCTCACCGTCTCCGATGAGATCATTTTTTATCAGCGCATCGCCGACAAGATGGGCAAGGTCATGGGATTTTGAGAGTTCGTACAGCTTTGCAAGTTCTTCGTCGGTCAACTCATACTGCGACCTGTCGATTGTCATGCCGCAAACTTCACTTGCAATCAAATCCATCATCGCGTGGATTATCTTCTCCATGCCTGCCCTCCTTTTTGGTTATACTTTTTCTCCGAAGGTATCGGGATGCTCCGGGTCAAACTGCTCGTTTGCCCACATCACGGTGACAAGGTCATCGGTATCAGACAGATTGATGATATTGTGCGTATAGCCCGGAAGCATATGCACAGCCTCTATCTTCTCGCCGCTTACCTCAAAGCGAAGCACCTCGTCTGTGCCGATCTTTCGTTCTTCGATGAGTCCATGACCGGAAACTACAATAAAGAATTCCCACTTTGAATTGTGCCAGTGCTGACCTTTGGTAATACCCGGCTTTGAGATATTCACGCTGACCTGACCGCATTTTTCTGTTTTGAGCAGCTCCGTGAAGCTCCCGCGGGCATCCACATTCATTTTAAGCGGGAAAGCCACCTTTTCTTTCGGAAGATAAGAAAGATACATCGAATACAGTTTCTTTTCAAAGCTGCCGTTCGGTATCTCAGGTATCACGAGCGTGCTCGGCTGGTCGTGAAATTTATGCAGGCATTCGACGATATATCCGAGTGCCGCCTTATGCGTCACAGGTGCGGCGCAGTATCTGCCGTGCTCGGTCAGCACTGTATTAACTCCGTCAAATTCGCAGTGATGTTCCTTTCCCTCAAGAGCATCGAACATCTCCTCCACGAGGTCGTCGATAAAGAGCATTTCGAGTTCCACCGACGGGTCATTGACCGTAATCGGCAGGTCATTTGCGATGTTATTACAAAATGTGCCGACGGCGCTGTTGTAGTTCGGCTTTACCCACTTGCCGACAAGATTCGGGAAGCGGTAAACCAGCACCTTCGCTCCGGTTTCCTCTGCATAGGAGAAGAACAGATCTTCGCCGGCTCTCTTGGAAAGACCGTATTCCGATGTGCCGAAGCGTCCCGCAAGCGTCGCCTGAATCGAGGATGAAAGCATGACGGGGCATGTATTATGATGTTTTTTCAGCGTGTCAAGCAGAGTTGAGGCAAAGCCAAAATTCCCCGCCTTGAATTCAGCAGGGTCTTTCGGGCGGTTAACTCCCGCGAGGTTGAAGACGAAATCTGTTTTTGCGCAGTATTCGTCCAGCTCCTCTGCGGTGCTGTCTATATCGTATTCGTAGATTTCGTCAATCTGTATATTCGGGCGAGTGCGATTCTTGCCGTCGCGTATGTTCTTCAGATTCTCCGTGAGATTTCGCCCGACAAAGCCCTTCGCGCCTGTGATAAGTATGTTCATGTGTCTTTTCTCCACACCATTTTGTTGACCACACCGGTATACGACTGAATAATCTTGACTACCTTGGAGGAAACATTCTCCTCAATGTAGTCAGGCACGGGGATGCCGTAGTCGCCGTTTCTGTTCATCTCGACAGCCGTGTCGACCGACTGAAGCAGTCCTTTTTCATCGATTCCCGAAAGGATAAAGCAAGCCTTGTCCAGAGCTTCGGGGCGTTCGGTGGAAGTGCGGATGCACACCGCCGGGAACGGATGTCCCACGGAGGTGAAGAAGCTGGATTCCTCGGGCAGCGTGCCGGAGTCGGACACGACGCAGAAGGCGTTCATCTGCAGGCAATTGTAATCATGGAAACCGAGAGGTTCATGTTGAATCACGCGACGGTCGAGCGCAAAACCGCTTGTTTCAAGCCTCTTGCGGCTTCTCGGGTGGCAGGAATAAAGGATAGGCATATCGTATTTCTCCGCCATTTTGTTAATCGCCGTGAAAAGGCTTGTGAAGTTCTTTTCCGTGTCGATATTTTCCTCGCGATGAGCGGAAAGAAGAATATACTTTCCCTTTTTCAGTCCGAGACGAGTGTGAATATCGCTTGCCTCGATTTCAGCGAGATTGTTATGAAGCACCTCTGCCATAGGGGAACCTGTAACATAAGTGCGCTCTTTGGGCAGTCCGCAATCGGCAAGATAGCGGCGTGCGTGCTCGGAATATGCCATATTGACGTCCGAAATGATGTCAACGATCCGACGGTTTGTCTCCTCCGGCAGACATTCATCCTTGCAGCGGTTGCCCGCTTCCATATGGAAGATCGGAATGTGCAAACGTTTGGCGCCGATGACAGAAAGGCAACTGTTCGTATCGCCGAGAACTAATACGGCATCCGGCTTGATTTCCGCCATGAGCGTATAGGATTTTGCGATAATATTGCCACAGGTCTCGCCGAGATTTGAGCCGACTGCGTCAAGATAAACCTCAGGATCGGCGAGCTTAAGGTCTTTGAAGAACACGCCGTTGAGATTGTAGTCATAGTTCTGCCCCGTGTGAGCAAGAATCACATCAAAATATCTGCGACACTTTGTGATTACCGCCGCCAGACGGATGATCTCCGGTCGCGTGCCGACGATGATAAGCAGCTTTAATTTGCCGTTTTCCTGCCACTTCACTTGTTCAAACATTTATTTTCCCACCTTTGCAAGCTCGTCCTGTATATACGCAAGCGAAGCTATCTTCGCCTTCGTTTCTTCAACATTCAGGATGCGTGTATTGTTGGAATTGAATTCGGTGAGGGTGTTTCTCTTTTCGTCACCCTCTTTGAAATATTTATCATAATTCAGTCCGCGATTGTCGGCAGGAACGCGGTAGAAATTGCCCATATCGATGGCTTTTGCGCATTCCTCATTGGTGAGCAGAGTTTCGTACATCTTCTCGCCATGACGGATACCGATGACCTTGATATCCTCTTTTTTGCCGCCGAACAGCTCACAGACAGCCTGTGCCTGTGTTCCTATCGTGCAGGCAGGAGCTTTCTGGATAAGCAAGTCGCCGTTCTCGCCATGTTCAAAGGCAAAGAGAACGAGGTCTACCGCTTCCTCCAGCGACATGATGAAACGGGTCATGCTCGGTTCGGTAATGGTAATGGGATTGCCATTCTTAATTTGGTCAATCCAAAGCGGAATGACCGAGCCGCGCGAACACATTACATTGCCATAGCGGGTGCAACAGATTTTTGTCTTGCCCGAATTGCGCGATTTTGCGACTGCGACTTTCTCTTCGATTGCTTTGGTGATACCCATTGCATTGATCGGATATGCCGCCTTGTCTGTCGAAAGGCAGATGACGCATTCCACGACCGCCTCGATAGCGGCAGTCAGCACGTTATCCGTGCCTATGACATTGGTGCGTACCGCTTCCATCGGGAAAAATTCGCAGGACGGTACCTGTTTGAGCGCCGCCGCATGGAATATGTAGTCTACACCGTGCATCGCACCCCGGCACGACTCCAGAGAGCGCACATCTCCTATGTAAAATTTGATTTTATCCGCCACCTCGGGCATCTTCGCCTGAAACTCATGGCGCATATCGTCCTGTTTTTTTTCATCACGGGAGAATATGCGGATCTCTCCGATGTCCGTGCGCAGAAACCGGTTGAGTACGGCGTTGCCGAAGGAACCGGTCCCACCGGTAATCATCAGGGTTTTATCTTTAAAAAGTGACATTTCTCATTCTCCTATCATCTTCTTTTGGTCATTCGAGAGCAATAATTATTTATTCGTTGACATATCTCTTGGATGCTTTTCCGGATTCATTTATTCCAAAGAATTCTTTTACTTTTCTACAGCTATTATCGAGATCCGTATCATTCCTATTTCTCAAAACGGAATTGAGTTCTTCTTGATCGTGCGCATCAAAAAACGATCGGGGATTATCCGAGCACTGCCTGCCCCCACAGCTATCAAAGAGCAACTTCTTTTGAATTGGGTGAAAAAAGAATACAATTTCATATAGCAGCGAGTCAGTGCGTTCTTGATTTCTGTCGAGTTCACAATGCAACCTCCAATTGTTATCCTCTCCTGTGCAGCAGTCTATTTGCAACCGTGATGAATGATTGCATGTCCGCTCAGTAAAGCAGGGCACCCCTCACCATTACAACCACTATTGCTATAAGCCCTGTGCCCAGCACTGCAATTAACCATGTTACCCAAGTCCCGATATTGATCGACCTCATCAGCAGCTGATAGATACATACGATGATCGCACTGGCGGCAACTGTCCCAAGCAGTCTGTAAAGCAAGCAATATTGTAATGATTCTTTTCATGATTGCACTCCAGCGTTCAATTATGAATTATGAATTATGAAATTAAAGTTCAGATAGATATTTTGCAGGAGTTCCAACATATTTACCGGATACAGTAATGGATTTTATCACTCCGGAGCAAGCACCTACCAAAACATCATCACATATACTGACATTATTAATTACAGCTGCTCCAGTACCAATGAAAACATTAGTGCCAACATGAACTGTACCGGCTAAGTGTGTACCAACCGCAATATGAGAAAATTCTCCGATATAACAATCATGATCAACAGAAGAGCATGTATTGATAATAACTCCTTTGCCAATAACAGCTCCGCTATTAATGACACTACCGGCCATTACAACAGATCCGGGACCAATGATAACATCGTTATCTACTGCACTGAAAGGATGAATCAATGTTGCAAAAGAACCGTTTAACTGTTCGATTTTTTTAAAAAGCATCATGCGAATTTTATTGTCGCCAATACCGACAAAGAAATCACACTCATCCAGATAATCACCAATATCAGACGTTGTCCCATCAGCATTAGGATTTACTGCACGATTGTCATCAAGAAAATATACTTTTTTGTAGCCATTCATCAGTGCAATCTTCGAACACACACGACCATGGCCTCCGGCACCTATGATTGCGATACTTTTTTTCATGTTTTCAGAGTCACCATCTCTCTGTAATATTGTAAACGTTAATATAAAAGTGAGCCCTAATCCAAAACGCTCATGAATAATTGAGCCACCGGAAATAGCTCTCTATAATAGTCTCAGACTATTTAGGAGGGCGAACAAAGGTGGTTATTACAGTGGAAATTTACAAACAGATTCGCAAAATGCGGCTGGACGGAATGAGCCAGCCGCATTTTGCCGCAACGCTCCCCATCTCTTGCAAGACCGTCAAGAAATGCTGGGACGAAGACTACTCCCTGGAGCCTTGCGCACTTACCGAGGATGTAGTGGCATTCGTAAGACGCTGCCTGGATGAAGATGTCCAAGTGCTAATCTCGGAAGCAGCACCACACTACCAAGCGGATTTACGACCGGCTGGTGTCCGAATGTAGCTTCACCGGCGGCGAGACAACCGTCAGACGGCTGGTAAAAGAACTTCGCGAGAAGAGCCAGGAAGCATTCGTACCGGCTTTCCCCGCGGGAGATGCCATGCAGATTGACTGAGGCGAAGCTACTGTCCATCTATTTTGAGGGCAGTGTATTGTCAGGCACTGGCGGTGTCTGGACGGAAAACAGAATATCTACAAGCCGGAACATTACCTTCCCCTGCCGGAGAAGAAGAGCCGAGCTATCTTTTACGCCAGACCAGTGCAGGAAACGCTGCCTGATTACTTCCTGAATTGGCTGCAGAAACAGAATTTATCCCCAAAAGAACCGGTCGAAATTCTGAGCCGCTGCCGGGAGGAAGATTGCGATGTCATTATGACCCAAGCTTCCTGCCACACCGCTACTGTCCAAATTGAAGATACCGTTGTCGGTTAAAAAGTTTTTCATTACTTAAATCTTCTTCTATTAATAAAAGCATACACATAGTGAACAAACCAAAACAATGGCTCAATTGGAAGCACATAATCCATTATTTCCTTAATCTTAGAACCCTTTTGCTTGAAAATATTCATTCGCAAAGGATATGGATAATATCCTTTCTGTTTTAATTCCTGCAAATTTTTTTTAACAAAAGCATGGTCAATACATTTAGCCAAACAAGCACTGATATTTTCATAGGATCTATGTATTTTTTCTTCAAGAATGATTTTATCTCTATATTTTCCAGAATCATAATACTCTTTATAAACCTCAAGCATAATTATCATACTGGAATAATATTTTTCCATTCGCTCCTCTGATTTATGGTGCATTACAGAAGATTGTCTCTGCCGATAAAAATAGCAAACCGCATCCGTTTTATATACTGACGGAAAACACTGTTCCACCTCATAATAAAACAAAGTATCCTCTTGCGCGATCATGTTCTCACGGAAAAGTACATGATGTTCTCTAAGGAATTCCGTCTTGAACAGCCCCGCCCAGATTGCATTCATAGTTTTTCCATTAGAATCAGACGGATGAATTAATGTATCATAATGCTTAAAAACAACATCATGATTCATTGACTCGGCAATATGAGAAATGGAAAATGCTTCTTCCACTCTCAAATAATTTCCTATTACAATATCCGCATGATTCTCTTCTGCATGATTCAAAAACTGCTTTACTATCCCGGGCGCCAACAAATCATCGGGGTCAACAAACCAAATGTACTTACCTTGCGCCATTTCGATTGCTTTATTTCTGCTATATGAAACGCCGCGGTTAATACTATTTTGATTACAGATAATATTTATATACTGATCTGCAGCTTCTTTCACTAACCTCCACGAATCGTCAGTGCTGCAATCATCAATGCATATTATTTCCGCTTCAATTTCTGAAATTTCCGACAATATTGACTGTAAACAATCATGTATATAGGCAGACACATTGTAAATTGGAATACAAAAAGAAATATCTATTTGCTTCATGATTATTTCCTCAAACCCTCACTAATTCACTCTGTATTCGAACTCAGCGCTTCTTGGAATCCAATATTTTAGTTCTTACCACTTTCATGTTTTTCAAAAGCTTACCGAATAGAAAATGCAGTAATAATCCGCTGCATATTGAGGATACAATGACAAGGACAAACAAAACAGAATCATTTTCAATATTCACAATATTGCTTCTGTACAACAGAATAAAAAGCCCATGAATTAAGTATATTTCCAAAGAAATATCACCAAAAAAGCTCAGTATCTTATTCCCAACAATGAATTTCATAGAGAAGAACAAAACGCTGAATAAAAAGCACATCACACAAACAAAATATCTGATTGTGTGTATTTTCGGAATTGGCAACAACAATATTTGATCGCCGCAGACGAGCAAGAGGCATGTAAGAACCCAAGTACACGGAATGATCCATCGATTCTTTTTTATTACATCGATGATCGTATTCTCATATATTGCCCAGAATAAACCTATTAAAAATGCAGGAGTTGATATGTACCACCAATATCCATAAGACATTAATAAGCAATATGCCGTCCAAGCCATACAGCCGATGCCGCCCAGTGCCAAGAATAAAACGTAACGCTTCTTACATACAGACATCAACAACCAATAGAAACAATAGATCAGAAGGATGATGATAATAAACCACGAATACAATGCTATCGGCTCACCGTGCAAAGTGTCTGTCAGTATTTCAATAACGGAATACGTTTTTCCGTTCATATAATTTACTACCCAATAAAGAACGGTTACCACCAGATAAGGAATTAACACCGAAGGGATTCTTTTTACAAGGAATTTCTTACGGTACGCTTCGCCTTTCGACATATAGGATTTTTGCATCCCATAACCTGAAACGAAGAAAAAGAACCCCACAGCTAAAAATCCATACTTTACAAAATCATCAAACACATAGCCCACTTGACTTTGCTGTCCTAAATGATGGAAAACAATCAAAATTGAAAACAGACCACGGTATTGTTTTGTAGTGTCAATGGACAAATAATCTGGATTGATAGCCGAAATTGGTTTAATCGGCTTAATTCCGTAAACAAAAACAGACAAAAACAATAAGAGCAAAAAATCAGAAAATAGATTGTTCATGGTCTTTCCTTGTATCTTTAGCGTAAATAACTATACGAACATAACTTCTCGAATCAATCAATACACCTTACTGATAATGCCGTAATTCTTTTTCTTGTTGGAATCATCACCGACATGGTACATACCGCTGACAGTGTAATCGTCCCACGGATGCTCTCTGTTTCTGAGCAAGATTTGGAATGCTCTCAGAACGCTGCCTTGACTCATAAGAAGAATCTTTTTACCTGCATAGCATTCGTTCATTAAATCCAACACATCCACGCAGTTCGCAATAACCATGCCCCACGATGTTCCGCTCGGTGTTCTTGCAAACATATTGTTCTCAATTTCACGTTCAATAAAGGTTGGATCTTGTGACACTTCCTCGAAAGACTTATACTCCCAACCGGTATTATCAATGCCATGAAGCTTGTGTACCTTTATTGCCTGAAACTTCTGCGGATAACTCATGATAATCTTCTGAGTATTGACAACTCGCGGAATCGGGCCATAGAGTGCAATATCGAAATCATACGCATCCAATTCAAGTGCCTGCTTCTTTGTAATTTCGATGCCGTTTTCGGTAAATCCGCAGTTATCAGATGTATCACACATAAATTCGTGCTTTGCGACTGCTTCTGTCTCAGCATGTCTGATCAAATGAATGGAAGCACATTTTAATTCCGGAACGACGGTGCCAGGGATATAATCGATTTTCCCGGTTTCCTGGTCAATGGCAATACCGTAACGGAGTAAGTTTTTTGTAATATGTACCCTTTCGGACATGGGGATTGTATGAATATCAAACATGACTTTTATCCTTCCCTATTTAACGCCGCAGCATTTTTTTACTTTATCGAGCAGATTGTTTTCTTCTAAATATTCAACAACCGCATTCGGAACAAGCTTCTTCCATTCGTTTGTGCCATTCACAATGGCATTACGAATGTCGGTAGAACACATTTTCTTTTCGTGATCATCAAACAGAACAACGGTACTATACCCAAGCTCTCCGAGACGATGGAGCTTTTCATATCCCCATTTATCATAAATGGTAAAAAAGGATGTTGCGGTCAATGGAATATAATTATAAAGTATTTCCGGTCTTTCAATCGGATAAGGCACAATCTCAAACTCTTCTCTCTTGAGTCCCGCTTCAAGAAGCGCGGCCTTAATCATGCATAACCGCTCATAGAAGGTAAACGGATTATCTGTCGGATTGCATCTGTGCGGGTCGATTTCCTCACGAATCAAAAGAGCGTTTTCCGGCGAAGTAACACCGACAATAATCTTCTTGCATTGTTTTTTTGCTTCAAGGACATAAAAGAGGTGGTCATTGTGGAAGAGCTGAAATCTTCCATGTACAAATCCTAATTCTATCATTGCTATCACTCCAAGTAATATTTTTATAATGTTGGTCATTTAAGTTTTAAACTGAATCCATTTGAGTTTCTTTACAGTTAATCACTGCTATTCACTTGCTTAATGATTTCTTTTCGCAAAAGTGCACGTCTGGTCTTTGCGATACCATTGCTGAAAACAATATCAAAAATTCTCTCTAAATTTTTCTGAACCATTTTATCATCACAAACAAAAAAACTGCAGTTATTTTGTATATCTATGATGTTAATCATCCAGCTTTCCGGACTTTCGCTGAACCGCTGCTAGGAGCTTGCGGAATATCTTTCCCGCAATACGGATATTATTCCGCAGGGCGATTCGGAGCTTGAGGCCTTCGACTATGCCCTTGCCTGCGCCGCCGTGGAAACCGCCGTCACCCGCCACGCGGGAACCATGGAGGAGGCGTACACCCTTATGGGGCTTACCTTTGTGCAGAGCGGCAAGGATTTAACCGAGGCGAAGCGCATTGTAGTCACCGGCGGCAGCCTTATCCACACAAAGCGCACGGCGGAAATCGCCTCCCACGCGCTTTACAGCCCAAAAACCCCGAATTCGCTTAAACCCAAAACCGCCGACATTCTTGTTGACAGAAAATACATTCTCTCCGCCATGGGTCTGCTCTCCGAGCACTATCCCGAAGCGGCGCTGCGCATAATGAAAAAGGAGCTTGAGGACAATGGAAATCAGCAATAAAAAAATCCCCGAGGGGGAGTTTATGGATATGCGCCGGGAGGTTCTTACCCAGTGGCCCACCGGCAGAGATGTAAATCTTGAGGAGGCGGCGGAATATCACAAGTCCCTGCCGGAAAATAAAATCTTCACGGCGAAGCTCAACGCTGCCAAGGCGGAGCACCGCACCTTAATTCAGCCCCGGGCGGGCGTTCCCGTAATCGAGGAGCACATAAAGCTGCTGCAATATCTTCAGGATAACGGCGAGGCGGATTTATTACCCACCACCATAGACAGCTACACCCGCCAAAACCGCTATGAGGAGGCGGAAAACGGCATAAACGAGTCCCTGCGCCTAAACCGTGCCATGCT
>ENA-ORMS01002647-ORMS01002647.1-human-gut-metagenome-genome-assembly--contig:-NODE-2647-length-12572-cov-2.757530_pt1 | contig 12572 bp, 9 predicted proteins | sample MGYA00242104_ERZ508997 | MGnify/ENA primary metagenome ERZ508997 (study PRJEB26280, sample SAMEA2338704) | human gut metagenome | biome: human gut; feature: human-associated habitat; material: faeces... | reverse complement strand
GCTGGCCACGCGCGATTTTATGATCACGCCGCAGTTTCTGAAGCAGCGCTACAAGATCCCGCCCAAGCACATTTTTATAGACACTCAGATAATCGCCGACGCGCCGGACAAATATCTCTGGGCAGGCATCGGCGACACGATGGCGAAGCACTATGAGTGTACGGTATCTTCGCGCGGAGATATTCCCGCTCACCCGGACGCCATGGGTATTGCGCTGAGTTCAATGTGCGCAGTGCCGATGCTCCGCTGGGGCGAAAAGGCTCTTGCGGACTGCCGCGCTCACAAAGTGACAGACGAGCTGACCGAAGTTATCCTCGGAATAATCGTCTCAACAGGACTTGTCTCGAACTTCGTTCAGGTCGATTACACGACCGGTCTTGCTCACGCGGTCTACAACGGCTTCACCGTTCTCAAGAGCACCGAAGAGAATCATCATCTGCACGGCGAGGTCGTCTCCTACGGAATACTTGTTCTGCTGACGGTTGACAAGCAGTACGAAGAGCGAGAAAAGGTATTCAATTTCAACCGCTCCATGGGTCTGCCGACAAAGCTCAGCGACATTCACGCAACTCCCGACGATGTCAGAACCGTTGCCGAGAAAGCGCTCAAGGGCATCGATGTTCGCAAATATCCTTATGAAGTAACTGAGGACATGATTGTTGACGCCATAACAGAGCTTGAAAAATATAACGCGGAAAACTGAAAAAGGATAGTGATAAAAATGTCTGACTACAACATCAACTACAGCCTATACCTGCCGAGCTATTCGATAGGTCCCGACTGCTACAAAGAGATACCGCATGTCACGCGGTTCTTCGGCAAGACCGCCGCAGTCATCGGCGGAAAGACCGCAATGGCAAAAGCTAAAAAAGCCATGATTGACGGCGTTGCCGGGAGCGATGTAAAGCTGCTCGATTTTATTGAATACGGCGGAGATTCGACATACGAAAACGGCGACGCGCTGATAGCGAATCCGACTGTCAGAGACGCCGACATGATATTCGCAGTCGGCGGCGGGCGCGCATGCGACACGGGCAAATATGTTGCAGACAAGCTCGACAAGCCGCTGTTCACATTCCCGACCGTCGCTTCAAACTGCGCATCAGTGACTGCCATCTCGGTCATATACAACCCCGACGGCTCGTTCAGGGAATACTATTATCCGAAGCTTGCAAACCACTGCTTTATAAACTCCGCCGTTATCGCGGATTCGCCGAAGCAGCTGCTGTGGGCGGGCATCGGCGACGCGCTGAGCAAGGAATACGAAGCTGTGTTCTCCTCAAAGGACGACACGCTCTCGCACACGCCGCTCATGGGCAAGCAGATAAGCAGGATATGCACCGACCCGCTGATAGAATACGGCGCGGAGGCTCTGGAATCCATAAGAGAAAAGAAAGCGTCGTTTGCGCTCGACCAGGTGACGCTCGACATTATCATATCGACCGGCATCGTCTCGAACATGATGAGCACGGTTGACAGCTACTACTACAACTCCACCCTCGCCCACTGCGTCTACTACGGCTCGACTGTAACCGAGCACGGACATCACCATCTACACGGTGAAGTCGTTTCGCTCGGCGTGCTCTGCCTGCTCGAGTTCGAGAAGGACGACAGCGAGGTCGAGCGCATAATGGAGTTCAACAGCTCGATAGGTCTCCCCGTCTGCTTCGACGATGTTGAGATAGACGAGAGTGAATTTGAAAAGATGGCGGACAAATTCGTTCAGACAACAGAATGGGCGCACATGCCCTCAGGCGTGACCCGCGAGGGCTTCATCGAAGCGATGAAATCGCTCAACGCCAAGGGCCGCCGATTCAAAGCGGGAAAATAAAAATTTAAAAATTAGAGCACGGTCTGATATTTTCAGGCCGTGTTTTTATATCATGTACAAAATAATAAATATATTTATAAACTTTTCAGCAATTCTGCATATAGTTTTATTGACTTTTGTGCGGTGCAAGTTTAATATAAAACTAACAGAAATCTTTTGAGGCGGTGAAAGATAATGAAAAGCAAAAACGGACTTTCAAACGCAAGGTTCTGGATTCTCGTATGGGGTCTCGGAATTGCCGGACAGATATGCTGGAACATGGAAAACCAGTGGTTCAACACCTTTGTCTACGCAAAGATTGCAAAGGATCCGACGATAATCTCATGGATGGTCGGCGTTTCGGCAACGGCGACGACTATCTCAACTTTCCTCTTCGGCTGCATCTCAGACAGGATAGGCAAGCGCAAGGTGATGGCTTCGGTCGGCTATATCCTCTGGGGCATATTCACCATTGTTTTCGGGCTGACGCAGTATCTTGTGCGCGGCAGCACGGAGACTTCGTCCGTGCTCATGGCAGTCGGCGTTGCGGTCGTCGCGGCAGACGCGATAATGAGCTTCTTCGGCTCGATGGGAAATGATATCGGCTTCAACGCATGGGTCAACGACCACATGAAAGACAGCAACAAGGGGCAGATAGGCGCGGCTCTTGCCACTCAGCCGGTCATCGGCACAATAGTCGGCACTGTAGCGGGCGGAATGCTCGTCGGCAGCAACGACAACTACATGCGCCTGTTCTTAGTCATGGGCGTTGCGGTTATACTCTTCGGCATATACTGCCTGTTCGCGATGAAGGACAGCCCGGAATTAAAGCCCAGCAAGCGCGGTACGTTTGCTCAGCAGTTTTTCAGCATACTCAACTTCAAGAACTACATAAAGCACAAGGAGCTCGCCTGGGTCAATCTCTCGCTCTCCGTCTATTTCATAGCGTTCAACATGTATTTCGCCCATATCGGCAACTACATGATATATTATCTCGGCTTCTCCGCCGACATGATGGGATACATCGAGGGCGTTGCGCTCGTGCTCGCGATGCTGTTCACTATCCCCTGCACGAAGCTGCTCAACAATAACAAGGCTCCCCTGCTCTGCTTCATTTCAACCGTTCTCAACAGCATCGGAGTCGGTCTGCTCGGACTGTTTGTAAGACCCGAAAACGTCAACACAAATTCAATTTGGAACCCGATGCTTCTCATCGGCGTTCTCCTGCTCGGCATGGGCTATGTGCTGTTCCTGCAGAGCAGCACGGTCTGGGGCAAGCAGCTCTATCCCGAGGACGCGAGAGGTCAGTTTGAGGGAATCCGTATTCTCTTCTTCGTGCTCATCCCGATGGTCGTAGCTCCGCTGATTGCAAACCCGATAATCAAAAAGAGCGGCGAGTTCGTTGACGAAAACGGGCTGACGGCATATCTGCCGACCTACACTCTTCTGCTCGTCGGCGCGGCTCTCGTGCTGCTGACGATAATCCCGCTCATCCCCGCGAAGAAATACCACGACAAGCGCATAAGCGAAAAGACAGCGGAGGGCAAAGAATGAGAAGCGATCTTCCGGTAACAAAGCTCGCCGAAAATGTTTATCTGCTCAACGAGTTTGACGGCACGAACTGTTATCTTGTCATCGGCAGCGAAAAGGCTTTGCTGATAGACTGCGGCACCGGTTTTTGCGACATAAGAGGCGCGGCGGAAAAGCTCACAGATCTGCCGATAATTCTCGCGGCGACGCACGGACACGGCGACCACATCGGCGGCGCGGGACAGTTTGAAGAGATATACATTCACCGCGCGGACTGCGAAATGCTCAACAAAGCGCAGATGTCCCTGCTGTTTCGCAAAGTATTCCTCGCATCAAACACGCCCGTAAAATCGCACGGGTTCAAAATGGGCGACGTAAAACCCGGCAAGTATAAAACAAAAATCATTCCCATGGACGACGGACATATTTTTGACCTCGGAGGGAAATCCGTGCGAGTAAAGCACACGCCCGGACATTCTCACGGCAGCGTCGCATTTATCGACGAGCAGGACAAAATCATATTCAGCGGCGACAATGTCTGCGACGCGCTGTGGATGCAGCTGCCCGGAGTTACGAGCATTGAAGAGTGGCTCCCGAGCGCGCAGTGGCTATATGACATGAGCGCCGACTACAGGATATTATGGGGTCACAGAGTTCCGCAGCTGGAGCGCGAATATATAGCTCAGGTCATAACCTGGGGCAAGGAAATCATGGCAAAAAGTCGGGGAAACACAAAGCTGCCGAGGATAGCACAATATCCGAACAGACCGGACGGAATAATCTACCGCACCGACAAAGTATTCAGGAAATGAGGGTAAAAATATGAAAAATAAAAACACCGCAGGTACCGAAGAAAGAGTCTCCGCGTCAAGCAAATTCTGGCTTTGCTCGGCGGACTGCCTTTGCACAACGATAAACAGCCTGCTGACAGGCGGAGGAATGACATATTTCTTCACGAAATTCCTCGGTCTTTCCGAGGGACGCGCGAGCACGGTATGGATGATATTCGCCATATGGAACGCATTGAACGACCCGCTGTTCGGCTATATCTCCGACCACACGAAGTCGAAGCTCGGGCGCAGAATACCGTATATAAGATACGGCGCGTTCTTCTATTCGCTGATTTTCGTGCTGACATGGGTCAGATGGCCGCTCGGCAGCTCGCAGACGGCTCTGTTCATTCAGATGCTCGCAACGCTGTTCCTGTTTGACACGCTCTACACGGCGATTGCGACATCCATCTATGTCATGCCCTACACCATGGCGGTATCGAACAAGGCGCGCAGCGGCATCTTCCTGTGGAAGATATTCTTCACGCTCATCGCGATGGCGGTTCCGCTCGTTGTTTTCCCGCTGATAAAACCGGAGGTCGGAAGCGACCCGACAAAATTCCAGCTGATAATGGCGGGCATAGGAATCCTCGCGTTCGTTATCATATTCACATCTACTTTCTTCTACAAAGAGAAAGTCACGACCGAGAGCGACAAGAACGAAAACATTTTCAAGGCAGTCATAGACTGCTTCAAGAACCGCTCGTTCGTCGTTTTCGAGGTGCTCTCGTTTACTGTAGTATTCATTCAGACGATACTCATGCAGGGCGTCATATACTACTTTGACGAATTCGACCTGCCGATGCCGGTAGCCTACGGAGCATTGGGGCTCGGCGCGGTGCTCGGGGTTATACTATGGGCGACCAAAGTCAGGACATGGGGCGTCAAAAAATGCGTATTCATCATGTGCGTGATATTCGCATGCGGCTCTGCGGCAATGGCGATATTCGGCAAGATAAGCGTCATTGCCGTCCTCGGCTTCTTCACCGCAGGTATGGGATTTGCGGGCGGAATGTACCTTGTTCCGCTGATGAACGGCGATGTTATCGACTACGATGAAAGCATCACCGGGCTGCGCCACGAGGGCATGTACGCGGGAGTCAACAGCCTGATAACAAAGCCTGCAATAAGCTTCGCGAACTCCGCGTTTCTGCTCATAGCCAAGGCATTCGGCTACGACACGACCCTCGCCTCCGGAATGCAGAGCGAATGGGCAAAGCAGGGCGTGCTCGTCGCATGGATGGCTGTACCCGCCGCGCTGCTCATAATCTGCGCGATAAGCCTGAAGTTCTATCCCCTCGCCGGAGAGAAATGGGACGAAACCAAAAGAGCGCTCGAAGAAAAGCACAGAGACTGATACCAAAAGGGAGCCGGCAATCCGGCTCCCCTGCTTCGCAGGCGCAGAATAAATTTGCACAACACACGAATTTATTTAAAAAAGCTCTTGAAATTTTCGCGACAATAGTATATAATTCTTAAAGCACTTCGGGGTGTGGCGAAGTTTGGTATCGCGCTTGGTTCGGGACCAAGAGGCCATGGGTTCGAATCCCGTCACTCCGACCATAACTGGACACCAATTTTGATACAATGCGTATCTTGATTGGTGTCCGGTTTCTTTTTGCAAAGTCCTTGATTTGCAAGGCTTTTCGATACTTTTTAACGATATAAGGCTTCGTGGCGTTCCGGAAACGGTCGCTGCGGAGCCTTTTGCGTTTTCTCCCATAACACTTTTTAACGAAAGGTCGAGGGGTGTGCAGATTTTAGTCGGGGGTGTGCATTTTCGGCAAAAAGGGTGTGCACATTTTAATTATTCCTCAAGAGCGCAAAAGAAAGGCCGCAAAACCTGTTCGCCCAAAATACGAATGACCTTGCGACCTTGTATCTTATTCTCCAACCTTGACCTCTGTGCCGTTCTTGAAAACGAAGGTAATCGCACCGTTCCTGTGAACGATTGCCTTCTCGACCATCACCGTCCAGATGGTGTCGCTCCACTCACGCAGCACCACCGGCTGTTTTTTGAGGGTGCGGATGTAAAGTGCCATTGCCTTGTCTTGCTGACTTTGCGTAGTACGCAGGTTCTGTAACCGCTCCAGTTCCGCAGCGGCTTTTTCGTAACGCTCGGTGAGGGCTTCATACTTTTTCAGATAAGCCTCCTGGGACTGCGCCGTGGAAGCATTCTCCTTGACCACCGCCTTGACCAATTCGGCAACCACCTGGGTTTCTTCAAGCTGCTGTTCAATTTCTGCGTCCAATTCCGCAAAGTCTGTCAGCGCACGGCGCATGGTTTCGCAGTCATTGATGATCTGCTCCCGGTTCTCCATCATCCAGTTGTAGGCTTGAGTGAAAAGCCGCTGCACGGTTTCCGTGTTTACCGTGGGAGTATGGCAGCGTTCTTCAACCTTGAACTTGCTGTTGCATTGCCAGATGGTGCGGCGGTAGCGGTCGGTGGAATGCCAGACCTTTGAGCCGAAGAATCCGCCGCAGTCCTCGCAAACCAGCTTTGCAGAGAGCACGCTCTTTCCGCTGTATACATTTCCGAGTTCTTTTCGTCTGGCAAATTCAGCTTGAACATGATCCCACTCGTCCGGTTCAATAATGGCGGGGTGGCTGCCCTCAACATAATACTGTGGCACCTCGCCTTCATTTGGCTTTGTTTTCTTTTGCAGAAAATCTACTGTAAAAGACTTTTGGAGAAGTGCGTCACCCTTGTATTTTCCATTTGTCAGAATACTGGTAACTGTGGTTTTGCTCCACTTTGCCTTACCGCTTGGTGACGGAATACTCAAATCCTCAAGATACCTGCAAATTCCTGCCTGGGTTTTGCCGTCAAGAAATAATCTGTAAATCAGCCGAACAACGGAGGCTTCTTACTCGACAATGGCAGGGCGTCCGTCCTCGCCCTTTTTATAACCGAGGAAATGCTTATATGGCTGATAGATTTTGCTCTTGTCAAATGGCTGCGCTAAGCCCTTTATAACGGTGGGCAACATTTATCAGACAGCGTTGCCATTGACTTCTTGCGCAGTACTCGTTGAAGAGGCTCTCAAAGCTTGATCTACTGCGGTTCCGCAAGATAAATAAAATTTCCGGCGTTGGTTATCCAGCGCCGGATTTTTGTTATGTATGCGAGTTGCTTATTTCTGCTGCATTCTCTGTTTCCTGCGGAGAAGCTGAGGTGAGGCTTCTCCTAATGCACCCTTGTCGAAAAACATTATGGGAAGTGAATTGAGCATTAATTCTCCAAAATAATTCTCATAGAGAACTGATTGGTTCAGTTTATCTAAAGTAGTTTGGCGTTTGGTGTTTGGATCGTTGTCCAGTTCGTTGAATCTTTGGTTTGCTTTCCAAGCCTGATCAATGAGCGTCTGCGCGGTGTCATCATTCCAGTCTTCATCTCTCAGCAGGCGCGATTCGTCCATGGTGCTGATCGCCTTCTTGACATTGTTGAGTCTTGTGATGACTGCGGATATTTCCTTTTCGGTCAGCAAGTCTTTAAGAGCGTATTTTATCATTTCCGGATCCACGGCATTTATCCTTTCAGCGAATGCCCTGTCCAGAAAGGGCAGTTCCATTTCGCCTGTCTGGATATTGTATGCATTTCTGGTGTTGCCTTGTCCATTGATAAAAGCTCCGTTTTCATTCAGTCCAAATGCGCCATCATTGTCAATCCCCTGTAGATCTGAGAGCTCACCCTGTTCATTTTGGGTGACAAGGAAATTTCCACCATGCCTGTCTATCTGACCACAAATGTTGTCAAATACCTGGAGACTGCAAAGATCTCTTTGGAAATTACCTGTCGAATTGAGCAGAACATCCGGGCGTTCTTTTGTGCTTGAAAAGGTGATCGTTTTTTTGTCTTCTTTTGCTTTAGCTGTTATGTTATTTCCTGACATCTGCCCCCTTGCCTGTTCCATCAGATTTCCTCGTATGGTTGCACCGGTGGCTTCGTCGTATATTTCGGCTGTTTCTGATTTTGCAACGAGGTTGCCAACTCCAAGCAATGCTGCCATACGGCTTGTAGCGACGTTTCGTCTTGTCATGTTGACCTTTTCGCTGCCTTCGCCTATTTTCAGGCGTTCCATAACGGTATCGGTCGTAATATGTGCCGACGGTATCCTGTCGTTTATAAAATGTATGGCGATCACGCCATCCGGAGACAGTCCTCTTAATCTTGACTCTATTGCTTTGTCTGTATTGCCGTTTTCTCCCTGAGCTAAAGGTCTGTTAGCCCATTGACGTATAATCATTTTATCTTGATCAGTCAGTTTCGGGAATCGTTGGAGCATGTTTTCTACGATCTTCGCGGAATCATTATCCTTCGACATATCGAATTCATCTTCAGGCTTGAAGTAATGCGTGTCTGATATCTGTATCGGCGTACCGTCCGCGCCCTTTACGGAAGCGTTTCCCGCTGTAATTCTGTACACCTCGGACGCCTGACCTCCGGTTGCCTTGCCAATTTCCGAAAAGTTACTTACGGTCAGGTGAATAGTGCGGCTCTGATTAAGCAGCTGGTTCCAGTCCTTCTGGCGCTGCTCTTCGGGTGAAAGCGCGCAGAAATCCGTCCTTACCGCGCCCAGTGCGAGTAGGTCTGCGCTGGCTTTTTCCTGGATATGCAGCACGATATTCTTGCGCGCGATACCGGCTTCAGTCCTGGGTGAGCGTGCGGTATACGCATTGCAGGCGCTTATAAGTTCGCGGTATTTGCCGTCCATTTCACTAAGCATTTTATGGTTTTCGGTAGGATTATCGGTGAAATGCACGCTCATCGCGTTGTTGATAGCTTTAAGGCTGTTGACAACTTTATTATATAAGCTGGAATTCCAGACAGGTACGCCGCCTTTCTGGCTGCGACGAAGATCCGTGTAGAGATCTTTGAGGCTGTCACGCGCCATTGCAGGGGCTTGCTGCATGTTTGCCATAGCTCTTGCATTTTCGGCCTGCGGCGCCATCATCTGACCGGCATTCTGGTTGCCCTCGTGTTCCCCATGGTCATCATGCCCATGATCGGTGTCGACCAGGGGAAATGGATCGCGCTGATGAGCACGCTGTCTATTCTGGCGCTGCTGTCCTGTTTCTTTTTGCTGCTTCTGAAAAAATCAAAAAAACCCATCTTAAATTCTCCGATAATCATTTTCTGTTGATATGAAGTAGATATATATGAATTATATCACGTTTTCCTGAAAAATGCAATAGAGAAATTAGATGTAAAATAAAGTAATATAAAAATCCGGCAATGGAGGTCATCGCCGGATATTGATTTTAAAGTCCTTGTTCTTTTAATTTATGCACCATCTGCACATAGAATTCCCGCACATCGAACCCCGGAATATCCTCGCGGTTGAGGTCTATCACGTCCGCATGGGTGATACCGCGCTTGCCGGTGGGGTGAAGCACTGTGAAATTCTCGCCCCATGGCGCGGAAGTCAGAGCGACAAGACCGTCGTTGTCACCGTCGTATTTCTTGACGATAGGGTAGGAGAAGTTCAGCGGAAAGCGCCCGGACCTCGAACAACGCGCGTGTGAGCCAACGCTCTGATACAGCACACCCGGCATGTCGGGCGCGATTTTGTTGAATTGCTCACAGCGCGTGTTTGTTAGGTCCGTGACTGCCGCAAGGAAATCCGGCTCGTTATCGCCAAGCCGCGTGAATGCGGAATTATACACCTTTTCGATGGTGCGGACAAATCGCTCCGGCGCGGTATTGAGCAGGTATTCCGCGAAAAGACAGCCGTGGTGCGGGGTGTTTATCGTCGTGAGAGAAGCCACATACTTGTCACAGCCCAGCTGGGAAATCGCGTAGCGCGCGTCAAGCCCGCCCTTGGAATGCGCGATTATGTTGACTTTTTCGCAGCCGGTGCGCTTTACGAGTGACTTTATCCTTTCCGCAAGCTGAGCGGCGCTGTTTTCAACGGAAGCCGCAGACTCCTGCTCGCCGTAGAATATTTCGGCGCCGTTAGCTTCCAGCTCCGCGGGAATGCGCCCCCAGTAATTCAGCAGACGGCTGTCGCGGAAGAACACCCCGTGTACGAACATCAGCGGGTATTTCGTTCGGCAGAGCTGGTCGTCGCGGCGTTCTTTGTTGATAAGCGCCTTCTGGCATTCTATTTCGCATTCGTGACGTACCTTGCGGTAGATGAGCGCCAGAACAACCAGGTTTGCGGGAGTCACCATTCCGAGGGCGATGCCCCATGCGCGGTACTTTATGCCAAGCTGCACTGAGGTACAATACACCCGGATTATGCCGTTCCAGAACACGACAAGTTCTGCGAAAAACAGCACAACCCCGTATTCTATCGAAGGCGCGGGGGGAATTCTGCCGGTGAGCGCAGCCCACAGTACCACAATATCGATAACAAGACAGACGATGCCTGTAATAAAGAATGCATGTATCTGGCCGGCGCCGTCGCCAAGCACTCTCAGCCGCAGCGTGGGGTAGCTTTTGAGCGACGGATAGAAGCTGAATATCACCAGATATATCAGGAACAGCGTGTAAACAATGATATGCACAGGTACAGGCGCGTTTTCCAGCCACATCAGCAGGGGGCTTGATATTCCCGCGATTATCAGCAGGTAATTTACCAGCATGACGACTGTGTCGGTGCGGGTGCCAAGGTGCTTGCGCAGCCATTTCGTGAAACTGCCGGCGATGCGCTCGACGCTGTCCGCAAAGCCCATCAGCGCCGCGATAAGCCTCATGCTTCCTCCTCCGGAATGCCGAAAACGGTACGCAGCAGCACCTTTCCGCTTTCTGTGCGGAATATTTTTCGGTACGCCGAGATGACAGCGCTCATGGAAGCGCCGTCCTCAAAGAGGTTCACCACGAAATCAGCTTCAATAAGTATCTGCAGGTCCCTGCCCTCAATGACGTCGTAGGTGTGGTGGTGCGCAATCATATAGCATATGCGTTCGATGTCCTGCGGTGTGAATTCAAGCTCCGCGAGTATCTTTTCCGCTTCCGGGGGACCCAGGCGCTCCTGCAGTTTTCCTCCGCATTCACCGTACTGCGCTTCTGCTGGCTTTATGCCGATATCGTGGACCAGCGCGGCGCATTCGAGCACAAAAAGTTCGTGTTCCGGCAGGTTTTCTCGCAGACCGATGTAACGCGAAAACGCATGAACTTTTACGAAATGCTGAATTCGCTTCGGGTCGCCCTGAAAGTACTGTATCATCTTTTCCGTAAGCTTCTGTACCATTTTATTACCTCGTTATAATTTCATTTCATAGCCGTATTCCGTCAGTTTTCCGGGAATTCCGTCAACATGCTCGATATGAGCGCCAGCCGCTTTTAAACAGCCACAGCGTATGTAGAATTTTTCTGCAGGCACATTGCTGTCTACCACAAGCATCCTGAGGTATCCAAACCCTGCTTTTCTGGCAACATCGCCTGCGTATTCGAGGCACTTTTCGCCTAGATGGCGACGCTGATAATTCGGATCGACGCCCAGGCGCATTATCACTGCTGCGGTAGCTTCCGGCTGCTGCCAGGTAACGCCGTCGGTTTCAGTACACCTGTCAATTGCGAATGCAGCTGCGATATTGTCGCCGTCGCACACGACCCAGAGCCGTTTGAGTTCAATATCTCCCGGGAGTGTGTTCCACGGATAATCTTCGTTCCAGAGAAATATGCCTGCTGTTTGCATTCCCTTATAAATACGCGTGTAGACTTCTTTCAGCTGAGGCAGGTCAGATCGAATGGCAATTCTAAGTTCCATGAACTTCCTCCTGATGATGTGCTTTTCTTAAGGCAATACCGCATAATTATTGTCGTGCGATTGCGCAGTCAGTTTTGCCAATATTACGCTTCGCTTATTGGCAAAACTCGATTTTTCGTCAGATTGTACAATGAGAAGTTGTTGACGGAAGCGTTAGCGTATTCAAGTCAACAACTATCGACGCAAGGCTGGTCTGTCGGTCAACCCTTCCGGCACTACGTGCCACCTCCCCCACCGGGGGAGACACGTCTTGCTAGGACGAATTGTGCTATATGACGGAAAAGATGCAAGCAAGCGCCGCGTAAGCCGTAGGCGTCGCTTAGCAAATGCGTTAGCCGTTAATTGTGCGGTGTTGCCTTAATTGCTATTGTACCACAGTTTTTTGAATAATTCAATATAAAATGTTAAAAATACAGCAGAAAGAAGGTGCATAGCATGGAAAAAAGCGTTCACACGTCATTGCCGCCGGAACTGCCGATAGACAAGTCGCTTGCGGTGAATATCGAGCGCCTGAAAGCGTTCACCGGAGGCTCCAGCGACGTGATAATCAAGGACGGAATGCTGTGCGGCAGAAGTATCGCGGTGATAACCTGCGAGGGAATGTCCGACACCGATACGCTGGCGCAGCTGATATACAGCAAGCTGAATAACGTCGATAACAAGGAACAGCTCCCCCCGGAAGAGGTG
>ENA-ORMS01002643-ORMS01002643.1-human-gut-metagenome-genome-assembly--contig:-NODE-2643-length-12586-cov-5.494135_pt1 | contig 12586 bp, 10 predicted proteins | sample MGYA00242104_ERZ508997 | MGnify/ENA primary metagenome ERZ508997 (study PRJEB26280, sample SAMEA2338704) | human gut metagenome | biome: human gut; feature: human-associated habitat; material: faeces... | reverse complement strand
AAAGGGTTTTCCTTGCCAAATAACGCGGCGGCATTATTAAAGAGACCCCTCAAGGCCTCTTCTGCCGTATTTTTTATTTACTGCCTGCTTTCGCACCAGTTGAATATGTCATCGAACACCCTCTCTTTATCCGTCTCGTTTAGTATCTCGTGGCGGTCGTTTTCGTAGAGCTTCAGGGTAACGTCATTTATTCCGGCAGCCTTGTACATTTCATATACCCTCTTTACGGCCTTGCCGAATTCGCCTACCGGGTCGCAATCCCCCGCTACCATGAGTATGGGCAGGTCTTTCGGTATTTTTTCAACATTCTCCTTACGATTTACGTAATATACCGTCTTGAGGAAGTCGTAATATGCCTTCAGGGTAAACTTGAAGGTGCATCTGGGCTCGGAATAGTAGAACCTCACTATTTCGGTATCCTTTGTGAGCCAGCTGTTTTCGGGGTGAGTGCCGTCCATGTCGAACTTCTGAAAATCACCGGAAAAAAACAGCTTTTCCATAAAGGGGCTTCGGTATTTCCAGCCCTTGAACGCGGCAATGGCTTTACATACCGCCATGCCCAGCTTTGCTACAGCGTCGGGGTTCGCACCGGTGCCCATGATAACAGCGCCCGATAGTCCCCCTCCGTATACGCTGAGGTATCGTCTGAGAAGGTATGAGCCCATGCTGTGGCCCAGCATGAAGTAGGGCTTATCCGGCTCCTGAGACAGCGTTCTGAGTTTATTCATATCCCCTATTAATATCTCCGGGCTTTCGCCGTCCGCAAAATAGCCCCAATCCTCCGGCGTCTTTGCAGTTTTCCCGTGGCCAAGATGATCGTGACCGACTACCATATAGCCCTTATCTGCCAGGAATGCCGCGAAGAGTTCATACCGTTCTATGAACTCTATCATGCCGTGAGATATCTGAAATACCGCCCTGTAATCTCCGTTATCCGGCAGCCACCTTATGGCATGTACGTCCGTCTTTCCGTCGCCGGATAAAAATGTAAATTCCTGCTTTACCGCCATATTCTCTCCTTTACTTGGCCCAGCCCCTGCTGCGGCCTACCGCCTTGTGCCAGTTATCCATGAGCCTCCTGCTCTCCTCCCCGGTCATCCTCGGCTCGAAGGTATTGTCGCATATCCAACTCTTACGTATCTCCTCCCGGCCGCTCCATACGCCTGTGGCAAGGCCTGCGAGGTATGCAGCGCCCAGCGCCGTGGTCTCGCGTATCTTTGGGCGGTACACCTGTTTTTGCAGTATGTCCGCCTGGAACTGCATCAAAAAGCCATCCCGGCTGGCGCCGCCGTCAGCCCTGAGGCCCTTTAAAGGCAGCCCCGTATCAGCCTCCATTGCCAGCACGAGATCCGCCACCTGATAGGCTATGGACTCCTGGGCCGCCCGGATTATATGCTCCCGCTTTGTACCGCGGGTAATGCCTATTATGCTGCCGCGGGCGTACATGTCCCAATAGGGCGCGCCAAGTCCCGTAAATGCCGGCACAAGATACACGCCGCCATTATCCTTGACCTTTTGGGCATAATACTCCGCATCACGGCTCTCCGCAAAAAAGCGCATCTCGTCCCTGAGCCACTGTATCACTGCACCGCCCACGAATACCGATCCTTCAAGTGCGTACTCCACCTTGCCGTCAAGGCCTATGCCTATGGTGGTTATAAGGCCGTTTTTGCTCATGAAGGGCTTGTCGCCCGTATTCATCAGCAGAAAGCAGCCTGTGCCGTAGGTATTCTTTGCGTCGCCCGGTTTAAAGCAGGCCTGACCGAAAAGCGCCGCCTGCTGGTCGCCGGCTATTCCCGCTATAGGCACTTTACAGCCCTGAAAATCCGTATAGCCGTATACCTCGCTGCAATAGCGTACCTCAGGCAGCATGGCCCGTGGAATATCCAGCGCCTTGAGCAGCGTATCGTCCCAGTCCAGCTTGTGTATATCGAACAGCATAGTGCGTGAAGCGTTGGTGTAATCCGTGACGTGCACCTTGCCGCCCGTGAGCTTCCAGAGAAGCCATGTGTCAACGGTGCCGAAGAGTATCTCGCCCCGCCTTGCCCGCTCCCTCGCGCCCTCCACCCGGTCCAGTATCCATTTTATCTTGCTGCCGGAAAAATAGGCGTCCGGCACAAGGCCGGTAACGTTCTTTATATGCTCCCCGAGACCTTCTTTCAGCAAGCCGTCCACTATGTCCGCCGTTCGCCTGCACTGCCAGACTATTGCATTATATATGGGCTTTCCGGTATTCCTGTCCCAAAGCACCGTCGTCTCGCGCTGGTTGGTTATGCCTATTCCGGCGATCTCCTCCGCCGAAACGCCGGACTGCGCCACGGCCTCCATCATCACGCCGTACTGTGACGACCATATCTCCATAGGGTCATGCTCTACCCAGCCCTCCTGAGGGTATATCTGGGTAAATTCCTTCTGGCACACGCTTACCATGTTCTGATCCCGGTCAAAGAGTATGGCGCGGGAGCTGGTAGTTCCCTGATCCAACGCCAGTATGTATTTTTTATCCATGGCAATTCCTCCGGCGGATATGTTTATGAATAAGAATATACAGATTATACCACAGCGGCGCCATCAATGCAAAAAGAGCCGGGGCCCGGCTCTTAGCGCAATATTTCCGGATTCTATTTTTCCTCGTCAAACCACATCTCGACCTTGAACAGATCGCCGTCCAGTGAAAGCTTCAGTTTCCCTTTCATAAGCTCTGTCAGGCTTTCCGCTATGTTGAGGCCCAGACCGCTGCCGCCCCTGCTTCTGGATCCGTCGCCCTGCACAAACCGCTCCAGCAGCTCTTCCACAGGTATATTCAGCTGCTGCTGTGATATATTCTTGAAGCTTACCACTGCCCTGCCGTTTTCCGTCCTCGCCTCAAGGTACGCCCTGGTGCCCGGCATGCCGTGCCTGCATATGTTTTGCAGTAAATTCTCTACCACCCGCCACAGCAGCCTGCCGTCCGCCCTTACGTATATATCCTCCTCAGGCATATTCACTACCGGCGTTATGTTTACAGCCTCCATGCGTTCGCCGTACTCAGCCGAGGACTGGCGCAGCAGCTCGGAAATATTTACCCGCTCCATGTTTACATTCAGAGCGCCGGACGAGGCCTTTGATGCGTCTATCAGGTCTTCCGTAAGCTTTTTGAGTTTTTTGCTCTGGCGGGCTATGGTATTTATATATTCCTTCGCCTTTTCGTCCTGTATGTCCTCCTTCTGCAGCAGGTCTATGTATGTGACTATGGAGGTAAGCGGCGTCTTCAGGTCGTGGCTCACGTTTGTTATAAGCTCTGTCTTGAACCGTTCGCTCTTCATGCGCTCGTTTACCGCTATGGCCATGCCCCGGCCTATGCTGTTGAGGTTCTCTCCGTGCTCGCGGAATTCGCGCTTCATGTCCGAGGTATCCACACAGTAGCTAAGGTCGCCGTTGGCCATAGCCTGCCCCGCCGCACTCAATGTGCGCATCTGCCTTATCATGTTAAGCAGGAGGTACAGCGCGCCGCCGTTTATGGCGAGCAGAATCAGAAATGTAAGAAAGCCTCCGCGGGTAAAAAATCTGTATGAGAGCAGTGCGTTAATCAGCAAGTATCCGGCAAAGGCCAGCGAGAACCGCCATGCCCCGCTTATGCTGCTCAGCATGCTGCTGGCGCCCATTCCCACGCCTGTGCAAAGCCTGTATATCAACGTGTTTTTGAACAGTGTGCCGGTCTTTATGCGGGCTGCGGTGGTCATGCACAGGGCCATGAACACCCCGGCAAGGCAGGCCATGATCAGCGCCGCCGCCACAGCCTTTACGGTGTTCAGCTCATATGCCACACATTCCACAAGCATTGCGCACAGGCCGGTTCCCAAGAGGATCGCCGAGGGCAGGTACAGGTCGTAAGGTATCTTATCCTGCCGCTGCGGCACGTATTCCTCCGTGCCGCTCTTATGGGCCGCGGAGCAGAGCAGGAACACGAAGCACCCAAGGGCAGTAATCCCCGCGATAAAGCCGTACACCATCATGCTGTTGCGGTTTTTGTAGGCAAGCTCCTTTAGTCCCGTCTTGTCTGTAATTACGGCATTTGCTCCGTCTATGTAGTAGCCCCAGTCGTCTCCCTCTGTGGTGAAGGTCACGTTCAGCCCTGTCTTGTACCACTCTTTGGAGTAGCAATATACCACACCTGCAATGCAGCAGGCCAAAATAGCTGTCATGACGCAGAATAGGCAGAATGCCACGGCCCGCGCCCAGAATTTATGGGTAAGGTTGTTATCCTTCATTTTTGCCTCCATTCAGCTTGTAGCCTTTGCCCCAGACCACCTTTAAATATCTCGGGTTGCCGGGATCTATCTCGAGCTTTTCCCGTATATGCCGTATGTGCACCGCTATGGTGCCCTCCGCTCCTATGGGCGCGTCGTTCCATATCTTCTGATATATTTCTCTCGAGGAAAAAACCTTGCCCGGGTTTTGCATCAAAAGCTTTAATATCTCATATTCCGTAGGGGTAAAAGAAACCGGCTCGCCGCAGAGCGTCACCTGCTTCGCATCGTCGTCCAGCTCTATATCGCCTACGCGCAAGGACTTGGGAGGCTGCAGCTTTATGCCGCCGAGATATGCATAGCGACGAAGCTGCGCCTTTACTCTTGCTATCACCTCCAGCGGATTGAAGGGTTTTGTGACGTAGTCGTCCGCCCCTACGGTAAGGCCCGCCACCTTGTCCATATCCTCGCCCTTGGCTGTGAGCAGTATCACCGGCACATTGCTTTCCTGCCTTATTCTTGCCGTAGCCGTCATTCCGTCCATGAGGGGCATCATTATGTCCATGAGCACAATGTGTATATCATCTGAGGCAAGCTTATCCAGCGCCTCCTTGCCGTTTGACGCCTCCAGCACGCCGTAGCCTTCGCCGTTTAAATATATCCTAAGGGCGTTTCTTATGTCCCTGTCGTCGTCACATACCAGAATGTTGTACATTCCCTCACCTCCACATACCAAAGGATAGCAGATAATACCTTAATAAAAAACCGGTAAAATCCTTAAGACTTTATTAAACCACAAAACAGCTCCAAATCAAAGGGCCTCCCTTAATTCCGGGAGGCCTTATGTCACTGTTTTCCGTATTTCGCATTTATATCCTTTACCGTCTGCTCATGGCGCGCTTCTTCCTGCGCCAGCTCGCCCTCCAGCTTTGCCTGCTCTGCCTCCAGCTCGCTTTTCGCCTGTTCCAGCGCCTCGTAATACTCCGGGTCATCCGAGGGCTTCTCGAGCAGTATGTTTAAGCTTTGCCTGCATGTCCCTATGCTTCTTTCGTACCGCGCGTTTATCTCCCTTTTCCGTTCATCGTGCCCGGCGTTTTCTGCAGCCAGCTCGTCGCTGTACTTTTCTTCCAGTGCGTCCGGCGTGGGCTCCGGCGTGTTTGTAGGTCGAGGCGTCCACGTTGCGGCAGGCGTGGGTTTCGGCGTGGGCAAGGGCGTTGGCAGAGGCGTAATAGTAGGTGTCGGCGCAGCTGTGGGCAGAGGCGTGGGGGTAACGTCGGGCAGCGCTGTAGGCTTTGCGCTTTTCTTTGGCCTTTGCTCCTGCTTTTCCTCGGCTTTCCCCACGCCGTCATATGTGACTTCCTCCGGGGCGTATACGGAATTTGCCTCATTACCGGTATCGGCGGGTATATGGTTTTGGCTCTGAGAAATAACGCTCTCAGGCTGCCTGCCTGAATCCACCAACACTATTTCCACGTATTTATCATTATACGCACAGCCTGAAAGCACCTCCAGCCCAGCGGCAATGCAAAAGGATAAAATTACTGCGTTTCTGAAGCTCATAATCTCCGTCCTCAATAAATGCGGCAAAATGATGAATAAATCGACATGTCATGTAAACGTTATTTACATGATATAACCTTTTGCTCCATAATTCAATTACAATTCCATAAAAATACCCCCTGCCGGTTAAAAAGCAGGAGGCAAATGTGTTTTATCTTTTTTCGGTAAGCTTTCGGAGTATGTCGCCGGGCTTTAATTCCTGTTTGCAGCCTATATACAGCTTCTCCTTTGGATGCGGCGTACTCTGCACCCTTTCGCCAGCCTCGTTTGTTATGCCGCTCACCTTAAAGCTGCGGCCTATGTCGCCGGGGGAAAGTATGGAAAGCTCCTCGCCGTCATAAAACTTGTTGCGCTGAGCCACAAAAGCGGTCCCAGTCTTGCCGTCATAGGATATCACCACCGCGGCTATGGCTCCGTCCGCTACGTAACCGCCGCTGCGGGTCTCCTGACCTTCGGCGCCGGGATCGCCAAATGCAAAGCCGGTGGTATAGGGCCGATGGGACGCAAGCTCCAGCTCCCGCATCACGGAAGCGGGCACCTTATATTCCCTGCCCTCGTCGATGCTGCGCTTATACTCGTCAATGGCCATTCGGTAGGCGTTCACCACTGTGGCCACATAGGCGATGGACTTCATGCGGCCCTCTATCTTGAGGCTCATTATGCCTGCATCCACTATCTCCGGTATGTACTCTATGAGGCGCATATCCCGGGAGTTCATGATAAAGCTGCCGCGCTCGTCCTGCTCTATCGTAAAGTACTCGCCGTTTGAGCCCTTTTCCCTTAGTTCATACTGCCAGCGGCAGGGCTGGGCGCATTCGCCCCTGTTTGAGTCCCTGCCGTTTATGTAGTTACTCAGCAGGCATCTTCCGGAATAGGACACGCACATGGCGCCGTGGACGAACATCTCAAGCTCAAGGTCCTCAGGCAGTCTCTGCCGCATAGCCTTTATCTGCTTGATGGAAAGCTCCCTGGCAAGTATTATGCGCTTTACCCCCTGCTCGTACCAGAACAGCGCCGCCTCGGAATTCAAAGTGTTCGCCTGAGTACTCAAGTGCAGCGGCATATCCGGCACGCATTTACGTGCCACCCGTATCACGCCGGGGTCATTGACTATAAGCGCATCGGCGCCGGCAGTCCGGATGGTTGTCAGCAGTTCCGGCAAATCCTTAAGGTCCTCGTCCCGCGCGAATGCATTGCAGGCCACGTATACCTTGGCGTTCCTCCCGTGGGCGTATTCGCAGCCCGCCCTGAGCTGCTCCGGCGTAAAGTTATCGGCATAATTCCTCAGGCTCATGCTCTGCGCCCCAAGATATACCGCGTCCGCACCGTAATCGATGGCCGTTGTCAGCCTTTCCATATTTCCGGCAGGAGCCAGAAGCTCAGGCATTGCTATCTTCATCAGCTGTTCTTATAAGCCTCCTTGTTTTTGAGGAAGTCCTCGTAGCTCTTGGAGAACACCAGCTTGCCGAAGTCCGGGTCATTGGCGTCCTGGGTGCGGGATTTCAGTACGAAGTACAGGTAACCCTCTCCCATGAAATCGCTGTCGGGATAAAGCGCAGCCTTTATAGCCGCAGCGCTTGGGTTGCATATGGGACCTATGGGCAGACCGTCTATGTTGTAGGTATTGTAGGGCGAGTTCACCGCCATCTGATCCGATGTATAGTCCAGCGTGTTTCCCGCATCGAGTATGTATTTCAGCGGGGCGTCGCTCTGGAGCTTCATACCGCTGTTAAGCCTGTTGTGGAATACCGCGGATACCTTATCAAAATCGGCAGTCTTGGCCTCGCGCTCTATCATGGAGGCCAACGTCACGACCTGATCCACCGTCATATTCAGCTCCTGCGCCCTGTCCATGTACTCGTCGCTGAATATCTCATTGAAGCGAATGAGCATTTTTGTTATCACGCTCTTCGCTGAGGCGTCGGCGTACACCTCATAGGTATCCGGGAAAAGATACCCCTCAAGCGCGTACTTGCGCTGATCCTTATCTGCGCTCTGCAGAATGCTGTTCACAAAGCTGTATTCAGAGAATGCCTCCCCGCTCCTGCAGAGGCTCAGGAACTCCTCGGTGGAATCCAGTATGCCCTCTTCCACCAGCAATTCCGCTATATCCTCTACCTCCATGCCCTCGCGTATCTTTACGTTTACGGTCTTTCTCGCGGGGTTGCCGGTGCAGATTATGTCCACCATCTGGGCAATATCCATGTTGCGGCTCAATATATAGGTTCCCGCTTTAAGGGTGCTGGACTTGCCAGTGAAGTCAACATATATTTTGAATGCGGCCTTGTTGTTTATAAGGCCCTTGTTGCCCTCTCCGCCAGCCTCGTAGAGTATCTTGGCTATGGTAGATGCGCCGCTGCCCTTTTCTATGGTAACGGTAACCGGCGTAGCGTCGTTCACGTCCACCGGGCGCACGAACTCGTCCATGGCATAGTTTACGCCAGCGACGAGTATGGCAGAGCATACCGCTATGCTTATGCCGTATATCAGTATGGGTCTCAGCACATTCATGATCTTTCGGTGCCGCTGTCTTTTTCTTCGGGCGGCCTCCCGGTTTTCCCGTTCTTCCATGTGTTGAGCTTACTCCTCCAGCGCGCCGAGATCCACATCTATGGCCTCGGCGATTATCTTATATATGTCGCTTACCACTCTGTTGAGCCTGTATTCGGCAAACAGGAACGCGGATGCGTCCTGATTCAGCTGCAAAAGCTCGCCTATCTTCTGAAGGCGCTGCATCGTCTCATCATCCTTTTTACCGGACACCATTGCCGCCTGCGCCGCCAGCTGAAGCTTATGATACTCCTTTATAAGGGACGCCGTAGTATCGTTTTCAAAGGCCTTTTCCTTGGTGGTCTTATATTCCCTGAATTCGTCGCTCTCCTTCAGCAGCTTCGCAAGCTCGTTTGCCTTATCGTATACCATAGCAAATACCTCCGTTTAAAAAAATGTCTATATCTCTATTATTATGGGCATGACCATGGGTCTTCTCTTGGTACGCTCATAAAGGTAATTCTTTATGGAATTCCTTATGTCGTTCTTTATTGAGGACCAGCTGCTGCGGTGGTTTTTCTCAAACTGGGCGGCCTTGGCCTTCACAAGTTCCCTCGTCTCCTTCAGAAGTTCCTCCGAGTTTTTCTCATACACAAAGCCCCTCGAGAGTATCTCTGGCTGTGCCAGGAGTGCGCCGGTCTGCTTGTTAAGCGTAATGACTACTGTGAATATTCCGTCCTCGGAGAGCAGCTTTCTATCCCTTAGCACCACGTTGCCTATGTCGCCTACCCCGCTGCCGTCCACCATAACGCTGCCGGCGGTCACGCTGCCCGCTATGCGGCCCTTGTTTCGGGTGAGCTCTACTACGTCGCCTATTTCGGTAACGAATATGTCCTCCTCGGGTATCCCAAGCTCCTCCGCCAGCTCTTTATGCTGGTAAAGATGCCGCGCCTCGCCGTGTACGGGTATGAAAAACTTGGGCTTTGTCAGCGTCAGCATGAGCTTCAGTTCTTCCTTGCAGGCGTGGCCTGAGACGTGTACGTCAGCCATACGCTCGTATATGACCTTCGCGCCGTGCTGGTAGAGCTGGTTTATCACCCTGCCCACGCTTTTCTCGTTGCCGGGTATGGAGGAGGCCGAGATTATCACCATATCTCCCTTGCCTACGTTTACCTTATGGGAGGAATTGGCCATTCTGAACAGGCCGCTCATGGGTTCGCCCTGAGAGCCTGTGGTTATGACGCATATCTGGTCGTCCCTATATTTTTTAAGCTGGCCTACCTCCACAACGCTCTCGTCCGGCAGCTGCAGATAGCCGAGCTCCTTGGCTATCTCTGCTATCTTTACCATGCTGCGGCCCTGGAAGCATACTACCCGTCCAAAGGATATTGCCACGTCCGCAATCTGCTGTATGCGGTATATGTTGGAGGCGAAAGTCGCCACTATCACGCGGCCCTTTGCCTTGTCGAAGCAGTGCTCAAATGTCTTGCCGATACCCCGTTCAGAGGGTGTATGTCCTTCGTTCTCCACGTTGGTGCTGTCGCTCATGAGTGCAAGTACCCCCCGCGAGCCGTAATACGCAAGCCGCGCTATATCTATGGGTTCCCCATCGATAGGCGTGTAGTCCACCTTGAAGTCGCCAGTGTGTATCAGCGTGCCTATGGGGGTGTTTATGGCCAGCGCACAGGCGCCCGCTATGGAATGACTGGTCTTTATGAACTCCACGCTGAAGCAGCCCAGACGTATGGTATCTCCGGGGCTGACGCAGTTAAGGTCAGCATGGTCTACCTTTATCTCGGTCAGCTTCTGCTCTATGAGAGCTATGGTTAGCTTTGTGGCGTATACCGGCACATTGAGCTTTTGGAGGGCATAAGGCACCGCGCCTATGTGATCCTCATGGCCGTGGGTTATAAGTATGCCCCGTACGTTCGCCGCATTCTTTTCAATGTAAGTCATATCCGGTATGACTACATCTATTCCTGGCATCTCCTCATCCGGGAAGGACATTCCGCAGTCCACTATTATTATGTCGCTGCCGTATTCTATTACGGTCATGTTCTTGCCTATCTCCCCGACTCCGCCGAGGGGGATTATCTTCAGTTTCTTTGCAGTCTTTGCCAAATTATATCTTTTCCTTTCGTCTTTTACAGTTCTTAGGTAACTATATCCATATATTGCAATATGCATACTTGAACCAATTTTATCTTATATTATACTATCCTTATATTTTTACCACAAGCGGGCTATTTTGTAAACAATCCGGTAACTCTGTTATATCAGGCCATTTTAAACTTACCCTGATTCTTGTAAAGGCGCCGAACTTCGGGTATAATATATTGGTTGAAATTCTGTCATTGAGTATATTTGCGGAGATTAGCAATGGATATAAACACCCCCGGGTCTTCCGGCCGCACCCATGTCCGCCAGGACAGCCAGCCGGCACAGCATAAAAGAAAGAAAAAGAACCACTACCGCGCCATGAGCCGAAAGCTTCTGGTGCTGATATGCCTGTGCATAGTGGGTCTTGGCGCAGTTCTGATACTTCGGCTGCACTATACCCACACCCCCAGCGCAAAGAAGCTCCACTCATACCTCAACGGCGGCGCGTACCTCAGCGGCATAGTCATTGACGGCAAGAACGTATCCGGCATGACGCTGGACGAGGCCCGCAGCGAGATAGCCCCATTAGTAAACGAAGCTGCGAAAAACATAAACATACGCGTTTCCCACGGTTCAGACCTGTGGGTGTTCACCGCAGCGGATATGAAGGTATCCACCAACCTAGAGTATGCGTTGGCCGAAGCAATGCTGTACGGCCGGGGCGGCACCGGCGCCGCTAATAAGGACGCCAAGAAAGAACTCAAAGAAAACGGCAGGGAATTTGACGTGAGCTTCACGCCGGATATGGACGTGATAAGGGCGAGAGTCGCTGAAATAGCCGCTAAGATAGACACCCCCGCCACCGAGCCTTCTGCAGAGGCAAACGAATGGGCAGATTCACCCGGCTTCAACTACCACGAGGGCGTAAGCGGTCACGTCCTGGATCAGGACGCTCTTGTTCAAGCCATTGTCGACACGATAACAAACAAGGATTATCAGGCAGTAATAAAACCGGAGCTTGTCACTCAGGAGCCTACCCACTCCATGGACTGGCTCAAGGAAAACACCCAGTTCATAGCCAAGTGGCAGACCAGCTTCGGCGGCAGCCGAAGCGCACGCGACCCGGGCCGTGTGGGTAATATTCAGAAAGCCTGTACTCTGCTCAATGGTCACAAGGTGGACGTGGGCGAGGAATTCAACTTCAACGCCATCATCGGCCCCCGCACCGAATCCGGCGGCTGGCCCCTCGCCCCCGGCATAGTAAACGGAGACAGATATGAACTGCAGCCCGGCGGCGGGATTTGCCAGGTCACTACTACCCTTTACAACGCCCTGCTCTGCTGCGGTCAGGATAAGGTAGAAATAACCGAGCGCTACCATCACTCCTGGCCATCCAGCTATGCGGATATCGGCCTCGATTCCACCGTTACCGGAACCGTGGAAAGCGGCAAGAGCCTCAACTTTAAAAACACCTCCGGTGCGCCGATGTACATTTTCCTCTACTGCGATCAGGCAGCGTATACTGTTACCGCCTATGTATACGGCGAACCGCTGCCGGAGGGGATAACCTATAAGCCCCGCGGCGATGTAGTAGAAACCACAGACCCGCCGGAAACGGTTACTACCGAGAATCCGAATTGGCCCCTCGGCTACAAGCAGAAGGAGGCTTCCGCGCGCAAGGGTTACAAATCCAACGTTTACTTGGACAAGTACGTAAACGGCGTGCTGGATGAGAGCGCATCAGTGCTGCTCTATACCGACAGGTATGATGCCAAGGCCGAAAAGGTCATAATAGGCACCGGCGACCCGAGCCTGCCCAAGCCTACCGATTAAGCATGATAACAAAAGCGCCGACTTAAAGAGCGTTGACATAGGAAAACAAGCAGAAATCCAGTAAAATCAACGCTTTTAAGGGCAGAGGGCAAACAGGTTAGCTCAAAAATTGAATAACCAAGCGTCAAAAGGGATGTTACCGCAAGGCAGCATCCCTTTTCGCATACGCCCACGCCGTAGATTTTGAGAAAAGTCTACGGCGTTTTTTTCTGCCCAAATCTGAAAGGAGGTGCAGCCACAATGTACTTTACGAACGGCAGCAGCCGTGTGTTTGAAATGCTCATGCGGGGAAAGCCCGGCTTTGATCGCTACGAAAACGGCGGCTGTGCCGACTGTGATGATTGCAATACCTGTCACTTTTACCGTCCGCATTG
>ENA-ORMS01002639-ORMS01002639.1-human-gut-metagenome-genome-assembly--contig:-NODE-2639-length-12593-cov-4.290955_pt1 | contig 12593 bp, 9 predicted proteins | sample MGYA00242104_ERZ508997 | MGnify/ENA primary metagenome ERZ508997 (study PRJEB26280, sample SAMEA2338704) | human gut metagenome | biome: human gut; feature: human-associated habitat; material: faeces... | reverse complement strand
ATGGTGAAGGAAACCGCTGAGTATACCAAGGAAGATGATTCCCTGGGTTGTGCAAAACTAGTTGTGTTCTGTAATGCACCGGATGACAATCCCTTTATGGCAGGCGCCTTCCACGGCGTCGGCGAAGGGGAATCCGTCATAAATGTCGGCGTTTCAGGTCCGGGAGTTGTCTGCTCTGCGATAAAGGCTATGCCGGATGCATCAATCACCGAAATTTCGGAGACGGTCAAACGTTCGGCGTTCAAAATAACGAGAGTCGGACAGCTTGTCGCAAAGGAAGCGAGCCGCAGACTCGGAATTCCTTTCGGAATTGTCGACCTTTCTCTCGCGCCGACGCCGGCAATCGGCGATTCCGTTGCGAGAACGCTTGAAGCTATGGGACTTGAAACGTGCGGCTGCTGCGGAACGACCGCTGCGCTCGCGCTCCTCAATGACGCTGTGAAAAAGGGCGGCGTTATGGCATCGTCCTCCGTCGGCGGGCTTTCCGGTGCGTTCATTCCCGTTTCAGAGGATGAAGGAATGATTGCTGCGGCAAAGAGCGGCTGCCTGACGATTGAAAAGCTGGAAGCTATGACGGCGGTCTGCTCCGTCGGTCTTGATATGATAGCCGTTCCGGGCGACACGAGCGCGGCGGTCATCTCCGCAATGATAGCGGATGAGGCGGCAATCGGCATGATAAACGGAAAGACGACGGCTGTCCGCGTTATTCCGGCGATAGGAAAGAAGGTTGGAGATATGATTTCCTTCGGCGGACTTCTCGGCGACGCGCCGATAATGAAGGTCAACACCGCAAGCCCCGAAAAGTTCATTTCAAGAGGCGGCAAAATCCCCGCGCCGATACATTCGCTGAAAAACTGATGCGGCTTTTGTGAAAATCTACATATAAGGTTAGGCATTTCTATTTATATTTACCCTTGATTGTTGCGTTTGAAACATGTATAATAGATAATGACGAGGTATTGACCGTTTTGCGGCAATATAAATAAAAAACAAATTCGGAGGAACCAACGATGAAAAAAATTCTGGCGCTTTTACTTATCTGCGCTTTTGCGGTTGCGTTTGTAGCATGCACGGGCGAAAAAGAGACAACGACAACCCCCGGCGGCAACGAAACGGTCTCCACGACAACGACAACAGTCGCTGACGCTACCACAACAACCACAACAACCACAACAGAGTCAACAACCACAACTGCCACGGAAACAACAACGACGCGCGGCACGGTTGTAGTTACCACAACGGAAGACGCAAAGGCAGAGCTCCCCGAAGGCGTTAAAGCTGTTATCGACGTAGTCCTTGCTGACGGCACAATGACAGACGCGGCAGGCAACATGAGCTTTGAACTCGTAAAGGGCGCAACTGTAAGTAAGACGACAGTCAAGCACGCGGGCAAGGAATACACGGTTGACGCACTCAATATCACGGCAGCAGGTCAGGCTTCCATCGGTACGCTCAACGAAATCAAGACAATCGCTTCCGCTCAGGAATTCTACAACAGAGACTTCTCATTCGAGGCTTTCTATATAATAGGTAACAGAAACGAGACAATCGCGGCTATTTGCGCAACGGAAAACACTTCCGGCAAGCGCGGTGGCGCAGGCATTGCAGACGCTAAGGGCAACCCCTATTTCTGCATCGGTCTCGGCGGTTCTTATGCAACCTGCTATGCAAACACAAATACAACGGCAGGTGAGCTTGTTCACGTTATAGGCGTTTATGATAAGACGGCAAAGCAGCTCAGAATTTATGTAAACGGTCAGCTTTGTAATTCCGCGGCTCTCGCAAGCGAAATCGTTGCAATCCAGAACGATAAGCTCGCAAATCAGCTCGGCTTCGGTGCTGACGTATCCATGAACGCAAAATATGACTTTGAGTCCTCCTCTTACACACTCGTAAGAGCAAGCATGTATGACTCCGCAGTCACAAACGATCAGGCAGCCGCTATCTACGCATACGCTGTTGCAAATCTCGCAAAATAATTTGAGTTTCAGTTTTTTGGTTAAGGAATTATTGTAAAATGAAAAAGTTTTTTCGCATAGTCTGCTGTGCGCTTACGTTCATGCTGGTATTTGCCTGCATTGCTCCGTCTGTGCTTGCAGCCAATCAAAAGGGAAGCGATTCGATAAAGAAGGTTCCGCTTCTTGTTATCATTGCAAGTTTTGACGCAAACGGAAACGGTATAAACGATTACGATCAGAGCAATCCCACAAAGCTCTATTCCGATAAGACAAAGGATTATTACGGTGAGCAGTGGGCGCAGACCACTCCCGATGACCATTGGAACAGATATTTCGGCGAACACAATTCCGTCGCGACTTATTATACGGAAATGACAATGGGCAAAATGACATTTGTCCCCGCGGAATTCACAAAGACCGTGCCGAACCAGAAGGTTCAGAACGGCGTTCTCGCGGTCACTGTAAACATTGCTCATCCGACGGCAAAGGGCGACGCTCACGCGGCTATCCGCACGATAATCGCCGCGGCGGACGAATACATCAATTTTGCCGCATACGACACAAACGGCGACAGACGTTGCACGCAGGATGAGCTTGCAATTCTCATTCTCAATGCCGGTCCCGACCGTTCCAGCACGGGACAGTACACGCACTCCGGATCTCCGAAGTCATATTTCGGCGTTCACGGCACATCACAGCCTGTGAGCATGCAGCTTGACGATGTTTTCATCACGTCGAACGGCATGGGCGGACGCGTCTGCAATCTCGGTGAATACAGCAAGGTCGGCACAATAATGCCGATAGGCGTTCCGGTTCACGAGCTTGCGCACAACTTCGGCGCAGAGGATCTTTATAACAGAGGCGGCGGCAATGACGCAACATGGCCCCAGCCTTACAGATTCTCGCTTCAGTGCAGCGGCAACCATTCCGGCGGCGGCGCAACGCCGACCTATCTTGACCCTTATCAGAGAGTCAAAATCGGATGGGCTGAGGAGGAAGTCGTCACCGACGGTACATACACCCTTTATTCGACTCTTACGGGAAAATACAAGGTTCTGAGAGTCAACACTCCCGATCCTGATGAGTATTTCCTCATTGAAGTCCGACTCAAGGAAGGCTTTGAAAGAAACCTTACAAAGGGCGGCACGGGCGGTATAATGGTATGGCATATAGACGAGGGAATCAACCGTCTCTATTTTGCGAGCGGCGAGGCAGACTCATGCACTCCCGTAAACGGCAAGTCTCATGACCCCGGCATAGTTCCGCTCCTCAGAGAGGGCTATGACAAGTACGGCAAGAAAATGACAACCCAGACCCCCGACGATCCTTACTATTATGTAAGCGACGATCCGGCAACGGCTGTCTGCAACACGATAAATTACCTTTCCGTCACGGGCAATTCACCTTCGCTCAACTCCTATCCTTCAAACTGGGAAGGCGCGCACAACTTCAATCTGAAAATTGAAGCGCTTTCCGAGCCGGGACAGGAAATGAAGGTTAAGATTACGACGGAGACTTCCGGAAAAGCCGCTCCCACGATCATGACGACAACTCAGAGTCAGGCGACGGACAGCATCGTTCTCAAGAGCACAGTCCTTGCAATCAAGGGCGAAAAGCTGACAAAATACGGCGTCATCTATTCAAAGGATGACAACCCCACTCTTGAAAACGGTAAATATGCCGAAGGCGTTCTCAGCGCAGACGGAACATACTTTACGACAACTCTCACCGGACTTGACGCCGGAACGAGATATTATTATAAGGTAGTCACCGCAAACGAAAACATGGAGGGCGAATCAGCTGTTATATCCGTTTTCTCGGCAAGTCAGGCTACGGAAAAGACGTATTTTGAACTCAAATTGCACAAATACCTCACAAATAAGGATAAGGTGAACACGGTCAAGGTCGATTTCGGCAAGAAGATCGGTGACGCGCTTGCTACCACATATATGGAAAAAGCGGGCTACACCTTCTGCGGCTGGTATCTCGACGCAGCGTTTACACAGCCTTATGATCCGGATTTCACAATGACGAAATACGGCGAGCTTGAACTCTTTGCAAAATGGGAAGAGGGCACTTCGTCCACTACCACAACGATGAAGAAAGACAATCCGCCCGAAATGACTTCCGGCTCAGAATCAACCGATAAGCCTTCGACGGACGGCTCCGGCAACGTTGTCACAACTGTTACAACCGTTCCGGACGGCAGCACAACGACTGACGGCTCTTCCGAAAGCAAAGGTTGCGGCTCGACAATCGGCGCAGGCGCGGCAATCGCGATTGTATCCGTTATCGGCACGGGACTTGTTCTCGGAAAGAAGAAAACAAAATAATCTGTAAAAAGAAACGCGCTCCGCGAGATGATCGCGGGGCGCAGACTTTAATGAGGATAAAATGAAAAGAATACCCGATTTTGATGAAAACAAAATAATATTCACGTTCGGTGCGATAAGCGACGTGCACATAACCGGCGGTGACGACGATTCCGAAATGAAATTCCGTCGGGCACTCCGCCAGCTTCGTGCAAAGGCGAAGAACGGGCTTGACGCAATGCTCTTTGTCGGAGATCTGATAAACTCGCGCGACGAAAGGCAGCTTGTGAAATTCAAGGAGATATACGATAGCGAAATGCAGCCCGTAGTGCCGATAATGTATTGTCTCGGCAATTGGCACGACCTCTTCTGGGGAGACGAAAATCAGCTGAGAATGGAAAAATATTTTTATGAATGTCTCGGAACGGAGCATTTTGCCTTTGATACCGACCTCGATATGGCGCAGAGGGCAAACCGACACGCTGTCATAAAAGGACAGCACATAATAGCCATGACGCCGATAAGCATTGCGCCGATAAGATACGGAGATGACGCAAAAAAATGGCTTTCGGACATTCTTGAAAAAATAACGGCGGAGGAGCCGGACAAGAAGATATTCTTCATCACTCATCCGATGATACACAACACCTGCTACGGAAGCCTTCTCGGCGACGAATGGGACACGGCGGATCTGACGCCGATCCTCTCAAAATATCCGAACGTGATAACGTTCGGCGGACACCTGCATTATCCGATAAACGACGAGCGAAGCATTATGCAGAAAAAATTTACGTCAATCGGTTGCGGCGCTGTCAGATATATGGCGATCGAGCACGGGCCGGACGGGAACGGATATATGTATGAGCGAGGCTATGTTGTGCAGTACGGTTATCGATTCTCGCAGGGGCTTCTTTGCGAGGTTGACGCAAATCAGCACGTACGCGTGACGAGAATGGACTTTTACAATGATAAGATTATAAAAACGCCTTGGGTCATCGGCGACGGGCTCGACACCTATCGCGAGGACAGAAAGGATGAGGCGCGCTCGCCTTGGTTTGATGAGTCGGCGGAGCTTTCGGTTGAGAAGGGCGAGGACGAAAGAGGTCAGAAAACGTATTTCCTCTGCTTTGACGCCGCCGGTGATGACGATATGGTTCATCATTACAGGATAACCGTCGACGCCGAAGGCGACAGGCTCATAAATAAGACCCTGATAAGCGACTTTTTCCGTCACGGAGACCCTGCGGATATGGAGAAAAAATACAGGGTTGACCTTTGCGATCTGCCCGAAGGGAAGATAAAAATATCGGTTACTGCGGTCAACTCATGGGATAAAGAAAGTCGACCCCTTGAAAAAACATTTTCGATTTAACTGCGAAAGGAAATATCTATGGCAACTATAAAAGACCTTCTTGACGGAAAAACAAACCACGCAAGCGTTTTCGGACTTCTCCGCGAAATAACGCAGAAGGAAGCGAGAAACGGCTCGTCATTTGTGATAATCACGATAAGCGATGGAAAAAGCGAGCTTCCGGCAAAAATGTGGGATACGAAACGCTCCGATATTCCGTACAGCACGGGAAGCGTCGTTTGCCTGACGGTTGACGGCGCAATGTTCAACGGTGCGCTCAGCTTCACGGCGAGCAGAATACGTGCGGCGACCGATGCGGACGGCGTCCGCGAAGAGGATTTTATCGCTTCGGCACCGATACCGGCGCAGGAAATGTATGATTTTATAATGGATACCGTAAACTCCTTTGAAAATGAGTCGCTCCGAAATATAGCGACGACGCTTTATGAGGAGAACAGGGAAAAGCTCCTCATCTGGCCCGCGGCGCAGAAAATGCATCATAACATCCGCGGCGGACTGCTTTATCACGTATACAGAATGCTCATTTCTTCCGAGTCCGCTTGCAGGGCATACGGCGGCGTTGATGCGGAAATGGTGAAGGCGGGAATAATTCTTCATGACATCGGCAAGCTCCGCGAGATGATTGCCGGCGATCTCGGGGCAGGAGAATATACTGCGGAGGGCAACCTTTTCGGTCATCTCTATCTCGGAACTAAAATGGTTGAGGACTGCGGCGAGAGAATGGGTGCGGACAGGCAGACTGTCATGCATCTTGCTCATATAATCGCTTCTCACCACGGTAAAAAGGAATTCGGAGCGATTGTCATCCCGCAGACGACCGAGGCATACATAGTCAGCGAGCTCGATATGCTTGACGCACAGCTCTATGTCTATGAAAAAGCCGACGAAGAGCTTTCCTCGGGTGAGTTTACAAACGGGCATTATAAATTCTGAATAAAAAATCCGGCTCTGCTCAGAGCCGGATTTTTGCGTTAAAAGGCGCATAATTATTTTTTAGATATAACGCAGAGAATCTTTCCGGTGTGAACCGTCAGAACTGCCTCATCTTCTGTTATCTCGTTGCTTACTCCGAGAGGAAAACTGCGGAGAATCGTGATATGGTCGCCGCCGTATTTTGTTCCTTTCAGGGAAATCTCCGCGGCGGATGTGACGGAGAAAAGCGAAAGATATGAGCTTGTGTCTTTCGGTATACGTTCTTCATCACTGGCAACAAATGCTATATTTTTGGAGCCTTTCAGAATTGCCCTTGCGCCGTTTTCATCGGCATAGAGCAGGGCGGAGAGGTTTGCGAGAGTATGGTCGAGTCGACCGCCTATGCCTCCGACGATGATTATTTCTTTGAATCCGAGCTTGATTGCCGCTTTGAGGCAGAGCATTGTGTCGGTATCGTCCTTTTCGGACGGATATTCAACTATCTCGCACGTGGCGTTTTCGGGGCGAGCGCCGGAGTCAAAATCGCCGATTATGAGATCGGGAGAAAGTCCGTGCGCTTCGGCTATATTGCATGAGGCGTCCGCACAGATAATAAAATCATCTTTTGAGACGGAAGCTCCGGAGACGGCAAGGTCACTGTCAAAAGGGCAGATTATATAGCATTTACCGTTTTTTTTCATGATTTCAGTCGACCTTTTTTGTCTTTATGAGATGGTTTACCGCCATAAGCAGAGCGGAAATTACAAATCCCGATACCGTTACTGCGATAACGACGCTCCAGTTGACGGATGAAATTCCGGTTATGTCAAAGCTACCTGTTTCGGCATTCTGGAGCTTCGGGAAGATAGTCGCAACGTCAAATATAACAGCCGCACAGGCGATAAGTCCCGCACCTGCGCCGATCCAGGGAGAGTATACGGCGGTGCTTTCGCGCTTGATTCTTTTCAGCTTTTCGCCGCGGAAATCGATGAGCGAAGCGACATACATTGATGAAATCGCGAGGATTATACATTCGGGAATCATATATGTTGCATTATATACAAAGGAATATGAGAGGGCAGCCTGCGTCGGTATTGAAAGTCCTGCCCAGACGGTTGCACCGGAGATAACGTGGCACATATAGCGGAGGACAGAAATAAGAATACAGCCGAGCGTGAGTGCTACTGCCTGATTTTTGACGGCTTTTTTGAATATGCCGGCTAAACCGATAACGGTAAACGCGACGACGTAGTCGAGCATGATTACCGCAAGAATGCTCTGCCATGTTGTAACATACGTAAGATTTTTGAGTCCGAGCAGCTGCTGGATGACACTGAAAACAAGCGCGGCGGAAATTCCCCAGCCGGTGCCTCTGCGGTAAGCGATTATCGCTATCGGAAGCATTGATGCGAGCGTTATCGAGCCGCCATAGGGAAGCTCGGCAATCTTGAGAATGCTCAGTACCGTGGCGAGTGCGATCATGACCGCACTTTCCACAAGGGCGAGTGTTTTTTTGTTTTGCATAAAAAAGTACCTCTTGTAAAATAAAAATCCGCACGGAATAATCCGAGCGGTAATAAATTACAATCTCCCTACGCTGGCATTATCCATATCAGGTAAAGGGTTCGGGCTTCCCCGTCTCAGCCGATTGCTCAGCACCCCCGATTATTCAGTTGCGGTACAAGATATATTTTAATATAAAGGGAGAGATTTGTCAACAGGATTTGAAAAATATCGCATTTTGGCACGCGGAGGTTCTGTGTGATGAAGTTAACAAAAAATTCATAAAAAAATATGCAAAAACTATTGACAAACCGACAGAATAGGATTATATTATAATCAAAGTTTGGCACTTGAAGCGATAGAGTGCTAAAAAGGAGGGCAAAAGATAATGCACGAAGTTAAAAACGGAGAGAAAAAACTTTCCGAAAGAAAAAAGCAGATACTTCGTGCCGTTGTTGAGGCGCACATAGCAACGGGCGAGCCTGTCGGATCCAGATATCTGACGGACAACGCCGGTATCAACTTCTCTTCGGCAACGGTGAGAAGCGAAATGGCGGATCTTGAAGAGATGGGCTATCTCGAACAGCCTCACACCTCCTCCGGCAGAGTGCCGACGAAGCTCGGATATCATTTCTATATAGACTCGCTGATGAACGGTTACAAGCTCTCGGCGATGGAGACAATAGAGCTGAACAACACGCTGAAGGGAAAGATCGGCGAGCTTGATTCTCTTATGACGGGGATTTCAAAGCTTGTTTCCTCTCTAACCAATTACACGGCGGTTGCGCTCAAAGCCGAAAACAGGGAACAAACGGTCGACCGTTTTTCCTATATGATTCTTGACGCGCACAGCTTTCTCATAGTTATGAGAATGGCGGACAGCAGCGTCGTCACAAAGCAGATACAGACGCACGTTCTTGTTGATGACAGACTTCTGAAGCGTCTGACGCAGCTTTTGACAAAGTATCTCGCAAGAATCCCCGCAAAGGACATATCGTTTTCCGTTGTGATGACGATAGAGCGGGAGATCGGGGTTGGCGGAGCGATAGTTGCGCCGTCTGTCAAAGCTGTTTATGAAGCGATCGGCGGCAGTGCCGATGCGGATCTCCGCTTTGAAGGTGTAAACAGACTGCTTGAATATCCGGAATTTTCGGATATAGATAAAATCCGCGGAATGCTTGAGATGATGGAAAACAAGCAGGAGATGATAAAGATTCTTTCCGAAGCGGACAGCGATAAGGTCAATGTTTACATCGGAGGCGATGAGCAGGAGGGCTTGATTGACAATTCCGCTCTGATATTCAAAAAGCTCACGGTGGGTGGAAAGGTCGTCGGCGCGATCGGCGTTCTCGGACCGTCAAGAATGGATTATTCAAAGGTTATCTCAACTATGGAATATCTTTCAAGGCAGATATCCGTACTTTTTGGAGGGGCGCTTCCTCCCGGAAAGACGGAGCTTCCGGAAGATAGCACCGGAAAGGACGAATAGTAAACAATGGATGAGAAAAAGATAGAAACAGAAGAAAAAAAGACTTCCGAGGAGCATAAGGCACCGTCGGGAAGCGAAAAAAAGGAGCTTTCAAAGCTGAAGGGCGAGGTCAAAAAGCTATCGGGCGAGCTTGAAGGAAAAAGCAAAGCCTATGATGAGCTGAATGACAAATACCTTCGTATGATGGCGGAATATGACAATTTCAGAAAGCGTTCTCAAAGAGAGCGCGACGGTATTTATGCCTCCGCATATGAGGAGGCTCTGAAGGAATTCCTTCCTATGTCCGACAATCTTCAGAGATCGCTTGCCTACGCAGGTACTGAAAACTTTGCAAAGGGCATAGAAATGATAGTAAATCAATTTTCCGATACGCTGAAAAAGCTCGGAATTGAGGAATACGGAAAAAGGGGAGACCCGTTCGACCCGAATATCCACAACGCCGTTATGAGAACGGATGACGATTCTCTCGGCGAAAACACAGTCGCGGAAGTGCTCCAGAAAGGGTACAGAAAGGGCGACAAGATACTTCGCTTTGCTATGGTCAAAGTAGCAAACTGAAATATAAAAATAAGAAAAAATTAACTTTAATCGGAGGATATATATTATGGGAAAAATTATCGGTATTGACCTTGGTACAACAAACTCTTGCGTGGCGGTTTATGAAGGCGGCGAGCCTGTCGTAATAACCAACCCCGAAGGTTCGAGAACAACTCCTTCCGTTGTTGCTTTCTCGAAGAATGATTCAAAAGAAAGAATTGTCGGTCAGACGGCAAAGAGACAGGCAATTCAGAACCCCGAAAGAACCGTTATGAGTATCAAGCGTAAAATGGGTACAAACGAAACGGTTGATATTGACGGCAAGAAATACACACCGCAGGAAATCTCCGCAATGATTCTTCAGAAGTTGAAGGCTGACGCAGAGGCTTACCTCGGCACGAAGGTAACGCAGGCTGTTATCACAGTCCCCGCTTACTTCAACGACGCTCAGAGACAGGCAACAAAGGACGCAGGCAAGATTGCGGGTCTTGAAGTGCTCAGAATTATAAACGAGCCGACAGCAGCAGCGCTTGCATACGGTGTTGACAAAGAGGGTATGGATCAGAAGGTAATGATCTTCGACCTCGGCGGCGGTACGTTCGACGTTTCGATCCTCGAAATCTCGGACGGCGTATTTGAAGTGCTTTCCACAAACGGCAACACAAGACTCGGCGGCGACGACTTCGACCAGAGAATTATAGACTGGCTTGCAGATTCCTTCCAGAAGGAGCACGGAATTGATCTCCGTAACGACAAGATGGCTCTTCAGAGACTGAAGGACGCAGCCGAAAAGGCAAAGATAGAGCTTTCCGGCACAATGAGCTCGAATATCAACCTCCCGTTCATCACGGCAGACCAGAACGGTCCCGTACACCTCGATATGACACTCACAAGAGCCAAATTCAACGAGTTGACGGCTGACCTCGTTGCGGACACAATCGCGCCCTGCAAGCAGGCTCTCAAGGACGCGGGACTCGATGTTTCGAAGATAGATAAGGTTCTTCTTGTCGGCGGTTCGACACGTATCCCCGCTGTTCAGGAGGCTGTAAAGAACTTCTGCGGCAAGGAACCCTTCAAGGGAATCAACCCTGATGAATGCGTTGCAATCGGAGCGGCTATTCAGGGCGGCGTTCTCGGCGGCGAGGTTAAGGATCTTCTCCTTCTCGACGTTACTCCGCTTTCCCTCGGTATTGAAACGCTCGGCGGCATCTGCACAAAGATAATCGACAGAAACACAACGATACCCGTAAAGAAGTCCCAGATATTCTCTACGGCGGCAGACGGTCAGACATCTGTTGAAATTCACGTTCTCCAGGGCGAGCGTGAAAAAGCGTCTGCAAATACAACGCTCGGCAGATTTTCTCTCGACGGTATCCCCGCAGCGCCCAGAGGCGTTCCGCAGATCGAAGTCACGTTTGATATCGACGCAAACGGCATTGTAAACGTATCCGCAAAGGATATGGGCACGGGCAAGGAACAGCACATAACGATCACCTCCTCCTCAAATATGAGCAAGGAAGATATCGACCGCGCCGTAAAGGAAGCAGAAAAGTTTGCAGAAGAAGACAAGAAGCTCAAAGAGCTTGTTGAAGCAAAGAACAAGGCAGAGGCTTATATTCTCCAGACCGAAAAGACGCTTGACGAGATCGGCGACAAGGTAAGCGAGAGCGAAAAGCAGGAAGTCCGCGACGAGCTTGAGAACCTCAAGAAGGCTGTTGCAACGGATGACGTTGACGCTATCAAGAATGCAACGGAAGCATTTGAGAAGAAGTTCTATGCACTTTCAGAAAAGCTCTATAAGGCTCAGGGCGGTGCCGGCACGGACGGCGGTCAGCAGGGCGGCGCGTCGCAGAATGACGACGGTAGCTACTCCGCAGACTTCACCGAGAAAAACTGACAGATAAATTTTGATATTCGCCGGAGGCACGGATAACGTGTCTCCGGCAAATTCGGAAAAGGAAACATAATGAAGGATTATTACGAGATACTCGGCGTTTCAAAGACGGCGAGTGACGATGAAATAAAAAAAGCGTACAGAACGCTTGCAAAAAAATATCATCCCGATATGAATCCCGGAGACAAGAAAGCGGAGGAGATGTTCAAGGACGTCAATACCGCTTATGCTGTTTTATCCGACCCCGAAAAGAGAGCGAATTACGACCGCTTCGGGGAAGAGGGCGTAAACGGTCAGGGCGGTTTCGGCGGAGCCGGTGGCTTTGGCGGATTCGGCGGCGGATTTTCGGGCGACTTTGATATTTCCGACCTTTTCGGCGACATATTCGGCGGAGGTTCGCGCAGAAGAAACGGCCCCGTCCGCGGGGACGATCTTCTTTACAGGATGACCGTAACCTTTGAGGAGGCGGCTTTCGGCTGCGAAAAGGAGATCAGCATCGCCCGCACGGAAAATTGCGACGAGTGCGGCGGCACCGGCGCAGAAAAGGGCTATACACCGGAGACCTGTTCGAATTGTCATGGTTCCGGTACCGTGCAGCAGACGCAGAGAACGCCAT
>ENA-ORMS01002638-ORMS01002638.1-human-gut-metagenome-genome-assembly--contig:-NODE-2638-length-12599-cov-3.481983_pt1 | contig 12599 bp, 5 predicted proteins | sample MGYA00242104_ERZ508997 | MGnify/ENA primary metagenome ERZ508997 (study PRJEB26280, sample SAMEA2338704) | human gut metagenome | biome: human gut; feature: human-associated habitat; material: faeces... | reverse complement strand
ACGACAATGCCATCGGCGAAGTTGTAGTCGTTGGTTATGGTCAGCAGAAGAAGGCTTCTGTCGTAGGTGCCATTACCCAGACCACAGGTAAGGTGCTGGAACGCGCAGGTGGTGTATCTGATATCGGTTCTGCCTTGACAGGTAACCTGCCTGGTGTGATTACATCATCTTCATCAGGTATGCCTGGTGATGAGGATCCTAAGATTGTGATTCGTGGTGTGAGCTCCTGGAACTCTTCCGACCCTCTCATTCTTGTGGATGGTATCGAGCGCCCTATGTCGAGTGTGGATATCCATTCCGTACAGTCTATTTCTGTATTGAAGGATGCTTCTGCCACTGCCGTGTATGGTGTGAAGGGTGCGAATGGTGTTATCCTGATTACCACCAAGCGTGGTACAGAAGGCAAGGCCAAGATTTCAGCCAGTGCAAGCTCTGCTATCAAGCTGGTGTCTAAGTTGCCTGAGACCTACGGTTCTGCCGATGCGCTCTATTATGCGAACCAGGCAATCAAGCATGAGTTGGGACTCTCACCTTCAAGCTGGGGTGACATCCGCTCTACCGACTTCATCAACAAATATAATGCTCCTGCAGGCAGTATTGATCCGGAGACCGGATTCCTGATGAGCGAGCGTTATCCTGATGTAGATTGGCAGAAGGAACTCTTCAAGGACTACGCCATGTCTTACAATGCCAATGTGAACATCGCAGGTGGTACAAAGGCTGTGAAGTATTATGCAGCCATCGACTATCAGCACGAGGGTGACCTCTTCCGCGAGTGGAATAACAATCGTGGTTATACCAGTGGTTACGGATTCAACCGTATCAACGTTCGTTCCAATCTCGACTTCCAGCTCACCAAGACTACCACGCTGAAGGCAAACCTTTCGGGTAGCCATGGTATCCGCAAGTCACCTTATGGCTTGGAGAAAGGTTCATGGGCTGAGAGCCAGCTCTGGCAGGCAGCTTACTCAGCACCTCATGATACCTTCCTGCCACAGTTTAGCGATGGTGTTTGGGGCTATTTCCCTAAAGATGAGCAAGGCTCTCCTAACTCTGTGACCCAGCTTGCACTTCATGGTGAGCAGGCAACCACCACAACCCGTATCAACACCGACTTTACGCTCGAGCAGGATCTTTCCTTTATTACTAAGGGTCTGAAGGCATCTGCCATCGTATCTTGGGATAACGTGTTTGTGGAGGCAAGCCGAGGTATCGACGACCTCAACCATGCAGCCCAGTATAAGTATATCGACCCTGTAACGGGTGTGGTAACCTATAAGGAGAAGCCTGCGGGACACAACAACTTCGATTTTACGGAGACCATCGCATGGAATACTGATCCTGGTGCGCTCAACAACGGTCTTACCCAGCGTAACCTCTTCTATCAGGCACAGCTCTATTGGGGACGCAAGTTCGGCAAGCACGATGTAACAGCTATGGGCGTATTCAACCGCTCTGAGCGTGCTACGGGTTCTGAGTTTACCAACTACCGTGAGGACTGGGCATTCCGTACCACCTATAATTATGACGATCGCTACATGTTCGAGTATAACGGTGCCTACAACGGTTCAGAGAAGTTCTCCAAGGACAATCGTTTCGCCTTCTTCAATTCAGGTGCTATCGGTTGGAACGTAGCCAACGAGAAATGGTTCAAGCCAGTGACTGAAACAAAGGTATTCGGCAGAAACCTGATTGACATCCTCAAGTTCCGCTACTCTTATGGAGAGATTGGTGAGGATAATGTATGGGAACGCTGGCTCTACCAGACCACTTGGGCTTATGGTGGCAAGACCCATCTTGATTCAACCAACCCAAACAACGAATCTATTTACACCTGGTATAAGGAAGCAAAGGTAGGTAACCCAGATATCCATTGGGAGAAGGCCATCAAACAGAATTTCGGTATCGACTATGCTTTCCTCGGTGGTCTCGTAGCCGGTTCGCTTGAATTCTTCAATGAGAAGCGTTCCGACATCATGATTGCCGGCAGCAGCCGTTCGGTGCCTTCCTATTTCGGTGCTTCTGCTCCTTACATTAACAAGGGTAGAACCAAGACCACAGGTTATGAGCTTGAAGTTCGACTGCAGTATGATTTTGCCAACGGTATCCATGCCTATGCCAATATGAACATGACGCATGCAAAAAATGTTGTTACCGAGCATGACGACCCAGAGTTGCTTCCTGCATACCAGAAGAACGTTGGATTCTCCATCGGACAGGGCAAGAGCTATCTCGACAATGGTACAGCACAGTCTTGGGATGATGTCATCGCAATGACTCCTCATAATACCAACGACAACCAGAAGTTGCCAGGTCAGTATATCATCACCGACTTCAATGGTGACGGTGTGATTGATACTAATGATAGTGCGCCTTATGGCTTTACAGGTACTCCTCAGAACACCTACAATGCCACTATCGGTATTGACTACAAGGGATTCAGCATCTATGCGCAGTTCTATGGCGTAAACAACGTGAGCCGCTATGTAGCATTCAACTCACTGCCTAAGCCATACCTTCACACGGTGTTCAAGGAGGGTGCTTACTGGTCACCATCAACTCCAAACGGTATTCCTTCACTCCGCATGAACTCTACTCCAAGTTACTATGAGGGTACCCGCTTCCTCTACGACGGTTCGTTCTGTCGCTTGAAGAACCTGGAGGTGGCTTATACCTGGAATGGCGGATGGATCAAGAGTCTCGGTCTCTCGATGTTGAAGGTTTATGTAAATGGTAACAACCTCTTCCTCTGGACTGATATGCCTGACGACCGTGAGTCGAACTTTGCAGGTACAGGTCTTGCTTCTCAGGGTGCATACCCTACAATGAAGCGTATCAACTTCGGTATCAAGTTAGAGTTGTAAACAGCGTTAATATAACACATTATTTATTATGACAAGAATAATTTCTAAATATAAGTCTGCCTGCCTGGCGTTGGCATTGGGATGTTCTCTCGCCCTGACTACCAGCTGTACAGACTATCTTGACAAGTCACCAGAATCGGATGTATCTCCAGAGGATGCTTTCAAGAATTTCAAGAATTTCCAGGGCTTTACAGAGGAGCTTTATCTCTGTATTCCTGACTTCTCCAAGAGTTACTGGACAACGTGCTGGAACTGGGGTGAGGATGATATCCAGGCTGTGGGCTTCGACTACCTCATGGGCTACAAGGTTGACCAGGGTGACTTCTGGGGCTGGCAGAAAGAGTTTGACGGATGGGGCGCATGCTTCTTGGATCAGGCTGATACGTTTAATCCTAACGACCGTTTTAGCCGTGGTCTCTGGAAGGCTGCATGGTATGGTATCCGTAAGGCGAATCTGGGTCTGGAGAATATGGACCTGATGACGGCTGCCACCCAGGAGGAGAAGAATACCATCAAGGGTCAGTTGCTCTTCTTCCGTGGATGGCTTCATTTCCAGCTGATGCAGTATTTCGGTGGTCTGCCATATATTGATCATACCATAGCTGCCGACCAGCCAATGACTCTTCCTCGTGAAACCTGTCAGGCATGTGCCGAGAAGGCTGCTAAAGACTTCCGTGAGGCTGCAGAGCTTCTGCCTATCGACTGGGATAAGTCTTCTGTTGGTCGCAATACATTAGGCAAGAATGGCTTCCGCATCAACAAGATTACCGCACTTGCCTATGAAGGCAAATCACTCTTGTGGGCAGCTTCTCCACTGGTGAAGAACTGCGATGACAAGATGAACGTAAACGGCAATGCCAGCACCTACGATTACGATACCAACTATGCACAGCAGGCTGCCGAGGCACTTGGCGAACTCCTTACTCTTGTTGAGACAGGACAGACCCAGTACAAGCTCGTGGATTTTGCTGATTACTCAGATCTGTTCTATACCTGGAACAAGAACATGCTTCCTCCAGGTTCTACCGAGAATATTCTCCGTGATATTCCAACCGATGCATGGCAGAACTCTCACTTCGGAGTGTTCACCGAGTTTGGCGGTCAGATTCTTACAGGTGGTCAGGCAGCCTCACAGCCTACAGCCAACTACGTAAACTATTATGGTATGGCGAATGGTCTTCCTCTCGATGACCCAGATTCAGGTTTCGACCCAACCCATCCTTGGAAGAACCGTGACCCACGTTTCTATCACGACATCGTATATGATGGAGTAAAGGTGGTAGAGGGAGACATCAAGCCGGATGCCAACCGATATGCCAACCTCTATACAGGTGGTACTTACCGTGACGATATTAACGAGAGCCGCACTGGTTACCTGCTCTATAAGTTCATTCCTATGATTGCCAACAACTATGATATGGGTGAAACTTACAACAAGTTATACATTGATGTGCCTTACCTGCGTCTTGCCGACTGTTATCTGATGTATGCCGAGGCTCTTATCCAGACGAACACAAGCGGTGACTTCAGCGATGCTATCCATTGGATAGACGAGGTGAGAGCACGTGTAGGCTTGAAGGGCTTGGTAGAGTGTAATCCTGACAAGGACTTGAAGCACAACAAAGAGAACTTGATGAGGGAGTTGCTTCGTGAGAGAGCTTGTGAGCTGGGTTTCGAGAATGCTCGATATATGGATATGATTCGCTATAAGTTGAAGGACGATTTCGAGAAGCCCCTCCACGGATTGCGTATGTATCGTATGGTGAAAAATCCCACGACAGGAAAGTTTGAGAGATGTGAGTTTCCTTGGTTTAGTGCAGGCAAAGGACAGACTTTCGCTTGTTCAGATGGTACGAAGGTGAAGATTTCTATCAAGGATGGTGTTCAGCAGCCTACGGTCTTTGATTTTGAACGATTTGAGTTGACAAGATCAGCTCGTGTCTGGTCCAAGACCAAGGATGGTCACTTCGACCCTAAGTGGTATCTCTCTTCATTCAAGACTACTGAGATTAACAAGGGCTATGGACTTATCCAGAACCCAGGATGGTAATACTTAATGTTGAATGTTGAATGTTGAGTGTTGAGTTAAAAGTTTAATTAAAAAACAACATTTCATTATGAAACGAAATTATATATTATTTGCGATGGCATTGGCAAGCTGCTCCTTGCCAGCCATGGCGCAAAACAATGCCGAGGCAGAGAAGGCTGGACACATCGAAGACCAGACCATCGACGTGGGTGCCAACAAGACTTTCTCCTTGAGCGAGAGCACCGCCTCAGTATCTGTTATCGAAAATAAGGATGTAGACAAGCGTTCGGCTAAGAACATCCGCAACAGCATCATCGGTCAGGGCTTGGGACTTATCTCTCAGATGAGCGGCAACAAGTATGCCGACCAGGAGGCTTCGCTCATGGTACGTGGCTTGCACAGTCTTTCGGGCAGCAGTGCCTTGGTATTGGTGGATGGCATCCAGCGTGACATCAACGACATCTCTGCCGACGAGGTGGAGAGCGTAAGCATCTTGAAGGATGCGGCTGCCTTGTCTCTCTATGGCTACAAGGGCGCCAACGGTGCCATCCTCGTTACCACCAAGCGTGGCGAGAAAGGAAAGAACAGCATCAAGGTGAGCTACGAGCATCTCTTCAACAACCTCATCGAGACTCCTAAGTTTGTGGATGCTGGCACTTACGCTGATGCCATCAACGAGGCTTACAAGAACGATGGCTTCGAGACTCCTCGCTATACACCTGAGGAGGTGAAGGTATTCAAGGACGGTTCGATGCCTAATCTTTACCCTAACGTCAACTGGGTGAAGGAGGTGTTCCGTCATCATGGCGTGACCAATAAGTATGGAGCCGAGTTTACTGGCGGCACAGGTAAGTTGAGATATTATACTGCTCTGAATCTTCTATCTGACAAGGGTTTCATCAAGAACCCAGACATGACCGAGGGATATAGCACACAGGATAAATATGTAAAGGGTAACTTAAGAATCAACCTCGATCTTGACATCACGGAGACTACCTCCCTGAAGGTAAACCTCTTCGGCTCTTTGAGCGAACAGAGTGCGCCGGGTGCAGATACCGACCTTTGGAAATTGGTTTACACCGTTCCTTCTGCCGCTTTCCCTATCAAGGCAAATAGTATGTGGGGTGGTAGCGAGACTTGGGCAGGTACCAAGAACCCAGTAGCTCAGGCTACAGGTGCTTCTTACTACAAGTATCATACCCGTGACCTTTATTCTGACATGACCCTCAACCAGAACTTGGATAGTTTCTTGAAAGGTCTCTCTGCCACACTTCGCATCGGTTATGATGCCCAGAGTACACTCTATGAGAATACTAGTTTGGGTTATCAGTATAATGTAACTACTATTCCTCGGGAAGCTTGGATGGATGGTCAGCTCGATATGTCGCTTGTAACCAACAAAACCTATGGTTCTCCTGGTAAGATGGGTACGGATGCCGCAACCAAGAGTTTCGCTCGTCGCTTCCATTTCGATGGCGGTCTCAATTATGACCGTTCTTTCGGTAAGCACGACCTCTTCACCCAGTTGCGTTGGGATTATGAGTTCAATGACATCATGAAGACCAACTGTACCATTTATCGTCAGAATGCTAGTTGGTTTACCCATTACGGATATGGCAAGAAGTATTATGCCGATTTCTCCTTGGTTGCTTCAGGTTCCAACAAGTTGGCTCCAGGTCATAAATGGGCTTGGTCTCCGACCTTATCAGCTGCTTGGGTACTCTCCAATGAGAACTTTATGAAGAACGTAAGTTGGGTCAACTTCCTCAAACTTCGTGCCTCGGCAGGTATGCTCAATCTGGATATGTTGCCAAACGAGGAGAATGGAAGTCCTGCTTGGACCTACTATCTCCAGGGCTATTCCGACTCAGGTCCATCTTACATCTTCAGTAACACCTATGATGCCACTGCGGGTCGTTCCATCGGAGCCATGGCTACAGAGAACCCTAGCCACGAGAAGGCATATATGTATAACGTAGGTTTGGAGGCTCGTCTCTTCGATGGCTTGAACCTGACTCTCGAAGGTTTCTACAACCATCGCACCAATATCTGGGTATCAGGTTCGGGAGCTTACTCTTCTATCGTAGCGTTCGGTGCTCCTTATATTAATGCAGGTGTGGTTAACCAGAAGGGATTGGAAATCGGGCTCGATTATACCAAGACTATCAATGGCATCACCTTCAATGTAGGTGGCAACTACCTCTACAGCGAGAACCACATTAAGGAGATGGCAGAGGAACCTCGTGCATATCCTAACCTCGTAAAGACTGGCAACCAGCTCGACCAACTCTATGGTCTGAAGGCTATCGGTTTCTTCAAGGATGAGGCTGACATTAAGAATTCTCCAGAGCAAACATTCTCTACCGTGGTTCCAGGTGATGTAAAGTATGAGGACGTGAATGGTGACCATAAGATTGATGAGAACGATGTTGTAGCAATCGGTCATTCCACGACTCCTGGCATTTACTACCAATTCCACCTCGGTGCAGAGTGGAAGGGATTGGGATTTAACATGATGTTCCAGGGCACAGGCAAGTATTCGGGTATGCTCAATACCAATGGTATGTACTGGCCACTGATTGGCAATACCAATATCTCGCAGTATGCATACGATAATCGTTGGACTCCTGAGACAGCAGAGACCGCTCTCTATCCACGACTCAGCTCTACGAGCAATGACAACAACTATCAGAACTCTACGCTCTGGTTGGTGGAACGCTCTTACTTGAAGCTCCGCAACGTAGAACTCTACTACAAGTTGCCAGTGTCTGCATTCAAGGCAGTGAAGTTTGTACATGGAGCAACCGTTTATCTCCGTGGTGTCGATCTCTTCTGCTGGGATAATATGCCTGATGGCAATGCAGAGAGCTACGGCATCAAGCAGCCATTGACACGTAGTGTGGTGGCAGGAGTAAAACTTACGTTTTAAGTGAAGAGTGAAGAACGAAGAGTGAAGAATTCAAATGTTTATTTTAATACGAAACATCATGAAACGAATTAATATATTATCGGCTGTCGCTGTTGGTTTGCTTGGCTTGGCATCTTGCTCAGACCAGATGAACTACAATGAGTATTACATCTACGACCGCGACTACATGACCCAGGAGTTTGGACGTGTGGAGGGATTCCTTACTACCGCCTACAACGAGATGGATTATGAGAACGACAAAGCATATTTCTACACTTACAAGAGTGATGGCAACTATGGCAACGCCATGTGGGCTTCGGCTACCGACGAGAGCGAGTATGCCTATAATGGCAATGCCGTCGAAGACTTCTACAATGGCGCCTTGAGCCCAACCAATCCGCATGCTGCCTACTGGAAGAGCAGCTTGAAGGGCATCGCTTATTGCAACCTCTTCCTTGATGAGTTTGCCGACGAGAAGTTTGAGAATTATCAGTATAATGACGACTACTCGAAGCAGATGTATAAGTACAAGAATATGCGTTGGGAGGCTCGCTTCCTCCGTGCTTATTATTATTTCCGCTTGGTACGTCAGTATAATGGTGCGCCTCTCTACTGTCACAATCTCTCGGCTAATCAGCTCAATGCACTGCCTATGTCAAAGGCTGATGAGGTGTTCAAGTTTATCAAGAACTCTTGCGACAGCATCAAGGATAGTATCATCGTAGATTATACCAAACTGGGTGAATTGGCATTGGGTAATGCTGAGACCGCTCGTGCCAACCAACTCTCAGTATTGGCACTCAAGGCTCGTGCGGCCCTCTATCATGCCAGTCCTTTGTTTAATCCTAACAACGAGGCAGATCTTTGGTATGAGGCAGCTCTTGCATCCAAGGAACTCGTGACCTCTGCCGAGAAGCAAGGCAAAGGATTGGCTCCTACCTACGATTGCCTTTGGGCATCCAACAACTTTAGCAACGCCAAGTCAACCAAGGAGATTCTCTTCTATCGTAGCATCACTGAGGGTAGAGGATTGGAGCAAGCCAACTTCCCTGTAGGTTTGGAAAACTGTAATGGTGGCAACTGTCCTACACAAGACCTCGTGGATGCTTACGAGATGCAGCGCACAGGTAAGAACATCAACGAAGAGGGTAGTGGTTATAACGAGCAGAAACCTTATACAGGCCGTGACCCACGCTTCGAGTTGACCATCTGCCATAATGAGACCAAGCGTTGGCCTAACTGGTCCACCAGTTTAGTTTATACCTATCAGGGTGGTGCCAATGGTCTGCCTTTGACAGGTGGTACTCCTACAGGTTATTACTTGAAGAAACTCTTGATAGCAGCCGCCGACCCACGTCCAGCTACAGCCAATACCTTTAAGCACTCTTGGGTTATCTTCCGTATGGGAGAGGCTTACCTCAACTATGCCGAGGCAGTGTTCAACTATTTCAAGAGCCAAGGCAGAATGGATGCAGCCGATGCTACCAGCGAGGAGTTCCCTGTGTCAGCTCGTGAGTTGGCTAGCAAGACACGTCTTCGCTCCAAGATGCCAGCCATACCTGCAGGTATGAGCAATGATGACTTCTGGGCAAAGTATCAGAATGAGCGTAGAGTGGAGCTTGCCTTCGAGGGTCATCGCTTCTGGGACGTGCGCCGTTGGAAGGAAGGCAGTAAGTACTTCTCTAAGATTACGGAGATGCACATCACCAAGAACGAGGATGGTACTTACACCTATACTCCGAAGACCGTGAATCGCCTTTGGGAGGAGAAGTTCAACTTCTTCCCAATTCCACAGAGCGACATCATGAAAAATCCAAACCTGGATCAGAGTATTACGGGGTGGAAATAGTTTGATTGTCATATAGTCAAGGTTATAGTAATTTATACAGGGCACACCATTGTGTTTAAGGTTCCAAATAGTTAACCTAAAAATACGAAGTGTGCCCTTAATCTGTAATTTTTAATATTAATTATGATGATATGTTTTTTAGTAATAATAGTATTGGCTTTTCTTGTTATTTCTAATAAGGAGTTATTTCTTAAATTAAAAAATTCAGATAAAATTCCAACTCTTTTTTGGTATTTGTTATTTGGGATTTTATTTGTGTTGTTCATAGGAATTATTATAGTCTGGCTATTAGTATCTTTATACATGAACTAAGATCCATCCTCAACCAAAGCATTACAGGTTGGAAATATAAAAGACTGAACTCTCGCAAGTGGCATCCCACCGTCCCCGAAGGGGGCGAATGTGAATAACCGCTGGTGGAATGACCGAAGGGAATGGAACCTGCGGATAGTAGACACACACTCTCTATCGTCCCCGAAGGGGGCGAACAGGAGCAAGGCTGGATGTGGTTCGCCTCCTTTGGGGACGCTTTCTCCCTACTATTGGTTGTCCGCAGGTTCCATGACCTGCGGTCATTCCACCAGCGGTTATTGAAAGTTGGCCCCCTTCGGGGACCGGAGGTTACTTGCGAAACTTGAATCCTTTAGAATATCTGACGATGCTGGAGAAAGGATTTGCTTAATCTACTTCACACTACACGAAATTTTTGTAAGTTGTTGCTAATCATTGATTTATCTGAGTGTAGTACCCTCGCTGACACTACACGCACACTACACCACACTACACTTTTAAAAAACAGAGTGTAGTGTGGTGTAGTGTTAGTGTAGTGTCATGACTGATATTGCACAGCATGTAAAACTCTGTAATACAGTGTTTTATCTTATGCTCCGTGTAGTGTGAAGTAGGTGGCGCCTTTTATGCTTCTGCGATATTCTTGTGCCGATTCTGCGATATTCTTGTTCTACGATATTCTGCAAGTATTCCTTTCTGAAGCAGCCTGGGCTCAGTCCGTTTTGTGTCTGGCAATGGCACAAAATTGCCCTCCCTGAGGGCAATTTGTTGCCGTAACCAGGCAATAATCGTTCGGTCGCCTGATAAAAGCCGAGTAGAGATATTGTTTTTTGTTCACAAAGGCATTTTTCGAATAAAAAGCCGATTTAAAGAACAATTGTCTCGTATGAAAATAGCTGGAATTCAATAACTTTACCATCGAAATCGAAAAACTGAATAATAACAATTCAATTAGTAAAACGCTAACAATTATGAAAAAGAATTTTTTACTTCTCGTAGCTCTTGTAGCTTCAGTGTTCACAACAGCTAATGCGCAGGTTGAGTATGGTAACGTAACTACTCCTTTAACAGGAGCCAAGACATGGGATTTCTCTAACTTCCCAGGTTTGGAGGATGGCAATATCACAGATGCCTGCACCATCGACAACCTCTATTTCGGAGTCTCTGGCGATACACCTATGTATTATGTAGCAGCCAACCAGCGTCTCAGTTTGCCTTATTCTGCCAGCCAGACTTGGCTGGGCGATGATGCCACCGACTGCGTGTTGAGTTTCAAGATTCCTGCCGGCGAGGGAACCATCACCTTTAATGGTAAGGGTGCAGCCTATAGGCGTCCGGGTATCGTATTTGTTGGCAATAAGGATTTCCGTGCAGAAGGTGATTCCATCATCAATGTCGTAAAGGATTACACCTATCACGTGAATGTATCTGAGCCAACATCGGTATATTTCGTAGCCGAGAATGCAAAGGTAGGAAAGACTCCTGCCAAGGGTCAGGGACTGTTCGTCTATAAGATTACCTGGACTCCAGGTTCTGGCGAAGCTACCGGCATCACTACTGTAGAGACCAAGAAGGCTGATGATGGTGCATACTATAATCTGCAGGGCATGCGAGTTGCTGCTCCAAAGAAGGGAATCTTCATCCGCAACGGCAAGAAGGTGGTTTTAAAATAGAAGGACGATGAAAAAGAGATTTCTTTATGCTGCACTGCTGATGGCAGGCTTGATGCCTGTCCAGCAGTCGCAAGCCCAGCGCTTGCAGCAGAAGTTGGGACGAGGCGTAGTTGCCGTTCAGCGTTCCGGCGATGTGTTGATTTCCTGGCGAAAACTGGCTCAGGAGGGCGATAGCGTAAAGTATAACATCTATACCCGCATGGCGGGGTCGGGGGATTATGCCAAACTCACCGATGAACCTATCGCCAAGACCAATTATCAGATTGCTGCCTCAGCTCTTCCTTACAATACCGAGATTGCGGTAACCACCGTAATCGACGGCAAGGAAAGCGAGAAGAGTATTCCATGGCTCTTCAAGCAGCACAGCAATGCCAACGTGTTCATGGACATCAACTTCGAGACCAAGCTACTCGACCCCAATAATTACAAATGTAAGTATGTATGGCCTGCCGATATGAATGGCGACGGCGAGATAGATACCTACATTGTGGATAGACTTTACTGCGGTCAGGGCACTACGGGTGAAGAAGACAATGAGGATGCCGATACTTCTACCGAAGTAACAGGCACAACCCAGGCTTCCAAGCACATGCTCCAGGCCTATTCGGCAGATGGAACCTGTCTCTGGACAGTGGATATGGGACCTAACGTGAATATCGATGCTGGTCAGAACGATATGGTCACCGTTTATGACATCGATTGTGACGGCAAATGCGAAGTGATGATCAAGAGCTCAGACGGCACCCGTTTCTGGGACAAGGAAAAGGAAACCTGGGGACTCTATGCCATGCACAGCGACAAGGCTGACGTGGATGGCGATGGAATCATCGACTATGCTGCTAACGACAACACCACCCGAAATCCTCCTTTCTATATCTCTGTGATAGATGGATTGACGGGTGCCGAGAAATACTGTGCCGAATTGAATTATGAGGAGGTAACCGACGGTAAGGATGCCTATACCCGCGACAACCGTTCTATCTAT
>ENA-ORMS01002635-ORMS01002635.1-human-gut-metagenome-genome-assembly--contig:-NODE-2635-length-12603-cov-5.335990_pt1 | contig 12603 bp, 10 predicted proteins | sample MGYA00242104_ERZ508997 | MGnify/ENA primary metagenome ERZ508997 (study PRJEB26280, sample SAMEA2338704) | human gut metagenome | biome: human gut; feature: human-associated habitat; material: faeces... | reverse complement strand
CAGGGTGAGATATGGCAGTTACTAAAATCAAGCCAATCCGAGGAACTGTAAACAAGGCTATTGCCTACATTCTCGACCCGCAGAAGACCGACGATGCTTTCTATGTTTCGTCCTATGGATGCGCTGCAAGCGACGCAGCGGCGAAAGAATTTGAGTGGACGAGAAACCTTGCAGTGCAGCAAGGAATGCAGATGCCGAAGGTGCTTGCCCGTCATCTGATCCAGTCCTTTGCGATTGATGAAGTCACGCCGGAACAAGCGCATGAAATCGGTAAGCAGTTTGCCGACGAATGGCTCAAGGGAAAGTACGAGTATGTGATTGCAACGCACATCGACAAGGGGCATTGCCACAATCACATTATCTTCAACGCAGTCAACTATGTAGACTTCCATGCGTACCGAAGCAATAAGAAAACCTATCGTGAGATGCGGCATCTCAGTGATGAGATATGTGCTGAACACGGGCTGTCAGTTATTCCTCCCTCTCAGGGAAAAGGCATGGACTACAAGGAATACACCGAAGCCAAACGCGGTACAAGTTGGAAGCAAAAACTCAAGCAGACCATTGATCGCTGTGTGATCACAGCAAAGGACTACGATGAGTTTTTGAAGCTGATGCAGGACGCCGGATATGAAATCAAAACCGGCAAATACATCTCCTTCCGCGCCGAAGGGCAAGAGCGTTTCACCCGTGCAAAAACCATCGGAGATAACTACACCGAGGACCGGATCAAGGAACGCATTCAAGGACGCAATGCCCGCAGACGGCAGATGCAGAACGGTAGGAAGAACATCTCTCTCATCAGCGATATTCAAAACAGAATTAAGCAGATCGACAGCAAGGGCTTTGAGCATTCTATGAAGATTAAGATCCTCAAAGAAGCCGCCAGAACGCTCAATTACCTCACTGAGAACGAGCTGCTTCAATATGCCGATCTTGAAAAGAAAGTCGAAGACATCCATAGTTCTTATGAGCGTACCGGCGCTGACTTGAAAGTAGTTGAAGCGCAGCTCCGAAAGGTGCAGCCGCTTATCAAGAATATCTCAACCTATCAAAAGCTCAAGCCGATCTATGATGCCTACTCAAAGACGAAGAACAAGCAGAGTTTTCGAGCTGCGCACGAGGCAGAGCTTGTCGTTTTTGAAGCAGCAAAGAGTACATTGCTTGCCATACAAGACGACGAAAAACTTCCGAGTTTGAAATCACTCCAAGCCGAGCAGCAACAGCTTTTGGAAGAGCAACAGCGTCTCTACGCTGAACGAGCAAGGCTCAAAAAAGAGACTAAGGTGATTGATACCATGAAGGCAAATGTGGATGATTTCCTCAGTCCGACGCTTTCACAGGAGCATGAAAAAGCCAAAAGTAGCGAGTTGGAATAACCACCAAAGCCTGAGCCGTATGAATAAATCGGCTCAGGCTTTCTTCTTCGTAATGCGCTCCATGAACTTGAAATATATTTTGAATTTTTGGAGCATCGTATTGAAAATTTGAAGCGTTTGGTGTATAATATAATGAGTCTCACTATAAGCGTTTGAGAGAGGTGCTTTTATGAAGATAAGCTATAAGAAATTATGGGTCATGCTCATTGAAAGAGAGATCCCAAAATCAACTTTACGCAAGGATATAGAGCTGTCTCCTGGCACGATGAGTAAGCTCAATAAGAACGAGGATGTAGCTCTCTCTGTTCTGCTGCGCATTTGCGACTATTTGAATTGTGACATTGGAGATATATGTGAAGCTGTGCGAACGGGCAAGAAGTAGGTCCGAGTTTTCGTGCGGCTATTTTGTTATAGGTAGAGAAAAATACCTCAGCGAAAGGAGCATATATGGATGTCCTTGAGAATGCTGTGACTGAGAAAAATGCCCTCGTTGAAGCGGAGGCGTTTCCCACAGATGATCGAGTCACCTACAAAGACAGCACCTATGAAATTGTTTCTAAGGTTGCATATTTGATTGGTGTTCCGAAACGAATTTTTGATAATGAGCATGAAGCACCCAAAATAGAGATATACGAAAAACTTGATGCAGACAAAACGGCACGGATAATCCGTCATTTGTGTATCATAAGGACAGCGATTGAAAGAAACTTCAAGCATATCAACGAGCGCATGAAGTTTAGTTATCTCTCAATCAGCAGTATGCCGGAATATGTGCCGCAGGATAGCCTTCAACAACTAAATGCGGATGGCATTAGTTTTATAAAGAAGTCCAGCACGAAGCTAAGTCAGCATATCGTTGAGATAAACAAGCTGATTTCTGATCGGATCAATAATTGCAAGAAGCTATTTCCTCTTTGGCTGAATTGGCTGTATGTAAAAAACCTCTTTCTCATGCCAGATGGCTTGAAAGAGGAAGGGACAAAAGCAGCAGCAGATATTTATTACGCTCACTTGCTCTTTTATCCTTACCAGATGTATATAAACTGGGAACCGGAGGATGTCGGTAATCTGCTCTATAACGATAAAAAATTCGTGACGCTGCTTTATCAAATGAACGGTGACTACTTTACAGAGTACAGTAAAGTTTCTGATGCTGGAAGTTACATTAAAGGAAGCATCTACGAGTTTATTGGTAGCAGCGAAAAGGTTGTCGTAGTGGTAGATTGTGAAAACTCTGATCCGTACAAGCTCTGCGCTACGCTCAAGAATCTTGACTATCAGTACACACAGAAGATAGCATCCATCATCCTGTTTGATGATGTGCATAGTGCATCTGCTTGGCGTATTCTGGATAGTTTTACCCACATCCCGGTCGAACACATGATGACCGAACGGGTAAAGCAGAACAAGTCTCTGGTCGATGTGATGCTGATTGCCCGAACTTGTCAGGAGCATTACAAAAACAATGTGGATTCCTTTATTTTGGTGTCCAGCGACTCCGACTATTGGGGACTGATTTCTTCTTTACCGGAGGCTCGGTTCCTTGTCATGATAGAGCGCGAAAACTGCGGACCGGATTTGAAGAACGCACTTGTCAATGCCGGTATATTCTATTGCTACATTGATGACTTCTACTCCGGCAATGCAGAGGATATTAAGATCGGCGCACTGTTCAAAGAGATGTATCATTACATAGATCAGGCGGTGCGGCTGAATATCTACGAGATGTTCACAGAGGCGTTAAGAGCGACTCGAATTGAAATGAGTTCTTCGGAACAGAAACAGTTTATGGACAAGTATTTGAAAACGATGCAAATGTCCATTGCGGATAATGGCGATGTGACATTGGAAATAAGACGAAAATGAGTCCGTTATATCGGACAGTAGCCGTGATAGAATAAAATGAGGATCGGTTGGCAACAAAAAATGATCCTCAAGTATTGGAGATGAAGATATGGCATACCAGAGCGAAGCGGCTCTTGAGCAACAATTCATAGAGCAGCTAAACAAGCAGGAATACAGCACAGTCGATATTCCTGATTATGACGCATTGGTGGAGAACTTCAAAGTTCAGTTTGAAGCCTTCAATGCGCCCAAACTTGATACGCCTATCACCGATAAAGAGTGGGAGCGTATCTTTAACCTCATGCTTGGAAAGTCCGTGTTCCAGAGCGCAAAAATTCTGAGAGACAAGTTTGTCCTTGAGCGTGAGGACGGGACGAAGGTTTACCTTTCCTTCTTCGATCAGGATCACACCAAAAATATCTTCCAAGTCACACATCAGACAACGGTTGTAGGCAAGTATGTCAATCGCTATGATGTGACGATTCTCGTGAATGGCTTGCCGCTGATTCAGGTTGAGCTAAAGCGCAGAGGCATTGACATTCGAGAAGCCGTCAATCAGGTCATGCGCTATAAGAAGCACTCCTATAACGGGCTATATCACTTTATTCAGCTTTTCATTGTTTCCAACGGTGTTGATACAAAATACTTTGCCAACTCCGACAGAGACTTGATGTATAGCCTTGCCTTCTTCTGGACGGATTTCAACAACATCCGTATTACCAACCTGAAGGACTTCTCAATTTCTTTTCTGGCAAGGGATCACATCATTAAGATGCTGACACGCTATACCATTCTGAACGATACGGATAAGATTCTGATGGTTATGCGCCCCTATCAGGTGTATGCCGTAGAAGCCCTTATAAGACAGGCTACGCTCACAAATCGCAATGCTTATATCTGGCATACCACCGGCGCAGGAAAGACGCTGACATCCTTTAAGACTGCTCAGATTCTCGCAGCCAATCCGAATATCAAGAAGGTTATCTTCCTTGTTGACCGTAAAGACTTGGACTCTCAGACCACCGAAGAGTTTAACAAGTTTGAGGCTGGCTCTGTTGATGTCACAGATCGCACAGACATTCTTGTGCGGCAAATGAAGGATAAGAACCGGCAGCTCATTGTCACGACGATGCAGAAGATGGCAAATGCCGTTAAGCGTCCTCAATACGAAAAGGTTATGGACGCATACCGCGACGAAAAGGTTGTCTTCATCATTGACGAATGCCACCGCAGCCAGTTCGGAGATATGCACAAGGATATTGTTCGGCATTTCAAGAAAGCGCAGTTCTTTGGCTTTACCGGTACGCCCCGTTTTGAAGTGAACGGAAAGACGGAGGGCAAGATCACGCAGACCACCGAAATGCTGTTTGGGGAATGTTTGCATAACTATCTGATCAAGGATGCTATCTTCGATAACAATGTCCTCGGTTTCCATATTGAGTACATAAAGACGATGGAAGGCGATTTTGACTGGGACGATCCGACATTGGCTGACGCGATTGATGTTGGCGAACTCTATATGTCGGATGAGAGAATGTCCCTCATTGCAAACCACATCGTCCAGAACCACAAAGCCAAAACAAGAAATGGTCAGTACACGGCTATCTTTGCTGTTTCCTCTATTGAAGCTCTTGTCAAATACTACGACATCTTTAAGAAGATCAAACACGATCTGAACATCAGCGGAATTTTCTCCTATGGGCAGAACGAAGATGCCGAGGGCAAGGACGAGCATAGCCGGGATGCCTTGGAGCGTATCATCAAGGACTATAACGAGATGTATGGCACGAATTTCTCTACCGACACCTTCTCTGCGTATCACAAGGATATTTCAGATCGAGTCAAAGGAAAGAAAACAAAGTCGCTGGACATTCTCATTGTCGTGAATATGTTCCTGACCGGCTTTGACAGCAAGCAACTCTCTGTGCTGTATGTGGACAAGGATTTGAAGTATCATGATCTGCTGCAAGCCTATTCTCGCACGAACCGTGTCGAGAAAGAAACCAAACCGTTTGGTATCATCATTTGCTACCGCAACCTCAAGAAACGGACAGATGATGCGCTGACGCTCTTCTCCAAGAGCCAGGACACCTCCGGCATTGTCGTTCCGGGCTATCAGTATTTTGTTGAGAAGTTCAATGAAATGGTTATGAAGCTCAAGGAAGTGGCACTCTACCCTGAGTCCGTCGATACCATGCAGAGCGAAGATGACCAAAAGAAGTTTGTCATCACTTTCCGTGAGCTGACAAAATACCTCCAATCCTTGCAGACATTCATTGAGTTCAGCTTTGATCAGGATGCGCTCATCATGTCCGAGCAGGAGTATCAGGACTACAAGAGCAAGTATCTGATGCTTTACTCCCGGCAAAAAACTGATCGAGAAGTCGTATCTGTCCTGAATGATGTGGACTTCTGCATTGAGATCATGGAGAGTGACCGTATCAATGTTGCCTATATCATGAACTTGATCCGCAACATCCATTTTGATGACAAGAAGCAGAAGGACTACGACATCAAGCACATCAAGGAAGAATTGAGCAGAACGGATAATCCGCAGTTGCTTCGCAAGGTTGAAATTCTTCAAGCGTTCTTGGATCGTGTCGTTGTTGGACTTGAAAGTGCGGACGAGATTGATGCTGCATACAACGACTTTGAAAATGAAGCGAAACGAGAAGAAATCGTTGCTTTCGCAAAGACTGAGGATATTGATTCCTCCATGCTGACGGACATCATTTCTGAGTATGAGTTCTCCGGCACAATGGATGCAGGAAACATCCGTGACCGTATTGAGAAGCCCATGCCGCTGCTCAAGAAGAGGGCTTTGGTCAACCGGATCGTCGAATTTATCCGACAGCACACCGAGAAATACCAATAAGGAGAGAGAACAATGGATAATTCTATTCAGGCTCACCAGAAAGAGCTTTGCAACAAACTATGGGCGATGGCAAATGCCCTGAGAGGTAACATGGAGGCATACGAGTTCAAGAACTATATCTTGGGCATGATCTTCTATTACTACCTCTCCGACAAGACTGAGAAGTACATGGTTAATCTTCTCAAAGATGATAATATCAGCTACGAGGATGCTTGGAATGACGAAGAATACAAGGCTGCCATCGTAGAAGAAGCTCTGCGTGACCTCGGCTACATCATCGAACCGGAGTATTTGTTCCGCAAGATGGTCAAGATGGTTGAGAACCGTTCCTTCGACATTGAGTTCTTGCAGAAAGCAATCAACGCTCTGATGGAATCCACTATCGGCAACGATTCGCAGGAAGACTTTGACGGATTGTTCTCCGATATGCAGCTTGATTCTACGAAGCTGGGGCATACCGTTAAAGATAGAAGTGCTGTCATGGCGAAAATCATTGCTTCTCTGGACGAGATCAATTTCAGCGTGGATGACACGAAGATTGATGTGTTGGGCAATGCCTACGAGTACCTAATCGGTCAATTCGCTGCCACAGCCGGTAAGAAAGCCGGTGAGTTCTACACACCTTCGGGTCCTGCCGAGCTGCTGTGCCGCCTTGCTTGTCTTGGCTTAACCGATGTTAAGGACGCAGCCGATCCGACTTGCGGTTCCGGCTCTCTGCTGCTTCGCCTCAAGAACTATGCAAATGTGCGTAATTACTACGGTCAGGAATTGACCTCGACGACCTATAACCTTGCCCGAATGAACATGATCCTTCGCGGCATCCCGTATCGTAACTTCAATATCTACAATGGCGATACACTTGAGCATGACTACTTCGGAGATATGAAGTTCCGTGTTCAGGTTGCAAATCCTCCGTATTCTGCAAATTGGTCTGCTGATATGCACTTCATGGAGGACGAGCGTTTCAATGAATACGGCAAACTTGCGCCTAAGAGCAAGGCTGACTTTGCTTTTGTGCAGCACATGGTTTACCACATGGACGAAGACGGACGAGCTGTTGTTCTGCTGCCTCACGGTGTTCTGTTCCGTGGCGCAGCCGAAGAAGTGATCCGTAAGCACCTGATTCAAAAGCTGAATGTGCTGGACGCTGTTATCGGTCTTCCTGCAAACCTCTTCTTTGGCACGGGCATTCCGGTATGTGTTCTTGTCCTCAAGAGGGAGCGCAACGGCAACTCTGATAATATCCTTTTCATTGATGCGTCCAACGACTTTGAAGCTGGAAAGAATCAGAATATCCTCCGTGAGTGCGACATTGATAAGATCGTCGAAACCTACGAGCATCGTGCGGATGTCGATAAGTACGCCCATGTTGCCACTATGCAGGAGATTGAAGAGAACGGATTCAATCTGAACATTCCTCGCTATGTTGATACCTTTGAGCCGGAAGAGGAAATTGACCTCAATGCTGTTGCAGCAGAAATCCGCAATATTCAGGCTGAGATCAAAGGCATCGACGCACAACTGAAACCGTTTTTCGATGAACTGGGACTTGATTTTCCCTTTGATGTGGAGGGCAAATAATTATGGCAAATGTATCCTCAAGTAACGGTCTTGAGAAGCGTCCGAAACTCCGGTTTCCGGGCTTCGATGAGCCGTGGAAAGAAACTACTTTATCTACACTTTTCTCTAAAAGCACGCAGAAAAACGCTGATGGTCATATCACAAATGTAATTTGCAATTCAGCAAAGCTCGGTCTTATTCCGCAACGCGAGTATTTTGATAAGGACATCGCAAACAGCGATAACACAAGCGGCTATTATATCATCCGGCAAAATGACTTCGTATATAATCCGCGCAAATCGTCCGACGCACCATACGGTCCGATCAGCAGCTACAAGTATGCAGAGGATGGCATTGTTTCACCGCTGTATCTTTGTTTTCATGCAAAAGGTGAAATTAACCCGCTGTACTATGAGTGGTACTTTCGATCATCGGCTTGGCATAGATACATTTATATGTCTGGCGATAGTGGTGCGAGACATGACAGAGTAAGCATCAAAGACGATACTTTCTTTGCTATGCCCATCAACCTTCCGTCAGAGCAGGAACAGAGCAAAATTGCGTCTTTTCTCCAAAGTCTGGATGAAAGAATTGCTGCACAAGAGAAACTTGTGGCATCCCTCAAGAAGTATAAAAGAGGATTGCTTTCTCAACTGATTGCACAGAAGAAAGCGTTTGATACTTCCGGAGAGTGGAAAACGGTTAAGCTCGGTCACATATTCAAAGAAAGGACAGAACGAGCAAAAGGAAATGAGACTCTGTTGGCGGTAACAATCAGCAACGGTGTGCAACGGAGAGACGAAATTGATCTGAAAGATAACTCAAGCGATGACAAGAGCAATTACAAATGTGTTTATATAGGGGATATTGCATACAACACCATGCGAATGTGGCAAGGCGCGAGTGGAGTATCTCCATATAACGGAATTGTGAGTCCAGCCTATACAATAGTTACGCCAATCCGACCAGATCTGCATAACATGACATTCTGGGCATACTACTTCAAATATAGTCCACTGGTGCAGACATTCCAAAAGTATTCACAGGGACTTACATCTGACACATGGAATCTAAAGTTTCCTCAGTTTTCGGAGATCGCTGTTACTATGCCTCCTATATCTGAACAGGATAAAATTGCTGAGTGCTTGTCCGTTTTTGATGAACATTGCAAATGTGAGGATGAAAAGCTGCAAGCACTGTTACAGGTTCGGACATCGCTATTGCAACAACTTTTTATATAAAGAGTTGCTGCATCAAGCCAACGCGAATCTGCAACAATCGTTTATATTCAAACTCAGCAATCTTGATTCTATTGTCAATAGAAGAGATGAGCGCAGAAATATGGCGTTGTTCTTCAATAGACGGCACAGGGACTTTAATATGCCAAAATGTGTTCATATTTATTGATTTGCCATCGCGTATTCCTTCGACAGAAATGCGAAGTTTGCTGTTGATGAACCAGTAAGATCTAAAGAAAGTATAGAAGAACAACGGAATAATTTCATTCCTTGCTCTCAAAATCGTATATGCGGGACTTACAACGCCCTCTTCGTTCACAATTTCCAGCCCACCCTCAAACGAGCGTAAATGAAGTATAAAGTCATTTGGCAATACTCGCTTGTAAGACGAAATCGTTGATTTATCGTAAGCAATTCTTCTATCTACACTGTTGTCGCGGCCGGGCTGTTCTGTCGTAAAATGGACGGGCGGTTTTGTCGGAAGAAGCCGGACACGGATGTCCGGCGGGCGGGGCGAATAGACGTCGCTGGAGTATTTTGTCGTACAAGAGAAGGGAGGGGCCAGAGCCGCTCCCTTCATTAGTAGATTCAAGAGACCTCGCCCACCAAGACGAGCTGTACCATCCGGTCATCAACAATAGGCCGGCGATTTTGGTAAGCGTAGACAAGTGACTGAGTACAGGCCCGGTTAATCAGGCGCGGGATGCCGGAAGAAAAAGAGTGTATGACTTTCAAGGCATCCTCGGAGAAAATCGCGTTGGAGTGACCAGCATAGGCCAGCTGCTTTTCAATGTATGCTTTTGTCTGTGAGAAGTCATACGGGGCCAGGAAACACTGGATGTCAACCCGGTGGAGAATAGCCCGGTACGCGTGTAGCTTCAACTTTTCCCAGAGTTCAGTTTGCCCGGCCAAAATCAGCGCAAGTGGATTCTCGGAGTCCATCCGGTAGTTGAGGAGGAAGCGAATTTCCTCGAGCATCTCTTTAGAGAGAAGATGCCCTTCATCCACAATCACCACCAGTTTCCGGTGCTCAACGCCGCGCATAATTTCAATCTGGTGGTGCAGCAGATTCCGGGCGTCACCTCGGTAAAATCTTGTTTCACACCCCAGTTGTTCAAGCAGCCCATTGTAGAAATACCGTGGCGTGAGCTTGGATTCGGAAAGATACAAGACGGCGTATTCCTGTCCATTCAGGGCGCTTTTCAGGCGGCGCAAAGAGGTTGTTTTGCCAGTGCCAGGGTCGCCAATCACAAGAGCAAAAAGTTGGCGTCTGGTCGCGTAGAGAAGACGGTTGTGAATCTCCTCGGTATCCTGGTCCATGTAGAGGTCATCCACCGGGATGCTTCGTACAAACGGGGTCTTCTTCATCTCAAAAAAGTCTTCGTACACACAGCTCACCCCTTCTCGATTTCGGAAGTATAAGAAATAGCCCTCCGGCGCTGCTTGTCCTGGTACTGTTCAGCGAGTGCGTCCAGAAGCCTGGAATGGTCAACGGGGATACGCTCAACCTCTTTCCTCGTCGGCCTGGGGGCCACATGCTCACCAATCACAATCTGGCGTATCTGGAACGGTGTGCAGAGCGGGCTTTCGATCGTGAGCACATCCGTGCAGGCCGGGTCATAGACCACATCCACATGCTGCCCAGCAAAAGTCACGCCCAAATCGTACCGCTTCCCGCCAAAACTAATCACTCCGCTCTTGTCTGCTTTGCGGGCTTCGCAGCGGAGGAAGGCCCTTGCCATAAGCGCCTTGTCCACAAAGCGAGGCGGCATGGAGTCAGTCTTAAAAGCAATTTCCGGGGTTGTTCCCAAAGCGCTGTGGGGCCTGGAATGGTAGCACTCACTCAGCCATGCATTAAACTGCGCATTCAACTCCTGCAAGCTCTCAGGTGGATGAAGAGCAACCTCGGCCAAGAATGCCTCCAAAGTCTGGTTGAACCGCTCTTGCTTGCCTTTGCCCTGCGGATTTCTGGGCTTCGCATACAGTAGTCGGATACCAAGAAGCCCACAGGCTCGCTTCATCCAGCGAGTGCGGTACTGACTGCCGTTGTCAAAGTAGAGCCGCTTGGGCAGCCCGTATTTGGTCATTGCCTTTCGCAGCGTGTCCTCCACAATGCCCTGTTCCATATTTCCGTAGAACTCACCGTGCAGGATATACCGGGTGGCATCGTCAATCAGACAGGAAAAGTAGGTCTGTGTGGTTTTCCCTCCCAGATTGAGGATAAGGCCATACTTAATATCGCCTTGCCACAAATCGTGCCGGTGAGCGCGCTGGAATCGTTGGGAAGCATAGCCTTTATCGTTGTAGAGGCTCATCATAGCAGAAGAATATCCGGCCCTGCTCAGGGCATCCTGCAAGGTGGTCCTCTTCAGGAATCCGGGCTCTGCTTTCCCCTCCAGTTCAAGAATTTTAATAATGGTCGGGACACTTCGACTGGGGAGCTCCCTGCGTAGCCGGATGGCCTCGTCTAGCAACTCTTGCGGGATTTTGTACTTGCACTCAGCACTCCTGCTCTGCGGCTTCAGAGCATCAAATCCGCCTTTCAAGTAGGAAGTCAGATAGCGTTCCAGTGTCCTTTGGGAAATTTGGTTTCGCTCACAGATTTCAGCTCGAATTAGTCGCACACTGTCTTTGTCCAGGTTTTGCGACAACAGGGGCGCAATCAGAGTCATCCGTTCCTCGGCAATCTCGGTGGCGAGCTTTTGGTCTTTCATATCCATACCAGTGTTACCTCCTACACATTTTAGGATGACACCAGTATAGACGGGATGTCCTTCCTTGTCATGGCGGAACGGTGCTGTTCCCAATTTCCGCTGTTCACCACCAGCCGGACAAAACTCGCCGTCCGCCGGCGTAGGGAATGGCCGGGGCTAAATGTCGCCGACATCTGGCCCGCCGTAATCAACCCGTCCAGAACGTTTTGGGCATACCAAAGAAACCATGCAAGCCAGAAACGGATGCGCAGCCAAGTTGAAGTTTCGCAAGTGTGCTGGGTTTCTGTGGCCTCAGCAATCTCGCAAAGAGAGTTCAGGTCATGTCGCTTGTATGGGACTAGGCCCTCCGGCAGTTCCCGGTGGGTCTTTCCGCAATGTCGGCACTCCATCACCCTTAGATGAATTTGGTGCGTATGTTCTCCTTGCCGGACCTTGCGGATGCAGGTTCCATGTACTTTGAGCGGTCCACCACAGATTGGACAGACGCTGCTCTCTTGGCTAAAAATTTTTGTCTTTTCCCCATTGCGGGTTATCTCAAAGTGTGCTATGCTAATCATGGTCTGTGAGAGGAAGCAGAGATTCACTTTGGTTATTGAAAATGTGGCTATCATTTTCAATAACTAGGATCTCTCTTCCTCTTGCTCCGTTTATTACCAGAATACAATCATAGCACATCCACTTAAAAAGAACAGGACCACCTCGGTGGTCCTGTTCTTTTGTCTAACAACATTGCAAAACTGGCAGAACTGCCCGGCTGCTTTGACAAATCACTCCGGCTTTTTGTCAATTCAGCTCGGCTTTTTCCGGACAAGTCGGGGCGGCGCTAACACTTTGCGAACGGAAAAATCGTAAAGGGAGAATAAATCGGTGGCCGCTGTCTGTTCGCCTTTTTCTGTGAACCAAATTTGATCTCTTCTCAACAAATCCAGATCAAGAAGATTGGTGCTGTGAGATGTGCAAATCAACTGAGCACCTTTGGGATTGAATTCTGC
>ENA-ORMS01002633-ORMS01002633.1-human-gut-metagenome-genome-assembly--contig:-NODE-2633-length-12611-cov-2.871854_pt1 | contig 12611 bp, 9 predicted proteins | sample MGYA00242104_ERZ508997 | MGnify/ENA primary metagenome ERZ508997 (study PRJEB26280, sample SAMEA2338704) | human gut metagenome | biome: human gut; feature: human-associated habitat; material: faeces... | reverse complement strand
CTTGTCAACGATGGACTGCAGCGTGCCGTCGGCGGTCAATTCGGACAGCGCCTCCCGCGCGCCGCGCAAGTTGCCGTCGCGGATCATATTCGACGCCTCGACAAGCCCTCCTGTCATCTCCTTTCCCCTGTCGGCCGCGAGCCTCGCGGTAAATGCGGAAAATCCGAGCATCAATATTCCGATGGGCAGCAGGAAAAATATGAATCTTTCGCTTGCGCGGGAAATGCGCGCCATGGCGTCGTACGAGTCGCTTTTATAGAAGCTGACGCCTATTACCATATTCCACGGCTTGAAATATGTATAGACCGACGTAATGTCGCCGTCCCAGCCGGATTCCGCGACTTTGTAGCGCTTTGAGCCTATCTTCCCGTCGGGGGCGTTTACGGCCTCGGCAATTATTTTCATAACGGCAGTTCGCCTGTCGTCGACGCCGTCTGACTCAACCGAAGTTGAATTGAGTTTCCCGTCTTTGGAAATTCTCCAAACCGCCCCGTCGTCAGGAGTCAGTTCAATGGCCCACACGAAGCCGCTTGCCCCAAACCTTGCGTCTTCAAGATATTTAAGGACGTAATCGTGCGAGTTTTGTTTAAAACCGTAGCACACCGCCCCAATAACATTGCCGTTGTTGCCGATTACCGGCTCGTAGTTTGTTGCGAAGTCTATGCGCTTTGAATACGCCGAGCCCGAATACCCGCGCTTGGACAATATTGACCTCACTATTTGCGAACCTTCCCCGCCGGTCGCCGGAATGAAATTCCCGATGTACCTCCCGCCGGAGGAATCCTCCACTGTCGATACCGCGCGCAGCATGTCCCCCGCTTCGTTTACGCGGACAAGCAGCGCGAACTCCATGCCGGTGTCGGATTTGAGCGTGTCGAAGATATCGCGCACTTTGCCCTCGGAAGAAACTATGCGCCTGTTTGAGTCGAGCACAAATTTCACTTTTTCCTTGCCGAACGAAAGCTCCGGTATTTTCACCACGCGCTTGTCGGAGGGATCGTTTTGATTCGTTATTTCAGCCTCCACGGATGCGTTGGAAAAGCTTGCATGCCCGAGTTCCGCAAGCCTTGAAAGCAGGAGCTTGCGCGCATTGTCTATCGAGGCGTCGCGGGAGTTTTGTATTATTGAGCATATTTCGCGTATATCAGCGGCAAGCTGCGTTGCGTTGCGCTCGCCGATTTTGTCGAATTCATTTTCGGCGATGGCGCGGATGTCGGAGTTCATAATGAGAATGAGGGCCGCCATCGCTATTACAGGCAGAGCCGACAATCCGACAAAGAAAATCATCAGAAGCTTGGAGAGCGATATTTTCATTTTTCGCCCTCCTCTATCTTGAACCTCGAAACAGCCTCGAGCACGGAAACCGACACGGAGTCGAGCGATTTCACCGCGGAGCGGAACTCCGATATTCTGTCCCGAGCGCGGACTGAGGAGTCGGACAGCTCGAGCATTGTGGCGCTTATTTTGCGGGCGTTTTCGGACAACTCGCCGATGCCAGAGGCGATATCCTCAAACTGGGGGCCGATTGCCTCTATCTCCGACACTGTGCGGGCGAGCATATCGGCGGTTTCGATTATGATTTTGGAGCTTTGGCGCATTTTTGCGCCGAACCTGTCCATTTCCATGACGCCCGAGTTCACCGAACTTTGCATTTGCCGCACAATGTTTTCTATATTGGCGGAGGCAATCGACGTTTTGTCTGCGAGCCTTCTAATCTGCCTTGCGACGACCGCAAATCCGAGGCCGAACTCGCCCGCCTTTTCAGCCTCGATTGATGCGTTAAGCGACAGCAAATTTGTCTGCCTGCTTACGTCGTTAATGGCGGTGACTATGCCGGTTATCTTTTCGACATTTCCGTTTATGACTGCAAGTTTCCCGGCGACGTTTTCCGCGGCCGCCGTAAGGGAGTCGTAATTGTTTTTAAGGAGCTTTATGGATTCGCCGGACTCCCTCGCAATATCGAGAGTCCGCGAGACTTCAAAAGCCGAGCCTCTCGCGGTTTTGTTTAAAGCTTCGGAAGCTGCGAGAATCTTTGCGCCTGTCGAAGCCGTATTTTTTGTCGATGCGGCCTCCTCAGATGCGATGGTGTCGAGGGTGTCGGAAGTATCGGAAATCCTGCCCGCCCTCTCGGCTACGTCAACCCCCATAAGCTTCAGGACGCTTATTAATTTTGTGAGGCTGCGCGCCATCAGCAAAACGGCGGTAAAGAGCTCGTCGAATTCCTCGACCACGCTGCTCTTGCCGGAAAGAATCTTTTCGGCCGCAGCGATGTCCCCGCGCGACTGCGAGTTCGCGACCCTCACAAGCGCGCGGATTGTGCGCGACATGCGCGTTGCCATTATCCATGCGATGCCTATGGCCATTGCCGCGAAAATCGCGCCCGCAAAAAGTATTTTGCGCGTCAAAGTGTCGGTCTGTTCGATGAGGTCGGCGCGCCCGGACTGGAACTCGCGCTCGTCTATCATCGTTCCGATAAGCCAGTGCCACGGGCGGTAATAAGTATAGGTGACAAGCCTTGCGGCGTCGCCGGACTGCCCCATCGGCAATACGAGCGAGTCCACCGCAACTTCCGAGCCGCGAAGATTCTTTGGACAGCGCATTCAATATAAATTCCGAGCGCACTTTTATGTTGTCGTCGGCAACGGATATTCCGACGGCGGTGGTGTCGCCCGAAACGCGTATGACGGGGTTTTTGGGGTCGGAGTCATCCACAATCCAAACGATTCCGCTTCCGCCAATTTTTATTGTTTTTAAATATTCCTCTATTTCCGCTGTGGAGGAGCGCCTAAGCCCGAAATATATGCCGCCGATTATCTCGCCGTCCGATGAAGCCAGCGGTATGTAGTTTGAATCCGTGCTCCTCGCGCCGGCCTCCGTACCGGATTTGAACACTGAAATTCTCCCGGAGGAATCGTCAGAGTACGGCAAGAGCACTCCCGCAGCCCTTTTTCCGTCTGCGGCGGGGCCTGTTCCCGCGAGGGCGAGCAAGCCGTCGTCGGTCTTGGCATATATGGCTATTTCGCAGCGCAACCCGTCTTTTAGGCGCTCCATAACGCGCGATACTGCGTTCGCGGGGTCGTCTGAGGGCATATTTGGATCCACGGGATACTTGCCAAATTTAAGTAGCCTTATCTGGCGCATCGAATCGGAGTCGGGGTCTCCGAGAATGCGGGTCGGGATATTGGACGGCGATTCGGCAAGCGACGGCGTACCGAGCTTTTCAAAAGCTGATATTATTGAGGCTCTCGCGGCATCGGAAGCGTTGGTTTCGTTAATTCTAACGATTTCGCACATTTGGCGGATATCGATTGTAGTCCGCTTGGCGTTTTCCACGGCCATTCCCCTAAATTCCGAAGTAGCTGTGCGTACGACATCGGCCCCCATGAGCTTTATAAAAGCAAACATTCCCGCCACCGGAATAACCGTGACGGCAAGCCCTATCCCCAAAAGGGTGGTTTTCATTGAGGCCTTCATTTAAGATTGGATTCAATCACAACGGCGCGCTTCTTCAAGACTATTTTCGCCATAGACCTCGGCGGACTTGCGCGTTTTGCTTAAAGAGCGCTTCGCGATTAGAGCGGGTTTACAATGAATTTTATCTCTCCATCTTCGGGATTCAATACATTTGCAATTAGCATCTTAATTCGCGGGCAACGGAAAATTTTGTTGCCCACCCGCGATTTGCGCGGCAGAATTTGCTTAAATTACACCTGTATGAAGAAATACATTGTCACACTCGCCCTTGCAATCACCGCATGCGCCACTGCGCGCGCGATGGAAATAGAATCGGTAAAATTTGACGGAGAAGCCGACTTAAACGGCTGGCAGATATCGCCGTCAAACTGCGCGATAATATCCGGAGGCGTTTTGCAGATTACAAACCCCGTGCGCGCGGAAAAATCCCGGGCCGAGATTGTAAAAAATCTACCTATAAAAAAAGTTGCCGGAAGAAGAATATACGTGAGCGTAGAACTCGCGCAAGACCTTACGCCTTCGGTTTCAAGGTGGGGTGGCAAGATATTCCTCATAGAGGGCGGCAGCGACAATTTCTATGTCTATGCCGGCAACTATATAGCCCCGGGGAAATCCGACTGGGCGGAGACCTCGTTTTTTACGGACGTTCCGCTCGAATCTAAAAACTTAAGAATGCACCTCGGCGTGGAATCGTCGTCGGGCAAGATTTTATTTAAAAACCTAAAAATATCCTCGCAGGACATTCTCGCTGAGTTCGCAAAAATAGCGAACATCGGCTACGCGCAGAAAGACTACGAAATAAAGGCTTTTAAGGCGTTCACTCCGGCGGGGGTCGGGTACAACGCCTCGGAATTCGACACCGCAAAGACGGAATTCGCAAATGTTCCGTTCAGCCTACGCAACTTTCACCGCAACAAAGACAAATTTGCTGTAGCATTAAAATCCACCACATTTCCCTCTGGCCTTGAAAGGGCGGAAACGGAATTTGCGGGCATTGAGGCTTCGGGTAAATTTTTGTACGTCCTGCATTTCGTTTCAAACTCCAAAGACGGCGACAAAATAGGAACATTGGAAATCGAAGGCAACGGCGGCAAAAAGGAAACATTCCCGATAGAAGCCGGAAAAAATGTTTTCGACTACGCTCGCGCCGGCGCAAATGCCGACTGCATATCCGTGGGTCCGTGGCAAAAGTTGGGGCAGACCTACACTGCGTGCGTCTCTAAATTCAAGATTCCCGACGGATTTGGGAACATCGCAAAGCTGGTATTTACCCCTGAAAACGGGGTCGCCACATGGGTGCTTCTCGGGGCAAATATATCCGAGCGCGACGTCGCATTTCCGAAGACGTGGAACTACACCACCCGCGCTGACGACGTATGGAAGCCCATGCCCGAAAAATACGCCCCTCCCGCGGCGCCCGGAAGCGTCCTCGACCTGACTTCCCTAAACCCCAAGGAAACAGCGGGCGACAGGGGGCGCGTAATAGTCAATAAGAAAGGCCGCCTGGCATTTGAAAAGACGCCCGATGTCCCCGCAAAATTTTTAATACACATCGGCGGGGATTTCAGGGAAGTGTCGAACCATGAAGAAGCGGCCGCTTTCGCCGCAAAACTGCGCCAAAACGGATACAACATGCTAAGAATCTCCCCAGACCGCGATTTGATGCACGGAGCAAAAGCCGACGGGGAATTTAACGAAAAAAGGCTCGACCTCCTCTTTTACTATTTCTACGAGCTGAAAAAGAACGGCATATACATAGAGTTCGACGCCATGGCAAGCGGCATCGGATACAGTATCGGAGACTCGTGGAACCCGCGCGAAAAACGCAATTTTAAATATTCAATATACAGCGACGACAAAGTAAAAAAGAATTGGCTAATCGGGACCAAAAAAATTCTCACCACAGTAAATCCCTATACCGGCACAAAGCTTGCGGAAGATCCGCAATTAGCCCTTGTCATAGGCTACAACGAGCTTGAATTCGGGCTCTCAAAGCCCGGAACTTACACCGAGCTGCGCGGCGAATGGATAAAATTCTTAAAGCGCAAATACCGCAACGACTTCAAAAAGCTTTCCGAAGCCTGGAAAGACAAGCTTCCCGAGGGAGTTGAAGATTTTGACGCGCTCCCCGCATTCAACCGCGACGAAGGCATCAACAAGCTCGACCAGCGCGCCCGCGACATAAACGAATTTATAACAAAATTGGAGCGCGACATGTTAAAGTGGTTTAAGCGGCAATTCCGCGCCATGGGCTTTGAAGGCCCCGTGACAAACTTCAATATGGGGAAGTCCATGCGCAATATCCTTTCCCGCAAAAACGCCGACTATGTCGCGATGAACAACTACCACGCCCACCCGTCAAACTTCATAGATATGGGCTCGCGCATATCGCAAAAAAGCTCCGTCGGTGAGGGCATAAACATATCGCGCGCTTTTGCCGCCACAAAAGAGCACGGAGTTCCCTACGTTATAACAGAACACGGGCATGTCTTCTGGAATAAGTACAGGTACGAACAGGGATTCGCCACTGGCGCGCACTCGGCACTCCAAGGCTTTGACGGCATAACATGCTTCGCAAATCCCGTCACCGCGAAGGATACCCCGCCCGCGGTTTACCCGTTCAACAACGCCCCCGACGTCACAATAAGGTCGCAGGAATTTCTAACAGCGCTTATGTATTTGCGCGGCGACGTTGCCGAGTCGGCGTACGAGGCCGTCATAAAAATCAACGAAAAGGATATTTACAAGTCCGATTCCTACGAATACGGCTTGGACGCGCGCCAATCAAGGCTAAGCCTGCTCACGAAGATGTCGGTGGAATCCTCCCCGAGATACAAACCGGCCGAAAACGAAATTGCCTTCGACAGGCTCGGCGGCTCATCGCTGATACTCCACAAGGCATACGGGAACATTGCAGATACCCAGCATTCGGACTTCGACTTGTCGTCGGCTGTCGAGGAAATGCGCAAGCGCGGAATGCTCTCAAAGAACAATAGGACGGACGTATTGAAAGGCATATTTGAGAGCTCCACGGACGAAATATACATAGATACTCCGCGCAAATACATGACAGTAAATACTCCGCGCCTGCAAGGCATGAGCGCCCCCGCCGGAGAAACCGCCAAGCTTTCCGACTTTGAAGTAATCTATACCCAGCGCAATTCAAACGTCACCCTCGCGGCGGTGGACGGCTTAAAGCCAATAAAAGAGGCGCGCAGGTTCGCGCTTGTAATCTCCCCGAATTCGCTGAACTCCGAGATGTCATTTACGGACGAAGACATGGTAAGCTTAATAAACATAGGCAAGCCTCCGTTGCTCGTCGAGACTGGTAAATATAAGGTAGCGCTCTCCACGCCGCACTGGAAACAGATGAGGCTTTGGGCGCTCAATATGGACGGCTCGAGATTGCAAGAGCTTCCCTTAAAGAAGTCGGACGGGCGCATAGAGGCGGAAATCGACACTTCAAAGCTCCCGATTCCGAGCGTATTCTTTGAGCTGTCGGCAATGTAGGCTCAGCAACCTGACGCAAGGGCGCATTTTTTAATGCGCCCTTATTTTTTTTGGTGTCGGAAAATATTTTTAAGAATGCAATTTTTTTCTGAAAGAAGGCTGAAAAGAGACCCTAAAAAAAGCGCCCTGCGCGCCTGCGGAAACGGATACCCCCCCTGAGCGCCTGCGGAAACGGATGACACACTGCGCACCTGCGAAAACGGATGACCCCCTGCGCACCTGCGAAAACGGATGACCCCCTGCGCGCTTGAGGAAACGGAGAACCCCCGCCCTACCAAGAAAAAGACACACTGCATGTCGCTAAAAAAATATTTTCGGCATTTTAGCGACGCTAAAACCTGCCAATTTGCGCCCGAAAAAAATTTGTTTTCATAAAATTTGCGCCCATTGAATTTTTTCACCACCCGCGCGCGTGAAACAGTAAAAATTTTGCATTTAAGCCGCCTTCTTGCAGCGAAAGGAGGAAAGAAAATAAAAAAATCCCCAAAAAAATCCCGCTAAACTTTTTATTCGGTAAATTCGGTAAAAAATATGCGAAAAAAAATTTGCCGCACTAATTTTTTGAATGGCGCAAAAAAAAGCGGACTCCATGCGGAGCCCGCTTAAACAACATAAAAATCGTCAGTTTTTGCGCAAATATTCGACGCACTCCTTTATGACGGGCATCGGATTAGACGCGATATTCTCGTTTTCAAGAGTCAGGAAGCCGTCGAAGCCCTGGCTGTCGAGCTCCGACAAAATCGCCTTCATATCGAAAGCACCCTTTCCGAGGACGACGCACTGGTTCTTCGGCACGCCAAACTCCTTCTGGTCTTTAAAATGCAGCGAAACATATTTTCCCCTCAGAGTTTTAAGCCCCTCGACAGGGTCAATCGCGCAAAGCGACCAATGCCCGATATCCGGATTGGCCTTTACATTGTCGTAGCCCGACGTGTACTTGGCAAGCACAAGCGGCTCCCAATACTGGTTGGGACTCGTCATAGAATGGTGGTGAACGCACATTGTCACTCCGTACTTTTTGCCGACCTTGTCCCAAATCGGGAAGCGCGCCACGGGATTTTCGCTGAGAACCCTGTCGGCGCCCATTTCTTTGGCGAATTTGCAGACGGCCTCTATGTCTTTTTCGGTCTCGGTGTCGTACCTGCTGACTACGCCGAACGCGACCATTTTAAGCCCTGAATCCTTAAAGAGCTTTTTCATGTATTCGCGCGCTTCCTTCGGCATTTTAGGCCCGACTTTAACGTTCGGGAATTTGTCGCTGAGCGTCTGCCCCGGGTAGCACTCGACCCCGTCTATGGGGAGAGTTTTTAGCATTTCAAGCGTCTTTTCGAGGGTGAAATTCCTAAAAGTGTAGGTCTGGACCGCAATCTTGCGGTGGTGGTCCGCCGCAAATGATGCGAGCGGGGCCGCTATGAGAGCCGCCGTCAGGGCGAGTATTGCTGATAATTTTTTCATATTCAAATTTCTTGCAATTTAATGTTTCGGTTGAGGCAGATTAGTGGGAGCGCAGATACTCTACACACTTCTTTATTTGCGGGAGATTGTTGTCCCAATCGGCCTCGTATTCGATAACGAGGAAGCCGTCATACCCCTGGCTGTCGAGTTCCGCAAGCATCTTGTCAACACCGAGATTCCCCTCGCCATACGGCACGCATCGCCTGCTTTTCGCGCCCAAATCCTTGAAGTGGACCGAGCCAATCTCGCCTTTTAAAATTTTCAGATTTTCGACAGGGTCGATTCCGCTGAGAGCCAGGTGCCCCACATCGGGGTTGGCTTTGACGTTGTCGTATTTTGAAGCGTATTTTTTTACGAGTTCGGCGTCGTAGTATTGGTTGGCGCTCGTCTTTGTGTGGTGGTGAACGCACATTGTCACTCCGTACTTTTTGCCGATTCTATCCCAAATCTGCCACGAAGCGACTGGGTCCTCGGTAAGAACGCGCGTAATTCCCATTTCTTTGGCGAACTTGCAAATCGCCTCGATATTCTTTTCGCTTCCGCCGCCGGTGACCCCGAAGCTTACGGGCTTTACACCCGCGTCTTTGAGGATTTTTTTAAGGTACGCAATCTGCTCCGGGTTGAGCGACGGGCCGACTTTGGCGTCGGGATATTTTCCGCCGAGCTTCTGGCCCGGGAAGAGCTCAACGCCGTCGATGTCGAGCGTCTTTATGCGTTCGAGAGTCTGCACGAGTGTCATTTTGTGCATGGACCAAGTCTGGACAGCGATTTTTCTATGTTCTGGGCGCGCGGCCGAGCCGCCGTCCGTGAGGGCGCACCCCGCGAGAAAGAAGAGCGCCACAACAGATAAAATTAGACGTTTCATAAAAACTTATATTTTCATAATTGCCGATTTATGCAAGCATATTTCAAGCCCATTAGCCTCTCCCGCCTCAAAAAAAAATTGCATTTGCTCCAAAAATCGGAGATACTTTTGTCTTCAACTATCAACGCAATACATTATATATATGAATAGAAGAGATTTTACAAAAACAGCAATTACGGCTCTATGCGGAGCCGCCGTCGCGCCCGCAATGGCGTCCGCCCAACAGCAAGGCGGCAAGGACCCCGCATTCAAAAGCAAATTTGCGCCAAATCTGAACCATTTTAACGCCACCTGCAAGGGGATGTCGCCCGAAGACAAAATACGCTACATCTACGACAGGGGGTTTAGGGCGCTGGAAGACAACGGAATGCCCGGCCGCCCCGTGGAAGTTCAAAACGCCATTGCAAAGACGATGGAAAAGCTCGGAATGGAAATGGGCGTATTTGTCGCCCACGCCGAATGGGGCAACGCCTCGATGACAGGCAACCGAATTGACATGAAAAAGCGCTCGCGCGACCCGCAAGCTTGCCGCGAATACTGGGCGAACAAAATGAAAAACGTCTGCGAGCTCGCCAAGAGGGTAAATGCGAAGTGGTGCACGGTAGTCCCCGGGCTTGAAGACCCGAGCCTCGAGCCCGAATACCAATTTGCCAATGTCGCCGACCATTTAAAGCGCATTTGCGAAGTCTTGGAGAAAAACAACGGCCCGACTATCGTGCTCGAGCCGCTCAACATAAAGAACCACCCAAGCCTTTGGTTGAAGAGGATTCCGCAGGCCTACGCGCTTTGCAAGGCTGTTGGCAGCAAGCACTGCAAAATTCTCGACGACCTCTACCACCAGCAGATAACGGAAGGTTGCCTCATTCCCAATATAGACGAAGCGTGGGACGAAATAGCATACTTCCAAGTAGGCGACGTTCCCGGGCGCAACGAGCCCACTACCGGCGAGATAAACTATAAAAATGTATTCAAGCACATCTGGAACAAGGGCTACCGCGGAATAATAGGAATGGAGCACGGGCAGAGCGACCGCACAAAGGCGGGCGACGAAAAAATGATAGCAGCCTACCGCTCCGTCGACGTCGATTAGCCGCGCGCATAAAAAACGCAAGGGCTTGCCGCTTCCCGCGGCAATCCCGCACGCGAGAGTTTCGACTCCGTTAATGCCCGGTTTCAGGTAGATAGCCAGTCCGTTGCAAAAATGGGGCGTTTTTTGCGCCGGCAACATTCGACAGTTTCGGCGCGGCGCTTCAAAAGTTATTTACAATATTCAAGGCGGTTCCCGATAGGAGCCGCCTTTTTTTAAGTTGCGCGTATAAAAATTCTAAACCCCTTCTCCCTCCAAAGGCGCAAGCAGACAAATTTGCGGGGAGCCGCAAAAAAATCTCGGGACAAAATATTATTTACCAAAGATAAATAAACCCGCAAAATCTCCGCAAAAGAGATTTTAATTTATGTGCGGTTAGAAAAAATAATATCCAAATTTTATTCGGGGCACACTGAGGGTATGAGAAAACACCCAAGCGGCGCGCGCGCTTTAATTTGCGCGCACGTTAAAACGACAAAAAATCGGAGGCGCAGATTTTACTGCGCAAAACCTCCAATAGCAGAGTTATTTTTTTCACCGCCTTTGTGTTAGGCGGGCGTGAAAAAAAGAATTTTCTATAAAAAACTCTCCAATCAGAGCGCGGTGGAATCGGAAACTTGATTCATTGCGAACCAACCTTTGCTTATCTCGACTCCGCTTTCATTCTTGGACGAGCACCCGCCAAGCATGAGGGCGAAGGCGGAAATTATGGCAACAATAATAATTTTTTTCATAATCGCGCGATTTTGGCGGATTGATTCAAAAAAGGCAATTCAATAAAAAGTTGCAAACGTCCGGATATTTTGTTTGACTCCCGCGCTATGAAAAAATTTGCGTCAATAACAGCCGTCGCGATTTTGGCTTTCGCGGCGCAATTTACGGCCGCTGCTGACAACGCCGGAAGCGATATAAACTCAATGCGCGAACGGATAAAAGAGCTCGAAGAACAGGTTGAGCAGCTAAAAGCCAAGCTTGTCGAGCAGGCGAAGCTTGACGCCGAAATAATTTCCATGGCGCGCGCCGAAAACCGCGCACTAAAAAAGCAGCTGCGCGCCGCCAAGCGCGCCGCGCGGTTGGCCAAGATTGAAGAGGAACCCGAGGTGAAAAGCACAAAGGAAAGAGCCGAGCAAGTCGAGAAAAAGACCGAAGAGCGCATTTCCGAAAAAGAGTCCGAAAGCGAAGGCTTTCACATGTTCCCGTTCTAACGGCAACCGATAAAATTTTAACCGACGCCCGCGCCCGCACAAAACGCGCGGACGCGCAATCAGCATAAAGAAAATGTCAGAAACAGACTTCAAAAGCTCATTAAACCTGCCGAATACGCAATTCCCCATGCGCGGCAACCTTGTAAAACGCGAACCCGCGCGCATAGAGCATTGGGAGAAAATCGGCCTCTATAAAAAGATTCAGAAGCTCAGGGAAAATTCGCCGAAATTTGTGCTCCACGACGGCCCGCCCTTCACAAACGGCGACGTCCATATAGGTACAGCCCTAAATAAGATTCTAAAAGACGTAATCCTGCGCTACAAATCGATGAGGGGCTTTGCGACGCCCTACATTCCCGGCTGGGACTGCCACGGTTTGCCGATAGAGCACAAGGTCGTCAAACAGCTGCGCAAAGACAAGCGCACCCTCGACATTCCACAGCTGAGGGAAGAGTGCGCCGCATTCTCGGAATCTTTCATAGAAAAACAGAGGGCGCAATTCGTGCGCCTCGGGGTTCTCGCGGACTGGGAAAACGAGTACAAGACCAAGAAACCCGCGTACGAAGCCGATATTTTGCGCACATTTGCCGCGTTCATAGAGCGCGGGCTCGTTTACAGGAGCAAAAAGCCCGTGTATTGGTCGATACCTTGCGCCACGGCTCTCGCCGAAGCGGAAATCGAATACGCCGAACATACGAGCACTTCGATATGGGTGGCCTTTAAGCTCGACGAAGAATCAAACAAGCGCCTCGGCCTCAAAGACGCCGAAATCGTAATCTGGACGACCACCCCGTGGACGCTCCCCAGCAACGTCGCGCTTTGTATGAACGCGAAAGAAGACTACGCCAAAATCAAGGTCGGCGACGAATACTTCATTATGGCAAAGGCTCTTATCCCGTCCCTTTTCAAGGAGGATGAATACGAACTTGTCAGCGTGAAAAAGGGCAAGGATTACGAATATACGAAATATAAACCCCTTTTCGATTACGTCAAAGACACGTCGAAAGGCTGGTTT
>ENA-ORMS01002619-ORMS01002619.1-human-gut-metagenome-genome-assembly--contig:-NODE-2619-length-12665-cov-2.707058_pt1 | contig 12665 bp, 13 predicted proteins | sample MGYA00242104_ERZ508997 | MGnify/ENA primary metagenome ERZ508997 (study PRJEB26280, sample SAMEA2338704) | human gut metagenome | biome: human gut; feature: human-associated habitat; material: faeces... | reverse complement strand
CAATATCCTAGTCAATCAGAGAGTTTAATGGTTTCTAATATGATTTCTAATGGAACTTTTGAATATTATAATGGTAATAAAGAAGATAAAGGTTGGACTTTCCATCTGCTTTTAAAACAATGGAGACGATCGGCTGTCCGGAAGCATTATAAGAATACAGTACCAGACAGTATCCGGCAGCTCCTGTTGTTCCGGTCTTTCCACCTACGACAGTGATCCCCTCCGGCGCTTTTTCCTTACCGGTGAGGTACTGATTTGTATTCTCCCATGTTTTCTCTACGCCCGCACCATTCACATCTGTGTATACAACATCATAACTCATCGTACTGATGATATCGAGAAACGTCTGATCCTGCACTGCATTCTGGAAAATAAGGTAGAGATCATAAACGGAGGTATAGTGGTTTTCATCCGGAAGTCCGTTTGGATTGACAAAATGGGATCTTGTAGCACCCATTGCAAGTGCCTCCTGATTCATCATATCTGCAAAACCTTCCACGCTTCCGCCGATATGCTCTGCAATCGCAATTGCAGCATCGTTTCCACTTTTTAACATCATGCCATATAACAGATCCTTAAGCTGCACCACATCACCTGCTTTTAAACCGCAGACAGAAGAATCGGACGCCTGGTCTGCCGCATTTTCACTGACAGTCACATAATCTTCCAGATTTCCGTATTTTAAGGCGATATATGCGGTCAGAATTTTTGTTGTACTGGCAGGATATAATTTTTCATAAATATTCTGTGCATAAGTTACGGTATTGGTTGCAAGATTGAAGGTTCCTGCTCCTTCTGCCACCTGCGAATCAGTCGTATCATTTCCAATGTTCACATCATCTGCCACACACAGATTCTGTGAAAAATAAGTTTTTTCTGACCCGGCTCCCTCGGAGGCCAATCCATAATCTGCCGATGTGCTGTAGATATCATATGGATTGTCGTAACTTACTACGGTCTGTCCGCACCCGGACATAAAAACAGCTGCTATGCCACACAGACACAGCAGTCTCATTTTATTTATACATTTCACGCCACTCTAAATCTCCTCTGTCTAATGCTCGAATCAAAAGTTCGGCAGTGGCAAGGTTCGTTGCCAAAGGAATATTATGTGTATCACATAATTTCACAACATTATTTACATCCGGTTCATGAGATTTCGGAGTAAGTGGATCTCTTAAGAAAATGACAAGATCAATCTCGTTATGTTCAATCTGTGCACCAAGCTGCTGGGAACCACCCAGATGTCCTGCCAGATACTTATGAACATTGAGATTGGTCACCTCCTCGATCAGTCTTCCGGTTGTTCCGGTTGCATAAAGTTCATTCTTCGAAAGAATCCCTCTATATGCGATGCAGAAATTCTGCATTAATTTCTTTTTTGAATCATGCGCAATAAGTCCAATGTTCATTATGCGGTTACCTCCCATCAATATTTTTTCGGCTGTAGTCCAACATTCAACACAAGCCCCACCCCTATATATAACGATAAAAGCGACGTAAGCCCATAGCTGACAAATGGAAGCGGCAAACCGGTATTCGGAAGCACCCCACTTGCAACCCCAATGTTAACCAGGCTCTGAAAGCCCACCAGTGCAGCAAATCCACAGCAGATCATTTTTCCTGCGGTATCTTTTGCTTTTCTAGCAATTAATATACACTCAATCGTGATGAAAAGCAATAAAATTATAATGATAACCGTACCGATAAATCCAAGTTCTTCCCCCGCTACCGCAAAGATAAAATCTGTCTGGGGTTCCGGGATAAAGTTACCGTTTTTTACCGAGGTGGCATCTGTATTATTCAGCCCTTTTCCCCACAGCTGGCCGGAACCGATCGCCATGATGGAATTCTGCTGCTGGTAAGCATCTGCCGGGTAATCATCCGGATAAAGCCATGCCATAACACGTGTCACCTGATAACTTTTGATAAACGGAAGTTTGTCCTGGATCAGCAACGTAAACAGTATCACTGCTGATGGAATACTGACAGCCAAAACACCTGTTACTATTTTATAACTTAATCCCGCAACAAACAAGAGGGCAGCAAAAATTAATGCGGTAACAATTGTCGTTGAAAGATCCGGCTGTTTTAAAATGAGCGCAAGCGGTATTCCCGCGAGTATAAATGACGAGATCAGTACTTTCGGTGTATTAATTTTTTCTTCATGCTTCATAAAAAAGTAGGCGAAAAATAATATAATTAAAATTTTTGCCAATTCGGAAGGCTGGAAACGGAATCCTCCGATCTCAAACCAGCGCTGTGCACCACCGGCATCATCACCGGCAAACATAACGAGCAAAAGCACACCGACCATAAAAAAGTAGATCAGCCAGGAAAACTTCAAAATAAAGTTATAGTCGATCAGGGAGAGCATCACCATGATCGTAAGCCCGGCGATCATACCCAAAATCTGCTTGCTCTGCACCGATGGCTTGGCACTTCCGATCAGAAGGATTCCGATCACATTTAAGATCATCACATACATGACCAATATGAACTTATAATTTCTCAGTTTGTACTGTTTAAACATTGCAATTCTCTCTTTTTGTATTCTTTTAAAATGACTTTTATCTCAATATTCTCAGGTTCTACATCTACATACTTTGTGATCACATTTCCGATATCGCGCCGTATGTATCCCATCGTTTCTTCGTCTAAAATGTTGTTTTCATAATGGATCATACATTTTAAACGTTCTTTTGCGGCAGTTACAGATTGTTCTCTCATTTTTTCTCCATTTCTGCTATGCACAAAAGTCAGCTATGAATTGATGGTCTGCTTTGCAGGCTTGTTCCAGAAGAATCCGTGGAAACGGTGTTTTTCCTGAAGAAAATCCGGGATTGGAACCGCTTCCCCCACAAGGCGTCTGCAGATGTTCTCATAACAGGTCCGGGAAGTGCCTTTCTTTCCCATCATGCTCTCACCGTGATTCTGGGAAATGATAATATGTTCATCTTCCAGTACCACACCCAGAAGTTCCGTGTTCAAAAGTTCGCAGATATCGGAAATCTGAAGCATGTTTCCCTCTTTTACCAACTGTTTCCGAAATGAATTGATCAGCAGATAAGTGGAGATATCTTTTTTCCTTCGGAGCAGGCGCAAGACACAGTCCGCATCATGGACGGCCGCCACCTGTGGCGTTGTCACAACGACTACTTTATCTGCCGCGCAGACGGCAAGGTCAAAGCCGCTGTCAATTCCTGCCGGGCTATCCACAAGGATATAATCATACGACTCCTTTAACTCCTCCATGAGCGTCTGCATCGCCTCTGTCGTGATTGGCGGATGCTCCCGCACACATGCAGATGGAATGACTGAGAGGTTCGGATATCTGCGGTCTCTTATGACAGCCTGTTTCACTCTGCATTTTCCTGTCAGGACATCAACCAGATTGTATACGATCCGGTTTTCAAGTCCCATCACAACATCGAGATTGCGAAGCCCAATATCTGTGTCAATCAAAATTACTTTTTTCTCTAATAGTGAAAGTCCAACTCCGACGTTCGCTGTGGTAGTTGTTTTGCCAACGCCGCCTTTTCCTGACGTGAAAGTGATCACTTCACTCATGAAGTAAGACCTCCTTTTACTTAGTCATTAAAGCTGTTTGATGACTCACCTACATTTTCTGCCTGACCGTTCAGCAGTTCTTCTGCATCCTGAACACCAAAATAGTAAGAAAATACATTCTTGGCATATTCGGCAGCATTATGTGATGTATAACCGAATGCGATACGTGTTGCGATTGACACCTCAGGATCACTGTACGGCGCATATCCGACGAATAAAGCATGGTTCGGACGGTTTGGACTCTGCTGTGCGGTACCGGTCTTACCTGCAACCTCAATTGGGAAATTATCAAATGTAGACAGATTTTCCACTACCATACGCATTCCGGTATGAATGGCATTCCATTGTGTGGTATCTAATACATCCACCGTATTTCTTACTTTTGGCTCAAAGGTTTCCAATGTATTGCCATCGGAATCACATACTTTGCTCAACAATGTGTATTCATATACATTTCCGTCATTTGCAATGGCAGATACATATCTTCCAAGCTGGATGGTCGCATAGTTGTTATTACTCTGTCCGATTGCTGCCATGACCGGGTATTCATCTGCAATCTGCGGATCGTTTTCCTCAATCTCCACGCCTGTTGTCTCATCTAATCCAAGAAGCGATGCGTATTCCTGAATTTTGGAAATACCAGTCGCATCATCGTAGGATGTAGAAAAATTATTCGTTGCAAGACGATAACCAACATCATAAAAGAAGTAGTTACAGGAATCACGGAGTGCCTCAGATACATTGATCAGTCCATGCGTGTAACCGTGATTTAATGCCCAGCATCGCGGATGGTTGCTGATATTTTCATACACACCCTTGTCCATGATCTGTGTCGTCAGTGTGATCACACCTGTGTCAAGACCTGCAACCGAGGATACCATTTTGAAAGTAGATCCTGGTGCGGTGCGTTCCTGCGTTGCATAGTTATAAAGTGGCTTGGACAAATCCGTGTTGAGACTTGCAAAATAATCTGCATCAACCGTATTTGCAAGACGGTTGTTATCATATCCCGGATAACTTACCAATGCCAGCAGTTCTCCGGTTTTTACATCCGTGATCACACAGGAACCGGAGCATGGATCCAAAGCAAGCTGTGCCGGTGTGATCTCAATATTCCTGATCTTATCCTTTAAAAAGCTGACCGGACTGACTGCATTCGATTCCAGGGAACTGATCTCCTCTGCATCGTAGGCAAGTACTCCCTGATCGTATAAGATCAGACACAACTGTTTCCCGGAAACAGATCCTGCCTTAATGAGATACTCATAAATAATTTTGGAAAATCCGGTATCTGTGGCAATGTCATCCATAATATAATCGCACAAAGCATCGTAGATTTCTGTCGAATCCGAGTACTTCTCATCAATTGTAAACTGTGTGATGTCAATCCAGTTCTGTGCGATCGCATGGTTTAGGTATTCCTGGGCACTGATCGTACCACTCTGCCACTCCTGATATACCTCATCCGTTTTATCAATTGATTTCTGCAGAAGGATTTTTTTCTCCTTCAACTGGTTGATAATATAAGTAAAATAATCCTGATCTTCCTCTCCGAGTGAACCAAATGCTGCCGGGGATGCCCCCTTCAACTCGCTGGTCACAGACGAGAGGACGGTCTGCTGTCTGCCGGAGAAAATATGCATGACAGCTTTTTCATTTTCGGTTGCTTTTTCATCTGAAAAATGTTCAATATCGATTACATTATTATTTACCAATGCGAAATAAACGTCAGTGATCGGGATATTCATCTCAGAACCGGAACTTTCAATATTGGAATATACAATACCTGCGATCTCCTGCTCTAACAGATCATATGCAGCAATCTGTAAGTTCTTATCGATCGACAGATATACATCATTTCCGGCAGAAGGCTCCTCACGTTCCAAAACCTCCACCGCTTTTCCAAGATAATCGACATAAAGCTTTTCATAGCCTTTTGTTCCCTGCAGGGACGCATCCATCACCTGTTCAATACCGGCTTTTCCGACCACGTCGTTTAAAGTATAGTTGTCGTTATCCGCAGATAAACTCTCGTACTCTTCGGTAGAAATTTTTCCAGTGTAGCCGATAATCGATGCAAAATATTCAGCATCATTGTATTTACGGATCGTATCGTCAATGACTTCCACACCCTGAAGCTTTGATGTATTCTCACTCACGTAAGCAACAGACTCCTCAGAGACATCGCTTGCGATCGTGGTAGCAATATATTTCTGATAGCTGTTTTCAGACATTGCATAGCGCACCACGGTGATTTTATATGCCATATTTTCAGCATAATCTTCACTGATTCCAAAACGTGTCACTTTCAGATAATCCATAACCTGGTCAGCAGTCGCTTCCGCCTGATTGTAACCAAGTTTTTTGTCATACTTCAGATCAGAATAAGATGCCTGACCGAAAACATCTGCAAGAAAACGTTTCAATGAACTTCCGCTCACAGTGAATTCGTAATTTCCATTATCGTTCACTGTAATTTTAAAATTATTGATAATGTCATCCCCATTTTTTTCCAGGGCAGTAATGATATCAGCAATTTCTGCATTTAAAAGTTTATTTTTTTCTTTGGTAGAATCATAGGAACCATTATCCTCGATCGTAATGGAATATGCGAGTTCATTGTAGGCAAGCACTTCGCCATTGCGGTCTAAAATATTTCCTCTGGTACTGTTTAACGTACGTTCCCGGACAATCTTTAACGTGTAATTGTCCTGGTATTCTGCGCCCTTTATGATCTGAAGCTGGAACATCCGGAAAATCAGCACAGAAAACAAAAGAACCATCACGGTTGCTGCGACAAGCAGTCTCGATTTGAAGATCGTACGGAAAAACTCTTTGATATTATCAAACAAATTTTACAGCGCTCCTTTTTTCTATTGTTTCAAGTTTCTGGTTAATTTTTAAAATAATAAAATATAAAAAAATGGTCACAACCATCGTATATACCAGTTCCGGTATCATGATATTTAACAGATAGTATAAAATATTAAACTTTCCGCGGAATAAAAATAACAGGAAATAAATGATTAAACTGCATGAGAAATCGCTGACCGCGATCAGAAGCATCGGCAGTTTGATATCTTCCGGGTAAAACATTTTGCGGAAAAATCCGTTGAAATATCCCACATACATATAAAGCAGTGCATAGAATCCCAAAATACTTCCTGTAAAAATATCTAAAAGAAGTCCTGTGAAAAAGCCAATCCACAGTCCTTCTTTTTTTCCTCTCATAAAACCAAATGCAGAGACAACAACAATCATCAGATTCGGAGAGATTGATGCAAAAGAAAGTGCCTGAAATACGGTACTCTGCAAAAGGTAGCAGACAGCTATGATTAAAAATACAGTTATTTTTCTTCGCATGTCATCCTCCCTGATTTAATTTTCCACCGTCTGTTTCTTGTTCAAAATGACAAGTACTTCTTCGATATGCTCAAAATCAACCGCCGGTGTAATAGTTCCTGATTTAGTCAGATTGTTGGAATCTGTCTCGATCGAGCTGATATATCCGATTAAGATTCCCTGCTGATAATTGTAAGAAACCGCGGAAGTGACCACCGGATCATTGATGGAAACTTCATTGTCTTTGTCATTTAAATTATTGAATTCAATCACCATATCTTCGTTCATTTTCTGCAGACTTCCGGACACGATCAGGTTATCCGAAGTGGTCGTAACCATTCCGCTGACTTTGCTGGTATCGTTGATGATCGATGTCACCTTGGCATAATTTGGTCCGACATCTGTGACAATTCCAACAAGTCCGCTTCCTGCCATAACATTCATATCCACTTCAATTCCATCATTACTGCCCTTATCGATTGTAAAAGTATTAAACCAGTTTCCACTGTTTTTTCCGATTACATTCGCTGCAACTTTCTCATAACTCGGGTATTTCTGATCGAGATTGTAAAGTTCCCTTAAGTTGTCTAACTCGTACTGCTCCAGTTTAATTGTATTCAGTTCTGTTGTCAGTTCATCTACCTGATTCTGCAGATCCTCATTCTCTGCCATGACATCACTTAAGTTTTTCAGATTTACCGCCTTGTCGGAGATCCAGGTGCCAACTTTATTGATTCCCTCCTGCATTGGCACAAAAACATAACCGGCTGCCGCATTTAACGGACCACCGGATATATTTAAAGTAAAACTTAATAACATGATGATAATACATACCCCTGACATGATCAGAAGAAGGTATCTTGCAGGAAGAAAAAATTTTGATTTTCGTCTCATTCCATTCCTCAATTTCTAACAACGTATGCAGGCGTATCCTGCATTACATTCTATTTTAAGATTTTATTTTTCATGCTGAACGCCAGATGTTTGTACTTCTGGTCACTTACAATCTTCACCAGTCCACGGACAACGCACTCTTCCGGCTCCTCACAGGTGTTGATCTCAATGCCTGTGATATCTTTGAACAACTGGCTCAGATTATGTATCTGGGAGCTTCCACCGGTAATGTAAATACCGGAATGGATAATATCTTTTGCAAGCTCCGGTGGAGTTTTCTCTAAGATCATCTTGATGGAATTACAGATGCTGTTTAAGTTATCCTTGATCGCCTCGTAGACAACTTCCCCTGTGATCTCCATCTCAATCGGAAGTCCACTTACCACATCACGTCCTACAATGACCATGGTTTCTGTATTTCCAGGAATACCGGAACCAAGCTTCTCTTTTAATGCCTGTGCGGTCTTCTGACCAATCACAAGATTATAGGTTCTCTTCACATAAGTAATGATCGATTCATCAATCCGGTTGCCTCCGAAATGCAACAGATCACTCAATACCAGTCCGCCGAGGGAGATGACAGAAATTTCTGTTGTATCTGCACCGATGTCCACAACCATGATACCGGTCGGCTCATTGACATCCAGTCCAAGACCTACGGCATCTGCGATCGGTTTGTCGCATAGAAGAACAGATTTTGGTTTCATTTTGCTTTTGTAAAATATCATAGTATGATCTATCAATTTTTATCTTTTCCATTTCATTGTGTAGCGAATATAATTGGTTCTCACGTTCTATTCTGTGCTGATAGATTAAAAATAGAATAACAACAGAAATAAAAAGGAGCATACTAACAGCAGATAAAAGTATCTGTAACTCTTTGCTAACATTGAATTCTACAGAAAATTTCCAAAATAATAGTAGAGTGCAAATAACTATTGTAGGGTAAATGAATAATGCGATTGGAATTTTTGCTTCAGATTTATCTTTTATTACTATTTTGATTAACAGTAGACATGTTATCAGATACAATGATTTGCTTATCGCTGCACCTATTATCAATGTATTGAATTCTTCCAAGTTAGTATTAGTTTGAGTTTTTGTAATAGCGGAAATTAAGAATGCAGCTATAAATTCAAGTGCACCACACAAGATATTCAGACCTACTGAATAAAATACTGCCTTATTTGGTTTAATATTAAAACACAATAATCCAAAGAGAATATATACACCGATGTTGTATATTGCGTTTAACCAAGTGGTATTTGAGAAAATTATATTTATTATTGCACAACTTTCAAACAACGCTAATCCAATAAAAAAACATTTTAGCTGAGATAATTTTCTAATTGATATTTGATTGTAGAAATTATAGATAATTAAGTATTCTGCAAAACTGGTAATTGCAAAAATTATGTTATACACTTTTATCTCCTCTTTAGATATTGAAACCAATATTTGTGGAAATCAGCTTGTTTTCTCGAGGCTATTGGTATTCGTATTTTACTATTTAGATATAATTCAGTATACGAACATTTTGTGATATAATGCAAATTTATTAAAAAGCTCTTATGAACCTGATAAAAGAATGAATTTGGTAATTTGTTGGTCCAACTATCAATGTTTTCTCTTGTAATGTATTCTTTGCCATTTATATCTGTCAAAATTATTTTTCTATTTTCTCTACGAATATATACTATATCATCTGTTAAAATTCGAATTTGCTCGCCATTGTTATATAAGAACAAATCAATGTATTGCTCATCAATATATTCCATAGCTTTGTCAAGACTGGAGTACAGTCGCTGTGCTTCAAACGGCTTTTTGAAGAATCTGAAGATCCGTAAATCCATAGCTTCATCTTGATATTCATCATAATTTGTGACAAATATCAAGATTATTTTATCATTGCGAGCTTTAAGCGCTTTGGCAAGTGTAATTCCATCGATATTAGGCATTTGAATATCTAAAAAAGCCAAATCTATCTTGATATTATTATTAATAATATTGTTAGGTGATTTTACTGCAATAATATTGGCTTTTATATAGTGATTATTCATATACTCTTTTACATGACTCTTCATACTGTCGAGATATTGATTTTCATCGTCGCATATTAAAATGTTCATTTTATACCTTCTAACAAAAAACTCTTACCAAATTACTTTGATAAGAGTCAGTCTAACATTTATTTCTGCCTTCGTCATTTTTTTTGGATTCGTCTATATAAACAGATAGCAATTTATTTATTATTTTAATTTGTGTAGGCGAGCATTTTTTTAATAACTTTATAGTTTCATTTTCGTCAACTGGAGAAATACTGCCGATAAGATAATAGTCCGGCGTTCCGCCTAAAATGTTGCAAATATTGATTAAACACTTTGTAGTCGGAATATAGATACCCCTTTCTATACTAGATAAGTGATTTTTGGAAATTCCTATTTTTTCGGATAATACTTCTTGCGTCATCCCTTTTTCTTTCCTCTTCTGCATAACTCTAATTCCGAGCATTTTTGAATCAATATTCAATAATATCACCACCATTAAGATGCTAACATTTTAGAATTAAACAGTAAACAAAGTAAGACAGATAAATTCTGTATAATGATTATAAATAATAATATTTTATTTATGATTTATTGTAGAACTATGAATAATTGTATTTTTTCTATTATTTTTTGCGATTTGTCATTTTGTTTGAACTTTTATATTTGTGATGGTATTATCAAATTAAAGGAGGTGTAATTATGAATAACTTTAAGCATTCTATTCTTAAGGCGGTTAAAAAGTCTGCTATGAATTCTTGTAAATTGGATGGTAATAGTACATCATCTTGGATCTATTATCAGCCGGTTGCTCCAAAAGAATTAAAGAAATTCAGCAAAATTAATGATAGATAAATTTGCCGAATTTATTGTTCAAAAATTGATATACAACTTTGAGATAGAAAAGGACGAACAGAATTTATACCATTATGCCTTGTTTATATTGATTTCTAAAATTTTGTTTTTTACATTTACTTTAGCATTAGGTTTACTATTAAATGCAGCTATTGAAAGTTTGATATTTTTTATAGCTTTTATAGCACTTAGGCAGTACGCCGGTGGTTTCCACGCTAAAACAGAAACAAGGTGTGAAGTACTATCTTTTTCTTCACTTTTCGGTTGCATATTGATTATCAAATTAGCAAAAATATATGATATGCTTATTCCTATGCTTTGCACGGCTTTGTTTTTCTCTGCAATTATATTTATATTTGCTCCGATTGATTCTCTGGCAAAGCCTTTGTCAAAAAAAGAATTCAAGTATTATCGCAAAGTATCACTAACGATTTTATTATGTATTTTAATTGCAATAATAGTATCTTTTTGCTTTAAATTGAACATTATATTTGCACCTTGTTGTGTAAGTATTATTCTCGAAGGTGTATTAGTTGGCGTTGGCCAAATCAAAAAATTATGCACAAAAAAGAGAGCAAGCTCCGATATATAAGGAGCTTGCTCTTAAATTTTTTATATGATACTTTATTATTGCTTTAGGCATTGTTTTGGGAATATGGTAAAGGTATCGCCTACATTTTCGCCTTATTAAAGTCCGAACATATTTTTGCAAATTCTTTTACCGCAATAGGTGCTGAAAATTTTGTTATATGCGTTTTCTACAGTTTGTTTCGGGAGATTGTCCTCCATCATATTTACGAGAAGATCTGCTTCCACAAGTATTTGGTAGTCAATACTGTTTATGTCATCATATGTGTGGTGATGAGCTATCAAATACTGCACCCTGTCGGATATTTCGGTATCAAATCCTAATTTGCTCAGCAGCTTTTTTGCTATAGCAGGGCCTTCCTTTTCTTGCAGTTTTCCGCCGCAGCTGCCGTATTTTTCTTCGCAGGTGTGGATTCCTATGTCGTGAGTAAGTGCGGCAGTCTCAATTATTAACAATGTTCTGTCATCGACTTTTTCCGTTTCTGCTATCAACTTTGCATAGCTGTGCACCTTGCAGAAATGCTGTATTCTCTTTGCGTCTCCGCTGTACAGCTCTATCATTGCCAGGTGTAATTTGTTTATCATTTAGGACACTCCTTCTTTGATTGGTCAATTATTTATTTTTGGCTGACTGTAACAGAAAACTTTCCGTCCTGAGCCTTTACTTCAAGGGAAAGCCCCTGCCTGCGGGCAGCCTCGGCAGCTATTGAAAGTCCCAGACCGCTCCCCTTTCTGCCGTTTCTGCTGTTGTCGCCCTTTACAAAAGGCTTTGTAAGCTCGTCGGCATTAAGTTTATCAGCTTCCGTGCAGTCGTTTGTGATGCAGATGTATCCTTTGCGGCATTCTGTGGTTATACTGCCCGATACATCAGTATATTTTACGGCGTTCTCCATGAGATTTGTCAGAATGTCCATCATAAGCTTTTTATCTGCCGTGAAATCGGCGGTTCCGTTTATGCTAAGCTTCAGGTCATTCTTTTCAAGCTCATTTTCATAGTTTGCCGCAATGCCGTGAAGCAGTTCGGCTGCATCAAGCTCCGTGGCTTCTGGAGTTATGTCGCTCTCTTCAAGCTTTGACAGCTCCAGAACACTTGCGATTATGGAATCCATATATCTTACGTTATCAAGAATTGCCGAGATATAATGCTCATTTTTATCGGGACTTACTCCGCTTTGAAGATTTTCCGCATAGCCTGATATCACCATAAGAGGGCTTTTCAGGTCATGGGCAAGCTTGTTGGTCATATCTCTGCGGCGATCCTCTATCTCATAATGTGCGCTGAGGACGGCATATTCCTTTGATGCTCTGAGATATGCTATTATCAGCGTAACGGCTATCATTACAGGGACAATGAACCGCAGAGCTTTACCG
>ENA-ORMS01002616-ORMS01002616.1-human-gut-metagenome-genome-assembly--contig:-NODE-2616-length-12671-cov-2.449350_pt1 | contig 12671 bp, 11 predicted proteins | sample MGYA00242104_ERZ508997 | MGnify/ENA primary metagenome ERZ508997 (study PRJEB26280, sample SAMEA2338704) | human gut metagenome | biome: human gut; feature: human-associated habitat; material: faeces... | reverse complement strand
GCCGTTGGCAAAAAAGAAGAATAGTTGGTATGAGTAGTATAAAAGTTCCAATCACAAGAACGGATAAGGAAGGATTTCAAGTTACAATAGACTTGAATTTATTGTCAGAGTATTTGTTAATGACTGGTGTTCAATAGTTTGCGCATAATACGATAGAAAAGGATTAACAAAATATATGGTCCAAGGGTTGTGAGTTCATGCGCTTCTTTTTTAGAAAACAAAGAATATCTTAAATATTTAAGCACATCGAACTGTTATAATTGTCATTCTTGTAATATCCAAACAACCTGCAGAGTAAAAACAATCTTGGCATTAGCCAAGAGGATGGAAGATTTGTATATAGAAAATCTTCCGAACCAACATCAATTACTTAATAGCCTTGTTTATGATAATCATGAAAAGATTTAATGTCCTATTTATGGTCTTATGCTATACTTTATGTTCTGTATCGGCATGGAGTCAGCATACAGTCAAAGGAGTTGTTAAAGATAAGGAAACGCACCCTGTTATCGGTGCAAGCGTAATAATACGCTCTTTGCAAGACACGCTGAATCATAAAGGATGTATCACCGGTGAAAATGGACAATTCACTATAGAGAAAATAAAGTCCGGCAAGTATCGCATTGAAATATCATTCATCGGTTATACGGACTATCGACAAGAATTTGAATTAGACCAATCTCTTGATTTAGGAGAAATAGTATTATCAGAAAATACCATGTTATTGGATGAAGTTGTAGTTACATCGAGCATGGTCAAGAGGTTTGCGGACAAGAAGGAATATAAACTTACCAACATAGAGAAAGGACAATACAGTAGTGCATTGTCTGCATTAGAACATCTGCCCAAAATACAAGTTATCGACCAAACTGTCAATTCTGTAGACGGGAAAGCAGTAAAAATTTTGATAAACGGCATACCTTCTACACCGACTGACCTTTCTGTAATTTCTCCCGAAAATATTTCTAAAATAGATTATTACACCCAGCCACCTATCCAATATTCCAATATGGGATTAGGTGCAGTAATCAATGTCGTGACTAAAGAAAAGCAAAATGGAGGTTCTGTCGGATTAAACACCCAAAATGCAGTAACTACCGGATTCGGAAACAATGTAGTGAATTTCAAATATAACTGGGGACACTCACAACTTGGGGTAACATACAATATCAACTACCGCAATTACAACAAACGCATATTGGATGAAAATATGACTTATGCCGTAGGAGGTAAAACATATCAAAAACAAAAGACAGGTAAGAACAGTCCATACGCGTACGAACAGCAATTGGCAGAAATCAGTTTCAACAACTCTAAACCGGACAACTATATTTTCAGTACAAAACTCTCTTTCAATTCTCTGAACCGCAGACGTTCTTCCAAGCAAGATATTTTTTCTACTATTGACGATGTGGTATTTGAAAAATTTGGAGAAAGTTCCGATAAAGACAAATACATCAGTCCAGTAATGGATATGTATTTCAGCAAAACATTTAATGCCAAGCATGAGCTAACGATGAACCTTGTCGGAACTTACTACAAATCCGATTATGACTACCGATATTCTGAATTGAGCGGTGGAGTAACTGATTTTGAAACGGCAACGAATATAAATCTCGATAAATATTCGTTTATTGGAGAAGCCGTATATAACTACAATATGAAGACGGCACAGTTATATGTCGGTTCTCGGTATATGTACAACAATAGTACGCAAAAGAATCTCCCTTCAAACAACCGTACACTGACGAATGAAATCTACTCATATCTCGGAATTGCAGGTATGCTTGGAAAGAAATTCAATTATAGTGTCAGTGCCGGTGTAAACGGAAATATATTTACCACAATAGAAAACAAGGAATATAAGTTTGTTTATTTCAGACCACAGGTGAAACTCGGTTACTTCATCGACGAAAGTTCTGATTTGACATTCAACTATGAAGTGAATACCGAAAATCCCGCAATTTCTTCATTGACATACAATCCTTATTTCAAAGATGCAAACTATCTGTATGTAGGAAATCCGAATCTGAAACCAAGTAACAATCACGACCTGTCTTTGTCGTATTTCAAAGGATTCAAGAAATTTGTCATTAGTGCAGAAGTCGCTTACTCCTATAACAAAGATGCCATCGCTCCGGTTTTTCAATCAGACGATACGAATATCATTGAGACATTCGGAAATTTGGATAATGCACAGAACATGAAAGCCAGTCTGTTTCTACAGTGGTATCCATTCTCGAACAATATTCTGCGACTAAGACTGTATTCCGAAGTATTCCACCAAATCAACGCTTTGGAAAACGAAAAATGGAATTATACAGGATACTCTTTTATTCCATCCGTAAATTTAGCTTACAAAAAATGGGGCGTTTCGGTATTCTATCAGACTGAAAAGAAATCTCTTGTAGGTCAGACAATGAAAACAATTCCAAGTATGGCAAGCGTAGAAGTGTCGTACAGTCCGGTTAAAAACCTCACTTTGACAGGAGGAATAAGATACCCGTTTTATGACTCGTGGAAACAGACAACATCTGTATCAGGGACATCACTTCTACAACGAGATGAAACAGAACGCATAATCAATAATGCCAATATGGTCTATATCAACCTTGTATATAATTTTGCATTCGGTAAGAACAAGTCAAATGTGAAATTTAAGATACAAAACAAAGACAAAGATTCCGGTATTTTGAGTAGATAATAATTAATTTGTGAGTTGTCAATGAAGTTCCCATCATTTATTCAATATAATACAAAAGATTGCGGTCCGAGTTGTCTAAAAATCATATCAAAATACTATGGCCAAGAGTATTCTCTTGCATATCTAAGAGAATTGTGTCAAGTATCTAGAGACGGGACTTCAATTTCATCTATGCGCGATGCCGCTGAGAAATTGGGTTATGATGTCTCTGTGACAAAGATGTCGTGGAAAACATTGAATAATGATAACATAAAATTACCTTGTATTATTCATTTACGGCAAAACCATTTCGTAGTACTATATAGTATTGGAGTAGATAAAAAGAAACTTTTCATATCCGACCCTGCAATTGGGCTATTGACATATGATGAAGGTACATTTTGTAATTTATGGTTAGACGATAGCAATTGTGGTTTGGTTGTATCATTAAAACCAACACCACGATTTTGGAGTATTACTCTCAAAACTAATAGCAACGCTAAACAGACCCAAATAAAAGAAATTGTTAATCTCATTAAACCATACAAGTGCCATCGTAATTGTTTTATCAACGCAAAATTACACATTTATCGGGAGATATGGTGCTATTCTTGATAATAATAGCTAACTGTGCCATCGCAAGTCTTTGGCCTGCACGACATTTTGAAAAAAATAAGAAGCGTTATGCTTATCTTGAGATTTGTGAATGTAGGAAATTCAAGAATCAGTGCAAGAGATAGCATAGTGATTCTCACGCTTATAGCGTGGGCTGCTATTGTAACATCTGCACTAATGGTTTCCTACGACCTACAAATCAAGACGTGGCATAGTTGGCTCACGTTTTCTATATTTAACTAATTCTCTCTGTTGAGCCTACGAGAGCCAATAAAGAATATGAGAAACCAAATCATTTCTTTCCTATTCATCGCCTGCCTTTTTATTTCAGCTTGCAGTAACGATGATGACCGCGATGTCCGAAAGGTTACCGATTACAAAGAGTACACTCTGACTGTGGCTTCTAAGAAGTTACCCGGAGTAGTTACATCGTGTGGCAATAGCACTCTTACTGATGTGTACGCAGTCAAGAACGAATCGCAGTCGGAGTGGCAACCTCTTGGCAACATCACTAAGTTTGATTACGAGCCGGGGTACGAATACCAAATACGTATCAGTGCAACGAGCTATCTGGACCGAAATATGGGCGAACCTGCCTGGACCGAATACAAGCTGTTGGAAGTATTATCAAAGGAACGTAAGGATTCAAAAGATCTGCCGGTCGATTTTATCCCGGACTGGTATGAGGACGATTAAGGTAAATTTATAGGATTCAATCCGGGAACCAGGTGTTTATGGTAGACTTACAACGCATACAGAGCAAAATATATGAAATCCGCGGGCATAAAGTAATGATAAACCGCGATTTAGCTGAATTGTATCAGGTAACCACCGGCAATTTGAATAAATCCGTTCAAAGAAATATCAAGCGTTTCCCCTCTGATTTTATGTTTCAACTAACAAAAGAAGAATTTGACCAGTTGAAAACAAACTTGATATTCCAAAATGGAATATCAAATTGGGGAGGTACCCGTAAACTCCCCTATGCCTTCACCGAACAAGGACCAGCCATGCTTTCCGGTATATCAAACTCGGATACAGCCATACAGGTGAATATTAATATCATGCGTGCTTTCGTAGCTATGCGCCGCCTAATATCTAATCCTCCCGTTGATAAAAATGCTGAACTCCGGGAAGAAATGAAAAAATTAAAAGACTACATGGAAGAAATATTCGCCGACCAGAACGACATCAACGAAGACACCCGCATACAACTCGAACTTATCAATCAGACACTGGCAGAATTGCAGGTACATCAGAAATTGTCAGACAAACCGCGCCGCCCTATCGGTTTTATCCGCCCGGAAGAAGACTAATTGAGTTTTTTATATCATCCTGAATAAAGGAACGTCGGCAGTAAAAGGGATATGCAACGTTTTATATCCGATAAAAGAAAACGTAAGGGTCCCGGTTGCTTCCGGCAAGCGGAGTGAAAATTCTCTAACATAACAAAACAAACTTTCAAAGAACTATCTAAAACCATTCATTAATTGTCTTATACTTTAACTAGTATTATCATAGTAATTACTTGATTGCACAATGCCTCCAGCCTGTTCAACTCTTTCCCGGTTTCCCCCTTTTTCCCCTTATCATCCGGTGAGTTTATCAGGTAATAAAGGCAGGCATTTTTAACATGCTCCAGGTTCAAAACCACTTCGTCAAGCCAGCCGAAAAAGCATTCCATCAGTTCCGTGTCATTTTCGATACAATCGAAAGGATTCGGGTAAGAATGGTAACCAATGAAGCCCTCCCGAATTCTCTCAGCCTCATGTGATAGTGACAAATCCCGTGAATCGGGAGGAAGATTACGCAAAATCTGTTCGTAATCTTCATTGGTAAGAGTATCTTCAAAGGTATCCATACTACTAGGTTTTATTGATTGACATAAATTCCAGACATTCGCGTATTTTAATGCAGCGTTGGTTGGTTTAGATTAATCAGTCTGCTTAAGTTATACTTATTATATCTCTTATTTCTAACTAGAAGCATATTGCTGTGTTTAAACCCTGCAAGCATCGTACATGTTATAATTTCCTTTGAAAAATAATATCGAAAATCATGAAAGATAATGAATTATTGTATCGGTTGGGTCAGAGATTAAAAGAGTTACGTAAAGCAAAAAAGTGGTCTTTACGTGACCTTGAGGCTTTAACGGATATTGATAACAGCGAGCTTTCAAAATATGAATTCGGTTTTATAAGCCCTCAGCTTCTATCTTTATATAAACTTAGTCAAGCTTTTGGAATAACCCTAAGCAAACTTCTTGATATAGAAAAGCACGGTCAACTCCTTTTCCACTGCACGATTATAGATGGCACGCAGGTTACGCATATTAAAAGAGGAAATATTCGGGCAAACATTGATACCTTTCAGGAAGGTTTCGTATTCCACCATCAGGTTGGAGTCCACCTCCCTGAACAGCAGGTCACACTCGCCACGGAAACGTAAAAAGCTGTTCAGTGTAGTCATATAGGTCTCGGCTGTACACTTTTTGCCTATCTTTTTCAATTCCTGGATGAGCTACCATGTAAAAGAGACAAACCCACCGCAATCAGCCGGAGAGGAGAACAGTTCCACCACTTTGTCGGCGGTATATGCCATGTCGGAACGTTCAAGCCGCACGATGACCTCCTTGAAACGGGAAAGATCGTTCGCCAAAGCGGTCTTCATAGAGAGCAGATATCCCTCCTGCCCTTTTTCGATACCGGAGGACAGGATGACTCTGGAACAATCGGCATCCCATTCCGATGGGTACAGCTTATAGCCGAAATGAACTTGTTTTACCAGACGGTTGTGAATTACTTGATAGTAGAGTGTACCCGCCTTCGTCTCAATGGAAGATACACGGAATTTGATTTTTACTGTTGCCATACAATTTAATTGTTTATTTGATAATATTCCCTCAATTAAAGAGAATGGCAAACAGTGTATAAGATGGCACTTGAAAGATAATATTGTTGCAATTATAAGGTTTCTTGTTCAGAATGTTGCGAAGGAAGTTGTTTTTTAATACTTTCTCGCTTTAATCTAAATTTTTCCGTGTAATGGAATGCAGTTGGCACATTTTATAGACTCTACACGCAAAGTGCTCTGTGATGAAACGATAAAACGTACCGTAAACCGTTCTCGGACCTGCCGGACAAATTGGGCAAGACTAACGGGTTTCTTTTCGAATATCATGCAGCCTCGTTGTTTTCCTCTATCGTCTGTTAAACCGGCACTTCCGATTCTCTGACCGGGAACAGACTACCAGCATACTGTTGGACGGATTGCAAGAATAGGTATGGTAGATTCGCTTCTTGAATTTGTGTCAAAAATATGAAAGTCATACCATTAAAAATGAAAACGGGTCCAATATAACTCTACGACCTCATTTTGCCGCCTTGGCCAATTCACAATTGTCACGGATATCACTGATTATTTCACTTATGTTCCTATCTCCGTCCATATTCGTCTACTCCTGAGTTTATTATAAATTATACGAAGATACGGAAATATTCCATTTTTACAACAGCAGTGATGTCCCCCCGTCAGCCCCGATATCATCTATATCCGCATCCTCATAAAAAGATATGATTGAATATATCCTGACATTTTTAGAAAATTGCTTTAAATTTGTCGCATTTATGCGAACGAATGATAAGGCATAAAGTTTGCTGATACAGATATCAATATAAATCCGTTTATTGAACGGGAAAAATAATTTATAAAAAAAATGTCACACATTGAAAATAAGCAAATAATATAAATTCGCCCCCCAAAATAATGAACACGAAAAAACGATATCCATAAACGAACGTTTAATAATATAGAATTACACACGGCAGTACATCGATCATGATAGAAAAAGGTAGTCATACGACCGAGTCAGATCAATCCCTATTGGACGCATTGATCAAAGGAGAGGAAACCGCTTTCGAGAAAATATATAAAAGCTATTTCGCTCTTCTTCAAAACTATTCTGCCTCTATCGTCGGTGATTCGGAAGCGGCTTTGGAGATTATTCAAAATATTTTCGTTGCCTTATGGGAAAACCGGAAAAATCTCGACCGGGAAAAATCTCTGCGCAATTACCTGCTTCGCAGCACGCACAACAATTCCCTGCGTTACCTCAAAACCCGGTTTCTCCACCTACAACATCAAGAAAACCTTAAAAGAAAAAAAAGCGAAGAGGAACAAGAAAACGTGATCCGGGCGGAAGAAGGACCCGAACCCGAACAACAATTATCCGCTTTACTGAATGAATTACCGGAAAGAAGCCGCCAGGTAATGATCATGAGTCACATTGAGAACAGGAAAAGTGCCGATATTGCCCGAAAATTAGGCATTTCCGTCCGGACAGTAGAAACCATCCTCTACCAGGCAATGAAAAAACTTCGGGGAAAAATAAAAAAATAGTATTTTCGAATACGTAGTTTCGGGCAGTCAGGTATTATATTAATGTCGATCAGGTTATAGCGTGCATGAAAACAGATACAGAGAAATATTTGAACCGCCCCATCGGGGAAAATGAAGATGAGTTGCTGGATGAGATCTGGAACTCTCTCCGGGCAAAGGAGTGCGGGGAACATATACTGGACAGAAATTACCAGGACGTAAAAAGCAGGATCCGCCGGAGAAGAAATACCCGCCGGATGTATTGGATTTCCAGCGGTGTTGCCGCGGCTTGTGTGTTCGTGTCCCTGTTTCTGGTGTTCCGTCCCACTGCCCTGCAAGAGGTTACGGTATACACCCAACTCGGTCACATGGGCATATCCGTTTGCAACGAACAGGTGCAACTACTCGTCGGGGATTCCGCCGTTTCGAACCTGGGAGGCGACGCCAAGATAAATATAGACAAACATTCGAATGTCGCACTGCAATCCGCCGACGGGAAAAAGATTATGCTGCAAAAGGCAAAAATATTGAAAATATATGTTCCTTCGGGTAAGCATTTCAACCTTGAATTAGCCGACGGGACACGTATCGTACTAAACGCCGACACCTGGTTCGAATACCCATCGACGTTCGACTCCCAACCGGAACGCAGGGTAAAAATCAAGGGAGAGGGATTCTTTGAAGTGAAAAGCGATACAACGAAACCTTTCTACGTGGAGATTCCCAACAGCGAATCTATCCGGGTACTCGGCACCTGTTTCAACGTATCGGCTTATGAAGACAACACGGAAAACGTGACTACGCTACTCTCCGGTAAAATAGCTTATCACGTTCCGGAGAACAACCGAACGGTGACTTTATCGCCGAACGAGCAAATCCGCGTGGACAAAGAAACGAATAAAATGGAAAAATACGAGGTAGATGCCGCAGAATATTCCATGTGGAAAGAGGGCGTGATCTATTTCAACAACGAGAAATTAAGTGTATTGGCTAAAAAATTGTCCAGAATGTATGGTATCGATATTCAGGTATCGGAAGAACACCGCGATTCCCGTTTTTCGGGAATGATCCGGCACGAACGGGGAATTGATTACATCACCAAGCTGTTAACAACGACAAGTAACATCGAATGTATTATTGAAAACGGGGTTATTTATCTGAAGTAAAATCCCCTCCATATCAATTACAAAACTTCATTGGAAAATGAAGTTCGGGGCTTTGTATGCTCAAATATAAAGAATAGTAATAAAATAAATATTCATTAATACAAGATCAATATGAAAGAAGACAGATCATTCAGCCGGAACCGGACGGTTCTCCGGGACAAACTCCGGAAGAAAATCGTCCTGCCACTGTTCTTGCTACAAATGCTTTGTAGTTTTACGCAGGTAAGTTATGCCCAGGAGGTACAACTAAATTTAAAGCTGGAAAATTCCACTTTACTGGACGCTTTGAAAAAGATAGGAACAGCCACCGGAACGGAATTTTTTTATAATGCCGGGCAAATCGGTACTTCTGACAAACGAATCACGAGGGAGTTCAGAAATACGCCATTGAGATCAGCACTGGAATACGTTTTGAACGGAACTCCTTTCACATTTAAAATCGAGGATAAAACGATTATTATCACCCAACGTCCGGCAGAACCACAAAAAACTGAAATGAAAATCATCGAATTGAAAGGGATTGTGGTGGATAGTCATACGAAAGAACCGTTACCGGGAGTAACTGTTATGATCGAAGGAACAACGCAGGGAACTGCCACCGACGTTAACGGACAATTCACATTCCCCCTCGGTCCGGCAGAGTATAACATTATCTTTTCGTACATCGGTTACGAGCGTCTGGTAAAAAAGTTCAACGGAAATAATGTCTCCGATTTTCAGAAAATTACACTTGTTCCTGTTATCGAAGAGATGGATGAAGTAGTCGTCACGGGTATCTTCACCCGTAAAAAGGAAAGTTTCACGGGATCATCGACTACATTCAAAGCAGAGGAATTGAAAGCCGTGGGAGCGTCGAATCTGGTTCAAAGTCTGCGCACACTCGACCCTTCATTCAAAATCGTGGAAAACAACCAATTCGGTTCCGACCCGAACCGCATGCCCGATATCGAAATCCGGGGCAAGAGCAGTGTTATGGGATTGAAAGAAGAGTATGGGACCGACCCCAATCAACCTTTGTTTATCCTTGACGGTTTCGAAACGACATTAGAAACCATCATGGACCTGAACATGAACCGGGTGGCATCGGTCACGTTGTTGAAAGATGCGGCTGCAAAAGCAATCTACGGTTCGCGGGCAGCTAATGGGGTCGTGGTCATCGAAACCATACAGCCGGAGAAAGGAAAACTGAAGGTGAGCTATACGGGGGACTTGACGGTGACAGCTCCGGATTTGACGAGTTATGATCTTTGCGATGCAACCGAAAAACTGGAAGTAGAACGGACGGCAGGAAGATACAACGGCCATTTTCCGGTAGATGACCAATGGTTGGCGGAGGAATATAACGTGTTGAAAAAAGAGGTGGAACGTGGTGTGAATACCTATTGGCTGGCAAAACCTTTACATACGGGTTTCGGTCACAAACATTCGCTCTATTTGGAAGGCGGAGATGATTATTTGCGGTATGGAGTGGATTTGTCATATAATAAAGTGGCGGGTGTGATGAAAGGTTCGGACAGGGAAACAGTATCGGGTGCGATAACCTTGTCGTATCGGTATAAAAGCCTGTTGTTCCGGAATGTTTTGTCGACTACATTTAACCGGGCGGATGATTCGCCTTATGGGAGCTTTTCGGAATATACGAAATTGAATCCTTATTGGACTTCAGAGGATGAAAATGGTAATGTAAAGCAGGTATTGGGATCGTATAGCCAGCGCGAATGGCAGGAAGCGACGAAGTATTACAACCCATTGTATAATGCGATGTTAGGTACGAAAAATTTTGCGAAATATACGGAGGTGACGGATAATTTTTATGTAGAGTGGCAAATGTATAAGGATCTGAAGTTTATAGGACGTTTTGGATATACACAAAAACAGGATAGTAGGGAAGATTTCTATCCAGGCAGCCATACTCGCTTTGCAGAGTGGACGGGAGACCGTTATTTTCAGCGTGGTTCGTATTACATGAAGGATGGGGTGACGAAAACATTGAAAGTGGATGCGACGCTGAATTACTCGAAACAGTGGGACAAGCACCTCTTGTTTGCCAATTTGAACTGGAATATGCAACAAAATTCGTATGAGTGGCACAGCATGGAGGCTTGGGGGTTCTTGAATAACAAGGTGGATCACGTCGCATTTGCCAAACAATATGCGGAGAACGGCCGTCCGGGTGGCGATGAGGAAACTACTCGTGAAGTGGGTGTTGTCGGAGCCGTAAACTATTCGTACGACAACCGTTATTTGGCAGACTTGTCTTATCGTTTGAGCGGGTCGTCTATTTATGGATCAGACAACCGTTGGGGTGGTTTTTGGTCGGCAGGTGTTGGTTGGAACCTACACCATGAGGCTTTCTTGAAAGAAGCTGAATGGTTAAGGCAGTTTAAATTAAGGGCATCGGTCGGTTATACAGGAAGTCAGAATTTCAATCCGTATCAGGCAATGGCGACGTATAAATATTTTACGGATGCGGAATATGACAATATCGTGGGAGCTTATTTGATGGGCATGGCGAACGACAAACTGAAATGGCAGCAGACAAGGGATGTGAATGTGGGATTTGATGTACAATTGCTGAAAGGGATGACGGTACGTTTCGATTATTATGTCAGTAATACGGATAATTTATTGGTGGATTTTGATCTTTCTGGTTCTACTGGTTTCAATACATTCAAGGAAAATCTGGGAGAGGTACAGAACAGAGGATTCGATGCAACCATAAACTGGAGAGTGTACGAGAATACAAAGAATGATGCTTATGTGACTTTATTCGGATCTGTATCATCGAATAAGAATGAAATCAAGAAAATTTCGGATGCTTTGTCAAAATCGAACGATGAACAGATAGATGATGAGGGAAATCCGCTGTCGACTAAACCTTATACCCGTTTTGAAGAGGGACAATCGACGAGCGCCATTTGGGCGGTACGTTCGTTGGGCATTGACCCTGCGTCGGGTGAAGAGATGTTCATAGACCGGAACGGGTACCGGACCTATGTGTGGAACGTGAATGACCAAGTGGTATGTGGAGAGGCAAATCCTAAATTCCAGGGTAATTTCGGTTTTAATGCAGAATGGCGGGGATTGGCAGTGAATTGTTCGTTTGCATATAAAGCCGGCGGAGAGTATTACAATCAGACGTTGGTGGATAGAGTGGAAAACGTGGATGTGCAGTGGAATGTGGACAGAAGGGTTTTTACGGGGACATGGAAAGAACCGGGTGACAGGACATTTTTCAAGCGTGTGGAAAGTATACCTACACAAACTTATCCGACCTCGCGTTTCGTGGAGAAGTCGAATGAGTTGTCGTTGTCATCGTTGAATGTTTCCTATGATTTTAAACGCTTGAATGTCAAAAGGTATGTAGAGCGACTGAAGATTGCCTTTTACATGACGGATGTCTTCCGTGTTTCAACTGTGAAGGCGGAGAGAGGATTGGAATATCCCTTTGCCCGAACTTGTTCGTTTAGTTTGCAGGCTACTTTTTAATGCTAAATAGAAAGATATTATGAAAAAATTCACAAAAATATTGTTGATAGGATGCTTGTTGGTGACAGTGTCATGTAACAATTGGCTGGACGTGGAACCGAAGTCGCAAGTGAAAGACAAAGATTTGTTCGCATCGGAAATGGGCTTCAAGGAAGCGTTGTCAGGGGTCTATTCGTTGATGACAAAAGAGGGGTTGTATGGGAAAGAATTGACTTTCGGATGGTTAGGTGTATTGGGACAAGAGTGGACGTCTGTTCCCTATAATTATGAGGATGACCAGAAGTATGATTTTGAGAATGCGGCATCGGAGGTACGGATTGATTCGGTATGGACTGGCTTGT
>ENA-ORMS01002615-ORMS01002615.1-human-gut-metagenome-genome-assembly--contig:-NODE-2615-length-12675-cov-3.205468_pt1 | contig 12675 bp, 10 predicted proteins | sample MGYA00242104_ERZ508997 | MGnify/ENA primary metagenome ERZ508997 (study PRJEB26280, sample SAMEA2338704) | human gut metagenome | biome: human gut; feature: human-associated habitat; material: faeces... | reverse complement strand
ACATAACCGGTAATCTCAGTCTTGAAATCAAATGTAACCTTAAGTACCCAACCGAAAGACTGTTCGCCAGTTTCTGGAGAAACAATATACTTTCTCGGATTCTTGAAATATGTCTCTATATAATCGAGGTCCAGTTCAAGTTCAACATTCGTGCTGGCCCCGACGACTTTCGTGATGTTCGCCACGTACTTGACACCTAGGTCCGCATAGTAGTGAGAAGGAAGATTCTTCTCGGAACCATAAGCTCTCAATCTCGTAACGACAGTCTGGTCGGAATCAGCGTTCTGAACAATCTCATATAATCCATTACCGAGGCCATACTTGAAGATATGGTTTGCCTGTATTCCGGTAGTACCGACATAGATGTTTCTTCCTCTGACGATGAAGTTTATGTCCCACTTCTCGTTTACAAGCGCAAGGGCTTGCCAACAGGTCTGCGAATCCACTGTAATGGACATCGATTCGATGACGTTATCGTCGGTTTTCTCACCATAAACCGACAACCACTCACTTTCAAGGGCTCCACGCTGCACGGAACGGTCCTTGTTTCTGGAGTAAATCTTCCAAAGACCTGCACCAATCTGCTCGTTTAAGCATGCCTGGATTCTGTCTAGCAAATCATCCAAAGTCTGTACATAGAATGGGAATTTCGGCAGGGAAGTGTAGTGAAGCTCGTTATCGTTCAATACCACATCGAGGAACTCTGCCCTGGCAAGCTCATCCTGCAATGCATTGAACTTTACGCTGTCATATACGAAGCCCTCTCCATATGTGTCGGGTCTGGCCTGCTTATCCTTGCCCGGCTCGTAGTTGAGCTCAAACCGCTCGCCACGATAGATAATATAGTCGCCTATCTGAAAGTTGATAGGCACTTCATGTTTGAAATTGATAGTCACGAAGCACTCACCCATCCAAGAATCGGAGTATTCCAATCCATGAACGGTTATCTGCTCTCCGTTAACGTCTGTCAGCTTCGAGCCATCCTTATGATAAATATTCCAAGTACTCATGTGTCTTTATCCTAAATTTGAAATACTGCCCTGTGCGTCCATGATTGGCTTTATGTCAGTAACAGGGTCGTTAAACTTGAAAGTGATAGAGAGAACTAGCAAGTCCTCGTTATCCGGATCTCTATATAGGTTTGGATCAATATCCTTAAGTCTTACATGCTGTCTTCCGATTCTATTGAAGTCGCAATACATCTTCATCATGCCTGACTTGCGGATGTAATCAATAAAAGCCTTACATTTCTCGTTAGCGCCGAAAGCCTCGCCGTGGAACATAAACTTAACCTTATTCTCGTAGGCCGCCATATAGAGACCATCCTTTCCGATATACTCGTCGTCACCATGCTCGTCGTGCCACTCCCTTTTTGCAGGTTCCTTGACAGAATCACAAGGCTTGAACGGGTTCTCGCTAACGTACATACCGAAGTCGGCGATGGAGTCCTTCACCTCGTTCCCATCGCCTTCCTTCTGCATGTATATCCTGAAATAATCTTTCATACCTAAATCAACTATTTATAAATGCAAATATACAAAATATTGAATAAATATGCAAGTAATATTCAATTAAAAATGCATAAATATACAAAAGAGGGCGCAGATCTATGTCTGCGCCCCCGATTGTTACTTCATCTTCAATGATTTTGTTCCGTTAAGAACTCTGTTGAAGTTGTCGTTCAATTCAGAAACAGTAGCGTCAATCCTCTCGGCTGCATCAGCATTTCGTAACGTGTTACGAGCAATCGTATTCAGCTGCGACAACTGCGACTTCGCAATCTCGCTCATCTCTGGATAGTACTTAGCTTGTTCTGCTCTCATGACAGAGCAATCGAGCCTAATTGCGTTGAGGTATGAGGCAATCAAGTCTCCTGTTTCCTCCGTAATACTCTTAATGGAATTTCTAGAAGAAGAACTGCTATTATCTGACCATCCGTAAGTTTTCTTAAGGTAATCTCTCGTTGCCTCGATTTGCTTTGAGAGCTCATCTGTGCTGTTCTTTACGTCGGCATACTCGGCTCCTGTGTATTCTGAAATAACATTTCCGTTGGAATCCTTAATCTTGTCATCATTCTCTGCGTACCCCTGAGTCTTCTTCAGAAGGGCCTTGATTTTGTCTCCATATGTATTCTCAATCATGGAGTTCAAGATGGCGTCCTTTAATTTTCCTTCAAAGCCATCCACCAAGTCTTCATACCCATTGGCCATAGTTGACATTGCGTCGCCCCAGGAAGACACCAAGTCTGAGAACTTGTTACCGGTCAGTTTCTCTGTAAGAGCCTCAATTATGTCATCGGCCTTCTCGCCATACTGAATGAGCTTTTCCAGGTAATCTCTGAAATCTGAGTCCATGTTAGCCCAAAGACCAGTGTAATCCTTCTTAATCTTCGACAATATATCAGCGTTCATGTTGAGCATGTCTTCCATTCCGTTGAACTGGACTCCGTACTTCGAAGAGATTTCTCCGGCAACATCACGCCAGTTCTGACCATTGTACTTATAGGAACCCTTCCACATTCTATATTTGATAGAGTGGGAGCCAGCTGACGCACCGGCATTGAGCCTCTTCTGCGCGATAACCTTAGTCTGCTCAATCTCCGCCTTAAGCATTTCCTGGGCTTCCTTGGATGCCTCTGTAGCCTCTGTACCCCAATGGATGTTCATGTACTCAGTCTTCTTGGAGATGAGAGAATCCCAAATTGAGGTCAGGTTGTCGTACTCAGCCTTCGCCTTGTTGTAGCTGCTGTAGTCTGCACCGAACGCCTTGATGAGCGAGCCGCCAATGCTCAACGCTGCGGAAGCGGCTGCTGCGTATGGACCAGCACCTTTGAGGAACCCGAGACCCTTCATTTTGCCGAGGGTATCAAAAGCCCCGGCTGTACTTGCTGCCGAAGAGAATGCGCCTGATGCTCCACCTACAATTTGGCCAAGGATTGAGTCCTCTTCGCCCATAGCCTTGAATAGATTGATTACCGGGTCAAGAACCGTGCTGAGCGCCTGTATCTTCGTCGCAAGTTCAGAAATGGCCTTAGACGAGTCTGCGTATGCTGACTGCTGATCATTCTTCAGGCTCGCCTTGGTTCTTACGCCGCCAGCGATTCCGAGTCTCGAAGCCTCCTCCTTGCTGACGAATATCTTCGCGGTATCATCCATGCCGCCAAGACGCTCATTTATGAACTTTCCGATAGCCTTACCGCGATTCACCCCTCCGAAGATGAAGCCGAACGGGTTTCTGCTAATCTGCTCATTTCTGAGCTTATCCAAAGCGTCCCTCAACTGTTTGATAGATTCTACAGACAAACCGGTAGTCATTGAGAACTGGTCAATCTTCTCAATCATTGAGTCGATTGTAGCGGAAGAAACCCTATCGAGGTCATCAAAGATAGCAACCCAATCAGATTCCTGCTTGAACTGCTCGAACTGAAGCTTTGCCACATTCTCGTTGTGAGTTTTTGTGGCTCCGGCCTTGGCTCTATCTCTCATCTTCGGGTCTTCGATGCCCTTGATGAGCTCAAGCTGTCTCTCGTATTTGCGGTTTTCATCCTCAATCTGTTGTGCGATGGTTGCATTCTTTTCAATAAGACTAGCCATCAGGTCGATGGTCTCCTTCTTGATCTTGTTGTTCTCATCTTCCAGTTTCTTGCGGATATCGTAAACACGAGTCTCCTCGCCATACTTATCCTTGACATTTTCAAGACTCATTCCCTTAACCTCGTCCGTAGTCAAGTTAAGGCCGGACTGAATGTTGTCGTGCTTTACCGCAATATCGAGCTGCTCCTCCAGGAACCTCTTGTATGTATCAAACTGAACAGTTCCTCCGAAAGCTATGTTCTCTGAACCCTTCTTGTTTCCTGTCAGCTCATATATCTTCTTGTATGTCTCATACTGCTCAGATATAGTATCAAGCTGCTTATTGAGTACATTCAGTTCGTCTCTGCGCTGGTCTTCGAGAAGTTTTCGGTTTTCAGTTTGAATGCCAGCCTTCTCGTTTGCAGCATAGTCCAATCTCTCCCTTGTTGAGGCCGGGAGAGTCTTCAAGAGTTCTTTGATAGAGGTCTCATAATTGGTGTAGTCGGAGATAGGGAACCTCTTTTTATCATTGAATATAACCTCAAACTCTCCGTCATTAGCAAGCTGACCAAGAGCACCTTCTCCATAAAGCTCCTTAAACTTCTTGATTTCAGCATACATCTTCTTGTATAAGTCGATGCGCTTCCTCAAATCTTCAAGAGCCTTATCTGTCTGCGCGCCTGTTGACCTACGGCCACCGGTTTTCTTGTTTTTCTTCTTGTCGTCACCAGTAAACCATTCGCCCCAGTTATCATGATAAGCCTGCATCTTAAGTTCGTACTCCTTCTGCTTCTGTGTAAACTCATCGAGAGAAAGATTGCCCAGCGCAAGCATCTTCTTTCTGGTGTTGAGTTCCTTTTTGGCAGCAGTAATGTCCGACTCTGCGTTGCTCTTTGCTTTATCGTAGTCGTCTCCGGCATCCTTTCCCCAACTCTTGACGTACTTGTTCTTCTCATGGTAGTCGTAACCACTACCCTTGAGATTCTTTTCGAGCTGCTGAGTGAGATCCGAGTCATCGTTCCTGAATACGAGATGAATGACAGCCTCGAATCTATCAGCCGCAAGCATTCGCTTCAATGCGTCTGATGCAAAAGGATAGTCTTTCTGAACCTGAGCCGCAGCATCTTTCATCATGTTTGAAACCTGGACCTTCTCTGCATCTGTCAATTCCTGGTTGTTGCGAATCTTGTCACCAATCCAAGGAAACGAAGTGTTTACTGCGTTATCGAGAGCATCCTTGAATTTATTCTCGTAGAAGCCAGTTTCAATACCCATCGCATTAAGAACGTCAGCACGGAACTGATCAGAAACATCCTGGTTCCATCCCTGCTTTGCAAAGAATGACGAAAGAATCTGGTTAGCCTTACCCTGCAACTTCGGGCTGTTGCTAATATCTCCAAGCTCATCAATGAGATAATCGCGCATGGCTTTCACCTCATCCTTATACTTTTCCTCCCAGGAGTTGAAGCTAGCGAAGTCGGATTGGGTGGCATTAATCATATTCGCCTTTGCGGATGCTGAAGAGAATGCTTCTGCTATCTCCTTTGCAGAAGACAGCTTCTCGTCGAATCCCTTGTATGTACCCTCGTCCGAAAGAGATTTCTGAGTACTCTCCTCAACCTGCTTGAGAAGAATGAGCTGTTCTTTGAGATACTTAAGTCTGTCCTCATTCGATTTCTTTTCGAGAAGGCTCATAGTGAAAGCATTCTCCTTTTCAGGAGCAATCTCCTTAAGCTTTTCCTTATATGCGTCAATGAGGTTTTCTATCTCTTTCTCATCGCCGTCCTTAATGGCTTTATCTGCATCGTTATCGCGAAGGAACTCGCCGATCTGAGTGTACCTGTCTTTCAGTTCGTCAGCCGTAGTCTCCATATCCTGTTTCAGCTGCTGATGCTTCTGCCAGTAGTATGCAAAGATTGCAGATCCGGCAGATATAGCTATTCCTGGAAGACCACCAAGAAAACCGATGATAGAACTGAATCCGGACTTCAAGCCTCCGAGAAGCAAGCCTCCTGCTGCTCCCCATTTGCTAGGGCTAGCCAATCCCTTCAGAAATCCACCAAGGGAGATTCTGTTTACCTGACCCTCCTGTTTGGTGAGAGCCATACCTTGCTTGTACATCTCCTTGGTTATCTGACCGGTAACATACAAGCGTCTTAGTTCAGCTTTTGTTATCGCATTTGCCTTTGCGAGTGCCTGGATATCCTGAATTCGAATCTGATTTTTATACTGAAGAATCTGTTTCTCTACAGGAGTTATTTTCTCACCACGCAAGAGCTTAAGTTCTGCTTCTTTCGCAATATTCCCCTTTGAGTTCAGTATTCTCTTTCCAATGCCGCCTTCCAGGATCTTAACTCCACGCATAAGAGCCGGCCCGGCGAATGCAGCAACCATAGCAGGACCCAAGACGTGAATCTGCTGCACGAGATTGGTAACAACATCAAGTATGCCCTTGAAGGTTCCACCTATAACATTCTTACCGTTAGCAAAGTCGGCAAGCATGATTTCCCAGGCATCCTTCAGTTTATTGTAGCGTCCGAGCAAAGTCTCACTCAGAACCTGCTGCATATTATAGAACTGACCACCTGCATCAGTCATCTGCCAGAAGATAGACTTTACGTCATCAAAGCTAACATCTCGGCTTGAAATTCTGGTCTTAATCTCTGATGTTGAGACATTTCGACCCTCTTGCTTAGAGTAGAACTCTGATAACTTTTCAAGCAGAGGAATACCGGCATAGGCAATCTGACGAAGCTCCTTGCCATCTAGCCAACCACGAGCCTGAACCTGACCAAACGCCAATGCGATACGGTCAAAGCTAACACCAAGACCGGAAGACATATCCGCAAGCCTCTTGGTTGTGTCATAGAGCTGGTCGTACTCAACTCCATACGCAGCCAACTGCTTAACGTCTCGGTTCAACTCAGAGAACGTAAATGGCGAATTAAGAGCGAGTTCCTTAATCTGGTTAAACATTGTGTTCGCGTTCTGCATATCACCAAGGATTGACTGGAGAGCGATATGCTGCTTCTCCATCTCACCACCAGTTGTGATGATGCTCATAGCGAACTGCTGTGCGCCGAACACAAGACCTCCCTGCAAGAAAAGTGACTTCAAATCCTGCACGGTTGAATTCAGCTTTCCTGCATGACTGTTGGCTCTCTCGAAGCCGCGGACCAAATCAGACTGAACCTTTGCAGCCGTCTGAGCAATCTCCTGCTGACGCTTCTGTTCAAGCTCGATACCTTTCTGAACCTCTTGGTTTACTGCTTTCTGATCTTGAAGAACCCTAGAAGCTAATGTGGTATCGTGGCCACTACCGATATTGCCAAGCATACCGAGGCTATCCTTCCAGTTCTCTGAATTAAGTCTTCCCTTGATATTTATAAGGGCTCTCATTAAAGAAAGAAGTCTGTTAATCTCGGCTTCAGCTTTACTAACATCTGCTCCGACAGAAATTCCTCGGCTGTATTCAGAGCGAAGCTGGCGAACCTTATTGCCGAGAGAATCGTATCGGCGTTCGGTGTTCTTCAAATCATTCTGGCGTTGCCTCTCTGCCTCTTTTGCCTCGCGTGCTGCGTCCTTTATAACCTTTGCATAAGTATTTGCTTTATCTATAGCATTAAGATACCCGGAACTCTTTACGATATCAGTTGCTGTGAGTCCTGTGATAGGATGAATACCTCTGTTATTCCTGATCTGTTCTAACTCAGTTCTGTATTTAGACAGCTCTGACAACGACTGGCGTATGTTGTTCGTTGAATCGATGCCAAACAACTGTATTCCTTCACCATGGCGTTTGTTGATTTCGTCAATAATAGAAGATAACTTATAAAGTTCTCTCTCTGCCTTGTTTGCCTCAGTGGAAACACTGTTAGGGAATATGTTGAATCCAGCACCTTCCTTAGACACCTCTCCGAGTATGCGGCCTATTCTGTACAACCCGTCCTGAACAGACTCCAACTGCTGGAGTTTTTTCGAACTGAAGAAATCTTCGCTTGAAAATACGCCAATGTTATGACGTAATTCTTTAACGAAGTTGTTTAGCTTTTCAAAACTACGACCTCCCTTATCTCCAATACCTTTTGTTGCTTCGGATATTGCTTCCAAAGCATTCTGTGCCTGCTTACCAGTAGCATCAATCTTGTTTAATTCTTTGGTAATCTTTTTGGTTTCCTCTTCAATTCTCGATTTAAGAGTGAGCGAGAAACTGAGGTCTCCCATATTTCCACCTGCCATATCCTGAATATTTTAAAATTAGAGTTTATTGTTTAAGTAATCTGCAAGACTAATCTTCTTGCCGATGAGGCTTCCTTCATTCTTTTTCTTTTCCATCCATCTGTCGTAGAGGTCATCCATCTCCTTCTTGGTATGCTTCTTCGGACCGCCTTCCTTTTTGGTCTTTGGATAGACGACAAGAGGCTGGTCTGCAACCATGAGGTCAATCTGCGCCGATGAATAGCCCCACCAGTAGTCGTAGGCTGCAATGAAGTACTTGCGCTGAAAGAGGAAACCGAACTTCTCCGCTAGTGAGAAGGCTGCTCCCCAGCTTGTTCTGCTTGGATAGCTTTTACTTCGCTCCTCGTCATCGTCATCATCACGTCCGTCATCCCGGTCGCTAATATGGTAGCCAGTGAGAATGCGTTCGATGGAATTTTTTTTTTAGAAACATCGAGGACTCTCAGCACCTCGGCCACGTCCACATCCTTGATGTAGTAGAGCCAACGCCAGTAGATCCAATACAGAAATCGAATCTTCCAGATGTTGTTGAGGAGAATGCAGACACAAATCTTGACGTTGCGCTTCCATTCGTTCTTCTCCTTTGCCCTGATATGGGAACACCTGCTCATGGTTCCCTTGCGAAGCCAACCGAGCTTGTGCTTCTTTCCACGGAACACGAACTCGGTAGGCTCGTCGTGCAGCACGCTGTCAAGCAACTCCTGCAAGTCCACTGAAGGCTGCTCAATTTTCTTTTCTTCTGCCATGATTGTATGCTATTAAATGAAGAAGGGCGGCACGGCTGTTGATTAGCCTGCCGCCCAACGGTTTGTTATCCTGAATCTAATTACCTAAAGAAGCCTTTACTTGATTAACCCGCCAATGCCTGGTTCACCAGCAGCTGGAGCCTTAGTAAGCCAAGCGATGCTACGCTTACCTGCACCCTCGATAGAACCTGAGAACTTAAACGCAACAGGCTCAGTACCGGAGTTATCCCACTGCAAGGTAGCGTAGAGAGCGATGTTGGTAATAACCATGAGGTTCTCCTTCTCGTCGTCAACAATAACGATAGTACCCTTGATCTTGAACTTCTTAGGCTCAACAGCGATACCTGTAAAGCCGGTAGCAGCATCGAGAGTAGCGTCACCTGTACCCTTCAGGGTAACCTTGGTCAGCTCGGTGATAGCATCCTCGCCGAACATAATTGTCAGCAAGTCCTTTGCCTTTGAAGGAACAACGAACTCTACGTTGAAGTCGCCGAGCTCTGCGGTAGTTGCCCAGTCGCCTGCAAGACCGATAACCTTGTAGTGGTTGATGGTTGGGTCATCCATAGTCGCCTTCAGCGAGTCAACGGTAACCGGAAGCTCAACCTCTGGGGTGATGTCAACTGTAGCCTTGCTCAAATCGGTAATAGCCTTTGAGTAGAGCAGAGTTTTAGGACCATTGAAAATGTCCTTCATCTTGTCAATAGTTGTCATAGCCATAATCTAAAATATTTTAAATTGTTATACCTGAATACTTATTTCGTACGTAACCTTCCCTGTATGATCGTCACGGAAAAACCTGCGCCGTCGTCTGTCTGTAGCGTTATACGAGGATTTGAAACAATGAGATTTTTTGTGGAGATTGGAAATCTGTCCATAATCTCCTGGACTTTCTCGTCAACGCTAGATACATCAAGTGTGTGCGGGTTGCTTGCCGAATTCTTATCGCGCACATACAATTCGATTTGAGTTATAGTGGTGAAATCATTGTAAACTCCACTTGAGTTCATCTCGTTATTGTAGATACTAGATGGAAAGTATACCACGATGTAGCTGTTGATTTTCGTATCAACTGCTTTTGGTCGGCTACGGGAGTAGAGCTTGTCGCAAATCCCCTTCATTGCATTACCGACATCGAAATATAGAGTCTTAATACTAACCATATCTTACATCGATCTAAAGTATCTAACCAAATATTCTCTAAGAGAGGTAATCACGTCGTGACCTCTCTTTACCTCGACAAACTTAGCGTAATCTACGCCGGCAACAAGGAGCATCTGCCATGTGGAATCGTACTTTCCTTTGTTGTGCTCCCTGGAAACAAGTTCATCCCACGCCGCGTTTGGACCATATTCACCACCTTCTCCGTATTCACCCTTGTAAGGTCTCCTTCCGCTGTCTTTGAAGGAGAATGAACTGCGATAATACTTATCGAGGTTGTATCTCTCTCCAGCAGCAAGGGTTACTCGGGTTGGCTCTGGGCCAGGAGCATAATGAATCGACTGCAATGAGCCGTTGTAATATGTACCGATGGCTGTTGACTTGTACAAGTTACCGGTTACGTCATCATAGTTTCGAGACTTGTCAGCAGCTTTCATTGTCATTTCAGCCGCATGATCCATCTTCTGCTGCATCTTTGCTACAGCCATCTGACGGATTTTCTTCTCGACCTGTAAAAACTGACCTGATAAACTTGTCATAATCTAAACCCTTGTCAAATTCCAATACACAACAGTCCTGTTATTATCCGGTTCACAGTCCTTAACCATACCTACCTCGGTGTTGTTGCCGACAGTGGAGTAGATGGTGTCGCCGTCAAGAGGACATCTGTCAGCATCCCATTCGTCATATCTGACAGGAATCGATGCCTTCCTCTTGTTCTGGTCGACGTTCTTGTCTCCCTCTGTAGTGGTATCGGTGTAGCTGCGGCCTTCGCCATAGTAGAGAATGATTTCCTTGTCCTCACCAACTGGAGCATCATCATCGGCAAACGGGTCATCAGGGTCGGCTTTTCCGACGACCTTCCTCACGATCTTGATGATGTGAGGGTATCTTGGGTTTCTGATGTTTTCCTTTTCCATACGCCTTATTTGATGATGTGAGGGAGAGGTTCTCCCCAAGGAGAATAATTCGCCCTCTTTACTCCGTGGGAGGTCACCCGGAAGGTGGACTTCTTCTTGAGCATCGAATCAGGCTCCAGCTCTGCATAGATAGCGTTAGCCTCTGCCTTCATCTCGCTCCTGTCGTTGTCCGACATATCATAGCCACCTCCCGAATGAGTCCATCCGTTATCGGAATCGGAGGTGTTGTTCACCTTGCTCGGACCAAGAACAAACCATTTCAGCATGTCTGCATAGGCAAGTCTCACCTTGTCCTTGTCGCAGGCTTCGAGGTCAATACCATTTTCAAGCTCCCTGTCGTGCATGATGCCCAACAGAGCCTTTATCGGCATCTCGAACTTCACCTTATTAATAAGGTAGTCGTTCACAGTGTAAATGTTCATCTCCGAATCCATAGTCATACAATCTAGTTACGTTAAAGAATTAACCCTTCTGAGTGATGTCGATAATCCAACGGTAAGGAGAATCGAGCATGGCAGGAACAGAAGCGAGGAACAAGTCTGTCTTGAACTCCTGGAACATACCGTTCGCTGTGACCATGTTACGAAGCAAACCGAGGCGGTTGTTGGTCTGTGCCCAAGCAACATCCACGAGCTTGTTACCGAGAGTGTCGAAAATTCGCTTGTCGAGAATTTCCTTGCGCATGAAACGCAAAGGCTTGCCAGCAGGGCGAAGAACGACTGTTCCGTCTGCCCAACCACGAATCTCGGTAACTGTGCCATCGAAGCGCTTGTTGTGCTCAACCTCATCAACAATCTCGATAGGAGAAAGACCGTTGAGGTCAACAACAGACTTCAAGAACATTGCGTTGTTTGGACCGTAGTTCTGCAAAACTGCCACAAAGTTAGCGTTCGCCCAGCTCTTGTACAACTCAGCAATCTGCTTGTTCTTCAAGAACACGTTATTGTAGTCGTTCTTGGTCATCTGCCATACGAGAGGTACGCTGCGGTACTCAATATGGCTGTTGCGCCAATCCTCCTCAAATTTACGCATCTGCTCAAGCAAGTCGCAATTTGCATCGTTCCACGCAAGCGTACCCGCCTTTTTGAAGTTCTCCTTTGGAACCTTTGCGTCATACAGAGGCTCCTGGATACCACGACCAATCTTGTCGTAGTCGATGAAACCGGTCGAACTCAACTGAGCTGACATATAGGTCATAGTCATATCAAGTGAGTTATACAACACCTGTACTTTGTCGAGGTAAGCGTCAACCAAGTCTGCATCGTTACCGAACTCATCCTGGAGAATCGTCATCTTGTGATAACGCTCTGTTGCAGTCTCACGGAAGCCATCAGCAGCGAAGTCTGGGATTGAAGCGGTGTACCACTCAATACCCTCATGGTCGTTCTGATAGCCCTCGCCGAGAGGAGCACGGAGGTTCATCAAGGTTGCAGGGTTCAATTTACGCAGACGAACCTTGAAGGTTGCGTCGCCATTATTAGATGTAGGGGTGATGTTTGGATCAATGTCACCCTGTGTCAGATACCAGCCGTTGTTACAGCGCAATACGCCGTCACGATTGACGAACTTCTGAAGGTAAGTATTGTTACCCTTACCAGTGAAGAACTTCGCAAGCTGCTCGACACCAATATCAATTTTTGCCATAATCCTGAATCAATCTTTTTACGTTAGACAATAGGTTAAATGTGCCAGAACTCTGGGTAGAGTGACTTGTTCATCGCCTTAACAGCAGGAGGAACAGGACCCATACGGTCAAGCCACATAACGCAGTCTGGATTCAACATACAGAAGTTGTTGTTGTTGCGAGGCTGATGATACTTGTCTCCGCCGGCATCGAAATAAGGGAAATCGTTGTCGCTCGGAGCAAAGCAGTTAGGGTTGGTTACCATTGGCAGCACGCTCGCGCCTGCCTTCTCTGCCTCCACCAGCACGTCGCCAGCGCTCAATGCGCCAAGCGCCTCCGAGAGGGTCAGCTTCCATACGTCGCCTACCGATGTGTCGGTGGTTGCCTCCACGGCGGTCACAGTCACGCCCTTTGCC
>ENA-ORMS01002611-ORMS01002611.1-human-gut-metagenome-genome-assembly--contig:-NODE-2611-length-12695-cov-2.958307_pt1 | contig 12695 bp, 2 predicted proteins | sample MGYA00242104_ERZ508997 | MGnify/ENA primary metagenome ERZ508997 (study PRJEB26280, sample SAMEA2338704) | human gut metagenome | biome: human gut; feature: human-associated habitat; material: faeces... | reverse complement strand
CAACGAAGAGGAAGGCTTGGCTCTCAGCGAGGACGAGATGGCTTATCTCCACAAGTTGGAGAAAGAGAACGGACGTCCTCTTACCGACAGCGAAATCTTTGGCTTTGCACAGATCAACTCTGAGCACTGCCGCCACAAGATCTTCGGCGGACAGTTTATCATCGACGGCAAGGAGATGGAGTCTTCTCTTTTCAATATGATCAAGAAGACCACCAACGAGAACCCCAACAAGATTCTCTCTGCCTACAAGGACAACGTGGCCTTCTCGCAGGGTCCTGTCATCGAGCAGTTTGCTCCTGCCGACCAAACTACAAGCGATTTCTTCCAAGTGAAGGATATCGAGAGTGTGATTTCGCTGAAGGCCGAGACTCACAACTTCCCTACTACTGTAGAGCCTTTCAATGGTGCTGCTACAGGTACTGGTGGTGAGATCCGCGACCGTATGGGTGGTGGTGTAGGCTCATGGCCTATCGCAGGTACTGCCTGCTACATGACTGCTTATCCTCGTCTGAAGGACGACAACGGCAAGAGCGATATCGAGCGCGACTGGGAAGACATCATGCCAGTGCGCAAATGGCTCTATCAGACTCCAGAGCAGATTCTTATCAAGGCATCTAACGGTGCTTCCGACTTCGGTAACAAGTTCGGTCAGCCTCTTATCACCGGTTCTGTGCTCACCTTCGAGCACGAGGAGAATGGTGAGAAGTATGCTTATGACAAGGTTATCATGCTTGCTGGTGGTGTAGGCTACGGCAAGAAGCGTGATTACAAGAAGGGAGAGCCACAGAAGGGCAACAAGGTGGTCGTTGTAGGTGGCGACAACTATCGCATAGGTCTTGGCGGCGGTTCGGTTTCTTCGGTTGACACCGGCAGATATTCGAGTGGCATAGAGCTTAATGCGGTGCAGCGTGCCAATCCCGAAATGCAAAAACGCGCCAACAATCTTGTGCGCGCCCTTTGCGAAGAAGATGTGAACCCTGTAGTTTCAATCCACGACCATGGAAGTGCAGGACATGTCAATTGTCTTTCGGAACTTGTGGATGAATGCGGCGGCAAAATAGATATGACAAAACTCCCAATAGGCGACCCTACGCTTTCGTCAAAGGAAATAATTGCAAACGAAAGCCAGGAACGCATGGGACTTCTTATTGACGAAGAGCACATAGATCATGTGAGAAAAATTGCAGAGCGTGAGCGCGCTCCGTTGTACGTTGTGGGCGAAACCACAGGGGATGCACATTTTTCTTTCGTGCAAGGCGACGGCGTGAAGCCCTTTGACCTTGATGTTGCACAGATGTTTGGTCATTCGCCAAAGACTGTAATGAAGGACGAAACTGTGGAACGACATTACAAGGATGCTTCATATGACAGCACCAAGCTGCTTGACTATCTCAAGACGGTGCTTCATCTCGAAGCTGTGGCTTGCAAAGATTGGCTTACCAATAAAGTGGACCGCTCTGTAACCGGAAAAATTGCAAGACAACAGTGTGTGGGTGAATTGCAACTGCCTTTGTCCGACTGCGGTGTGGTTGCGCTCGATTACAGATTCCGTAAAGGAATTGCCACAGCCCTCGGTCATGCTCCGCAAGCCGGTTTGATTTCTCCGGCAGCAGGCTCGCGACTTTCCGTAGCCGAAGCATTGACAAACATAGTCTTTGCTCCTCTCGAGGAGGGCATAGACGGTGTTTCTCTTTCGGCAAACTGGATGTGGCCCTGCCGCTCGCAGAAAGGCGAAGATGCGCGTCTGTATGAAGGTGTAAAGGCTTTGAGTGATTTTTGCTGCGACTTGAAGATAAATGTTCCCACAGGAAAAGATTCGCTTTCGCTTTCGCAGCAATATCCCGGCGGAGAAAAGATTATTTCTCCGGGAACAGTGATTGTTTCTGCGGGAGCTGAGGTGAGTGATGTGAGAAATGTTACATCGCCTGTGGTAGTTAACGATGAAGATTCCACACTCCTGCATATAGATTTCAGCAAATCGGAACTCCAACTCGGTGGTTCGGCGTTCTTCCAAACGCTTGGCGCGGTGGGAAGCAAGGCTCCGCAGGTTGAAGATGCCGAATATTTCCGCGCAGCCTTCAATGCCGTTCAAACAATCGAGAAAAACGGATTCGCACTTGCGGGTCATGATGTTTCGGCAGGCGGTCTCGTAACCTGTTTGCTTGAGATGTGTTTCTCCAATACCAAGGGCGGATTGAATGTAAGCCTTGATGCTTTTGCCGATAAGGATTTGCTCAAGATTTTGTTTGCTGAGAATCCCGCCGTGGTGCTTCAGGTGGCAAATGCAAACCTTGATGCCGTAAAGAAAATCCTTGAAGAATCGGGCGTGGCTTATGTGGCTCTCGGCAAACCTGTTGCCGAGCGTACCATAAAGATTGAGAAAGACGGCAAGACCGTGAACCTTGATATTGACGAGCTTCGCGATGAGTGGTATGAGACTTCTTACAGGCTCGACACCAAACAAAGTTTCAACGGTTGTGCTGAAGAGCGTTTCAAAAACTACAAGAATATTCCTCTTGACATTAAATATCCCGACCATTTCAAAGGTACGCTTGAAAGTCTCGGATTGGATGCCGACCGTAGGAAACCTTCGGGCGTTCGTGCGGCGATAATTCGCGAAAAGGGTACGAATGGCGAGAGAGAAATGGCGTATGTGCTTTATCTTGCGGGATTTGATGTAAAAGATGTCATGATGACTGACCTCGTGAGCGGACGTGAAACTCTTGATGACATAAACATGATAGTTTTCTGCGGAGGCTTTTCGAATAGCGACGTACTTGGCTCTGCCAAAGGCTGGGCTGGTGCATTCCTTTACAATCCCAAGGCAAAAGCAGCCCTTGAACGTTTCTACGCGCGTAAGGACACACTTTCGCTCGGAGTATGTAACGGTTGCCAGCTCATGGTAGAATTGAATTTGATAAACCCCGACCACAAAAAGCGTTCTCATCTTCTCCACAACAATTCTCACAAGTTCGAAAGCAACTTCGTGGATGTAGATATAGAGAAGAACGAAAGCGTGATGTTCGGCTCGCTTTCCGGCTCAAAGCTCGGTCTGTGGGTGGCTCATGGCGAAGGTCATTTCTCACTTCCCGAGCCCGAGAGCGCATACAACATCGTTATGAAGTACTCTTACGATAAATATCCCGCCAATCCCAATGGCTCGGACTACAACACCGCAGGTATTGCGAGTGCGGACGGTCGTCATGTGGCAATGATGCCTCACCCCGAACGTGCATTCCTGCCTGGGCAGAGTGCTTTCTATCCTTCCTCGCGCAAGAACGATGAAATCACGCCGTGGGTGGAAGCTTTTGTGAACGCTCGCAAATGGGTTGAAGAACATACCAAATAAGCAGGGCGGCAGCCGGCGAAAGTTAGAGAATGGACAGGCTGTTTTTATGCATAAAACTTGCAAAAAACAGCGTCTGTATAAGTCATTGTAAAATAAAATCTTAGAAAGGCGAAAAATACAAGCCATATATTTTAAAACATAAGGCACATATTTTAAAATATGTGCCTTATGTTTTTTACGAAGTGCCTTATGTTTTTTTTGTATGTGCACATATTGTGAATTTTTCGATAAATATGCAGTGTGAGTTTGGATATATGTTTATGTTCTGTTGCTTTTTGTGCGCCGTAATATATCTGTATGCTTTGCGAAAGGGCAAATTTTCGTAACTTTACACTCAAATATATTTTAACTTGATGCTTAAAAAAATAATCCGCGTTGTTCTGGTGGCGATAGGTTCGGTGGTGCTGCTGTTTATGCTGTTTGCCGTGGCTTTATATATACCGCCTGTTCAGAATTTTGTGGTTCATAAGGTTGCCGGTTATGCTTCCGAAAAAACGGGCATGGATTTGCGCGTGGGGAGAGTGCGTCTTGCTTTTCCTCTCGACCTTGCCCTTATAAATACTTTTGCAAGTCAAAAAGGCGATACCGTGCTCGATGCACGCAGCGTGAGGGTTAATGTGGCATTGCTACCGCTTTTTCAAAGCCGTGTGGACGTTGACGGATTGGAAATATACGACAGCAAAATCAATACAGTAGACTTTATAAGCAACACACAGATTAAAGGTTATGTGGGAGAGCTTAAATTGCAAAGCCATGGCATTGATTTGGCAAATTCGTATGTGAATATTGATGGCGGCAACCTTGCAAATTCAAATGTTACGGTATTGCTCTGCGATACTGCCAAAGAAGATACCACTCCAAAGAAACCTACCGTTTGGCGAATCAAGTTGAGTGGGTTCGACATAACGAATTCTGCTGTTAAGTTGCGTTTCCCGGGCGATTCCATGAGAGTAAGTGCGGCTGTCGGCTCGCTTACTGTGAAAAACGGCTATTTCGATATAGCCCGCAATCTTTATACGGTGGAACATATAGGAATTCGCAAAACTGGTGCTACTTATGATATTCCTTATGAGGCTTATGTTAAGAAGTTAGACCCTAATCATATAGCCGTAACAGGTTTCAATGCTGACATAGACAGTTTGAAATACAACGCCGGGGCGATTCGTGCGCGGTTGAAGGGACTGACGGTGAAAGAAAAGAGCGGTCTCGCGCTCAATGACATGGGCGGTACGCTGTATGTGGATTCGGCGAAACTCGAACTCGGAGGATTCAAACTCAAAACGCCTTATTCCACTTTGAATGCCACGGGAGTGTTTGCTTTCGATGCTTTGAACAGGGACGGAGAGGGAGCAATCAAACTTAAAATAGGAGGCAATCTTGACCGCCGCGATTTAATTTCTGCAATTCCGGGAGGACTTGGAGCGGATGTAGAGAAACTTTTGCCCGTGAAGCCGGTTAACATTGACGCAACGCTTGGCGGGGAGAAAGGTAACCTGACTGTGGAAAACGGCAAGGTATCGGTTGATGGCATGATGCAACTGCGTCTTGACGGAAAACTTAATGACATAACTTCCGACAAACGTTCCGGAAATTTAAGGTATTCGCTCAAGACATGGAACATAGATTATCTGAAAAATGCCTTCGGACTTGATTCCGAGAGCGGGATAAATATTCCTCACGGGGTTTCTGCTTATGGAACTTTGAAGTTCCGGGGCGAACGTTATGAAACTGATTCGCGACTTGTGCTGGGGCATGGCAAAGCAAGCGTAAACGGTTGGTTTGACACGCATAGCAATTCGTATTCCGCGAGAGTTTCCACACAGAGCGTGCCTCTCGGAAAAATAGTTGTGGGAAGCGGTCTCCACAATCTCACTTCGCAGATATCGGCAGCGGGAAGCGGCTTCGATCCTTTCGGAAAGAGCATGAAAATGTCGGCAAAAGCAAACTTTAAGAAGTTCGGCGTTGGCGGATATGACTTGAGCAATACTAAGATTGCGGCACTTATGCGTGGTGGTGCGGGAAAAGTTTCGTTTGTTGCCGATAACGACATTTTGCAAGGTCAGGGAAATATTGATGTACAATTTACCAAGAAATCCGTAAAGGGAAAACTGAATGCGAAACTCGGCGGATTGGACATAAAGAAACTGACAGGCGGCGAAAAGAACATGAAATTGTCTACGCGCGCTGCAGCCACGTTTTATGCCAACAGCAACATGAGCGTTTATGGAATAGACGCCACGGTTGACAGTATAATGTTTCATGTGGACAGTGGCAAAAGTTTTCGAGCGAAGGACCTGCTTGTAAAACTCGACAACCATCGCGATTCTCTTTATGCCAGAGTTTCGGCGGGCGATTTGCATCTTACTGCTCACAGTCGCAACAATATAGACAGAATATCTGCGCAGGTAGGTAAGTTCATGACGGCACTAAACAAGCAGATAAAGCATAAACATCTTGACCAAGAGCTTTTGCGTAAACAATTACCGGCAATAAGTCTCATGGTTGACGCTGGAAATGACAATCCTCTCAGCAATTTCCTGAAATTTCACGGGGGATATTCGTTCAACCAACTGTTCCTGCATTTACAAAGCGACCCTCATAACGGAATAGACGGCACGGGGTATATTCACAGTTTGAATACTGGCTCCATTTTGCTCGATACGATGAATATTTCGCTTTATCAAGACACCACAGGATTGCGTTTCAAAGGTCTTGTTCACAATGCCACCAAATACAATCCTTATATCTTCACCGCCGGAATAAACGGATATTTGCTGAACGACAGGGCCGGTGTGGAAGTTGTCTATAAAGACAAAAAAGGTGTTGAAGGAATGAATGTCGGAATGCGTGCCTTGTTGACCGACAGCGGCACAACTTTCCACATGTATCCCGAGAATCCCGTAATAGCATACCGCAAGTTCAAGGTGAACAAGGACAATTATCTCACACTGTTTGATGATAACACGCTGCAATCGGACATAGATTTGCTTGCAGACGACGGTACTGGTTTGAAAGTCTATGGAAACCGTACGGATTCCGTGAGCGACATAACTGTAAGCGTAAACCAAGTAAATTTGCGTGAACTGACATCCTCCATACCTTTTGCTCCGTTGATTTCGGGCTTCCTGTCGGGCGATTTGCATGTTACGAAAGAAAACGAAAAGCTTGCAGCTGCTTACGATCTCGGTGTGAAAAACATGGAATATGAGGGCGCACCGCTCGGAGACATCGGACTTGTGGGTACATATTTCCCCATGCTCAAGAAAGAGGCGCATTATATAAATACTTCCATAACGCGTGCAGGAGAGGAAGTGGCTAATCTTGACGGAACGTATTATGGCAAGAGCGATTCGCTTAATGCTTGTTTGCAACTGGAGAAATTTCCTACCGAAATGTTCAACGGTTTTACGGGAGAAACACTCGGACTTGACGGTTATCTCGGAGGCGACCTCGATTTAACGGGAACAACATCAAAACCAATGCTTAGTGGTAAGGTTTTGCTTGATTCCGTAATAGTATACTCTGATATATATGGCATAAATCTAAGAGTGGAGAAAGATTCCGCCATTGTCAGAAACAGTGTGCTGCATCTTGATACTCTTAATTTCTATTCAACACAAAACAATCCGCTTGTCGTTGACGGAAATTTGGATTTCAGCAACTTTGACAATGTGAATATGAACATGAAAGTCAAGGCTCAAAACTTCAAACTGATAAATTCCAAGCAAACAGCCAAGTCTGAAGTTTACGGAACTGTTTATTCCGATGTTGATGTAACGGTGCAGGGAACGCTTTCGAGTCTGTTTGTTTACGGAAACCTGAACGTACTTCCCAAGACAGATGTTTCGTATGTGCTAAAAGACAGTCCGCTTTCCGCTGAAAACGATTTGAATTCTTTAGTAAGTTTCGTGGATTTCAGTGATACTGCAGCCGCACCGCCCAAAAGGGAAGAGGCAACGGGCGTAACCATGGTGCTGAACGTAAATATTAATGACGTAGTTCATTTGCACTGCGACATAAACGATGACAAGCAGAGCTATATAGATGTAGAAGGTGGGGGAAATCTTACTTTCAAATATACGCCAACGGGTGAGATGTTTCTTACCGGACGTTACACAATGAACAGCGGCGAAATGAAATATGCTCTGCCTGTAATACCGTTAAGAACTTTCTATCTTACCGAAGGCAGTTATATTGATTTTACAGGAGAACCTATGAACCCTACGCTTAATATTGCTGCAAAAGAAAGAGTGAAAGCTTCGGTGAATGACAATGACAAACCGCGTTCCGTTAATTTTGATGTTGGTTTGAAACTCACTCAGCCACTCAACAGAATGGGACTTGAATTTACTATCGAGGCTCCGGATGACCAGACAATACAGAATCAGCTTGCTTCCATGTCGGCGGAACAGAAAAACAAACTCGCCATTTCAATGCTTGCCACGGGATTGTATCTTGAAGAAAACAATGCCTCAAACGGATTAAAGACAAGTAACGCGCTTAATGCTTTCTTGCAAAACCAGGTACAGCAGATTGCGGGCAAGGCTTTGAAGTCTGTGGATTTAAGTGTTAGCGTGGAAGACGGAACTTCTGCGACAGAAGAATCAAATACAGACTATTCCTTCCGTTTTGCAAAGAAATTCTGGGGCAACAGAGTAAACGTTATAATAGGAGGACATGTATCAACCGGAGAAGATGCCCGAAACGATGCAAGCAGTTTTATTGATAATATATCTCTTGAATATCGTATTGACAACAGTGCCAAACGCTACGTGAGAATTTTCTATGACCATAACTCGCAAGACCCGCTTGAAGGCAGTTTAACGGAAGCCGGCGCAGGTTTGGTGCTGAGGCGTAAGGCAGAAAAGTTTGGAGAGATATTTACTTTTTGGAAAAAAGGAGACAGCAGTTCACAGAAGTCGCAGAAAAAGAAACGTAAAAAGACCGAGGCAAGAGCCATGGTGGAGAAAAAACGCGAAGGAAGCGGCAACCAAAACAATAATGTCAACGACAAATGATACATATATATAATATAGGAATCTTAGGATGCCGCGTAAAAAACAGGGCTCACCTAATGAGAAAAGTTGCCTGCGCACTAAGTTTTGCATTGGTGGCAATATTATTTATGTCATCATGCTCAACTACTTCGAATATCCCCGAAGACGAACAACTTTATACAGGAATAAAATCAATAGACTATAAAGGCGTGAAGCGTTCTTCCAAGGCGGAGAATGATTCTGCAGGTATAATAAAGTCAATAGCTGATGCTGCGCGAACCGTAGATAATTTGTTGAATTCGAAAAATGCAGGAGTGAAAGATTTGCTTGAGCTTACAGGAAAGTCAGATACCTTAAGCGAAAAGGAACGCCGCATAGCCGACAAGCAAAAACGTACAGCAGATGCCAAGGCTTGGGAAAATGCAAGCGAAGAAGTTGACGGCGTACTTGCTTATCCGCCCAACGCATCCTTATTTGGCAGTTCGTCTTTAAGGCATCCGCTTCCCATGGGACTTTGGTTTTATAACGGCTTTGTCAATTCCAAAAGTTTCATAGGCAAATGGCTTTTCAAGAATTTCTCGCAAAAACCCAAATATATTTCTATGGTAAATCCGGAACTCCGTGCCCGTGTTGCAACAAACACTCTTCATAATTACGGATATTTTCATGGGGATGTAAGCTACGAAGTTCTTCCTTATTCAAATAATCGCAAAGCTAAGGTTAAGTATTATGTTACACCGCGAGATGTTTTCCGTTTTGATTCTATTGCTTACCTTAATTATCCTCCCGAAATAGATTCTCTTATCCACAGTAAAAAGGAATGGTCGAAACGTTTGCTTCATAGAGGCGATCAGTTCTGCGCGTCAAAGATAAGCGAAGAGAAAACTCGTCTCAGGAATCTATTCAGAAACAACGGATATTTCTATTTTAATCCAGACTACACTGTTTTCTCTGCAGATACGTTTGCTATTCCTGGAAAAGTACAAATGCGGATACAGCCGGCAAAGAACATTCCCGACAATGCCAAAAGAAAATGGTATTATGGCAAGAAGATTGTCTATATAAACGCAACTCCCGGCGATACAACGCTGAAACATGTTACACGTGGTGATTTTGAATTTTATTATCCCGGGCGGCGCATCCCTTTGCACTCGAGTCTTTGGAAGCAAAATGTGTTTTCCATGCGCGGGAAGCCGTACAGCTATTTAGAGCAGAGTTTCACTACTTCAAAACTAAGTAGTTTGCAAGTTTTCAGTTCTATAGATATGAACTATTTCCCTCGCGATACAACGGGTGCAAGCGACACTCTTGATGTCTATCTTTTCGCAAAGCTTGACAAACCTTACGAATCAGAGTTCAACATGAACGTAACAGCCAAGAGCAATGACCAGGTAGGTCCCGGAGCTTCTTTTGAAATTGCCAAGCGCAACGCTTTTCGAGCCGGAGAAAAATTGAGTTTCAGAATCTATGGTTCATACGAATGGGAAACCCAGACCAGACGACACGAACGTAATGATCTTCTTAATTCATACGAGTTGGGTAGTTCCATTGGTGTAGAATTTCCTACACTGTTCATGCCATGGATAGATAATAGTAAGATTTTCTTTCCCTCTTCCACTAAATTCACTCTTAGCGGCGATTGGATGAATCGTTCAGGATATTTCAATATGACCAAATGGGGATTGGATATGACATATAATTGGCGTCCTTCGCGCCATGTTACTCATTCTCTTTCCATATTTTCTCTTGACTATAACAGAATTTTCAAGAAATCGGCACGTTTCGATTCTGTAATGAATGCCAATCCCGCGCTTTTCGTTAGTATGCGAAACCAATTTATCCCTGCCATAAGCTATAGCTTTACTTACAGTTCTACAAGGCGTGCCTTAAATCCTGTTTGGTGGCAGACCACAGTTAAGGAGTCGGGAAATTTAATCTCGGGAATCTATGCTTTGAGCGGAAGAAAGTTCAACGAAGAGAACAAAAGTTTTCTTGGCAATCCTTTCGCTCAGTTTGTAAAACTCACAACCGAGCTGCACAAAACGTTTACCATTAATCCGACGTTCAAATTTGCTACAAGGTTCTTTGCCGGTGTAATATATTCTTACGGCAACAGCAGCGTGGCTCCATATAGTGAGCAATTCAGTTCGGGCGGTGCCAATTCCATAAGAGCGTTCACGGTTCGTTCCATTGGTCCGGGACGTTTCCATTCTCAAGAATCAAAATATTCTTATATCGATCAGACAGGCGATATAAAATTAGAGGCAAACGCCGAGTTACGTTTCAAACTTTTCGGTTCTCTTTATGGAGCAACGTTTCTTGATGCTGGTAATATTTGGCTAATGCGCAAGGATGAAAAACGCCCGCATGGGAGACTCTCCGGTTCGGACTTCTTAGAGTCTATAGCTCTCGGCACGGGAGCGGGACTACGCTATGACATGGAATTTCTTGTATTGCGCCTTGACCTCGGCGTGGCACTACATGCTCCCTACGAAACTTCCAAAAAAGGATATTATAACATAGAAAAATTCACCGATGGTCTGTCTTTGAATTTCGCCATAGGCTATCCGTTCTAAAGCAACTCTGAAATAAATAACAATAAATAATATGAAAGCAAAAATCATTTTCGCCGCAATTGCTCTCGGCTCTTGTGTCATGTCCCCGGCAAAGGACGTAAATGTTTCTTCGCCCAATCAAAAACTTGTTGTAAGCATAAACGACAATGGAGGCAAGGCTTCTTATTCAATTAATTACGAAGGTAAGACTTTTCTCAATTCTTCGCGTTTGGGAATTGTTGCCGACGCAGGAAATTTTGCCGAGAATCTTTCGATAGCAGGTTCGACAACGGCAAAAATAGATGAGAAATATTCTCTCAGTCGTTCCAAAACAGCAAACGCACATTATGTGGCAAATCAGCTGAAACTGGAGTTGAAAAACGCAAAAGGGCAAACAATGTTCGTAACGTTCAATGTCTCGGACAACGATGTGGCTTTTCGCTATTCTTTTCCTGTTCTCGGCGGTTGGAACGCCATGCATGTAGACTCCGAAACCACTTCTTTTAATATTCCTTCCTCGTCCACGGCTTTCATTGCTCCGCAGAGCGACCCCTGTTCGGCTTGGTGCAGAACACATCCCGCTTATGAGGAAGTATATTCCCTTGATGCTCCGCTCGACAAGAAGTCTCAGTATGGATACGGTTATACTTTCCCTGCCTTGTTCCGTGTTGGCAATGACGGTTGGATGCTTATAAGCGAAACGGGAACCGATGGCGGATATGCCGGCTGCGCTCTTTCCGAATACAAGAACGGAGAGGGATATACTGTAGCTTTCCCCTCGCACGGGCAAAATGCAGGCTTGGGCTCCGACGGATGCGGTTTGTCACTCCCCGCTTCAACTCCGTGGCGAACCATAACCGTTGGCTCTACGCTCAAACCCATTGTCGAGACCACCATTCCCTTTGACGTTGTAAAAGCAAAGTATCCTGCATCGCAAAACTATGCTCCCGGACGTTACGTGTGGAGTTGGATTATTTGGCAGGACGAATCAATAAACTACGACGACCAGAAAGCGTTCATAGACATGGCTGCTCAAATGGGCTATGAGTATAGTCTCATTGATGCCAATTGGGATGTGGAAAAAAACATAGGACGTAAGCGCATGGCAGAGCTTAGCAAATATGCGGCTTCCAAAGGTGTGCGCCTCATTTTGTGGTATAATTCCAACGGTTCTTGGAATGATGCGCCTCAAACTCCTCGTAATCTCATGAACACGGTGCTTCAACGTCGCAAGGAGATGAAATGGCTTAAAGAAACGGGTATAGCAGGAATAAAAGTGGACTTCTTTGGTGGCGACAAACAGGAAACCATGCAACTGTATGAGGATATTCTTGCCGATGCAAACGATTTTGGAATTTTCGTGATATTCCATGGCTGCACGTTGCCCCGTGGTTGGGAAAGAATGTACCCGAACTTCATAGCTTCCGAGGCTGTAAGGGCTTCCGAAAACGTTTATTTCAACGAAGAAAGTGCCAAGAGTGAGGCACAGGAACTTGCCACATTTGCCTTTACTCGCAATGCAGTAGCAGCAATGGACTATGGCGGCACTATGCTCAACAAATATTTTTCGCGCGACAACAAGAGCCGCCACGCGCGTCATACCTCCGACATCCTCGAAATTGCTGCTGCTTATATCACGCAGTCTGATGTGCAGTGTGTTGGAATAATGCCTAACAATCTCAATGAGCTTCCGCAGTTCGAACTTGACATGTTGAAGGAAATTCCTGCGGCTTGGGATGAAACACAATTCATAGACGGCTATCCCGGCAAGTATTTTATTGTGGCGCGTCGCAA
>ENA-ORMS01002608-ORMS01002608.1-human-gut-metagenome-genome-assembly--contig:-NODE-2608-length-12710-cov-3.016673_pt1 | contig 12710 bp, 5 predicted proteins | sample MGYA00242104_ERZ508997 | MGnify/ENA primary metagenome ERZ508997 (study PRJEB26280, sample SAMEA2338704) | human gut metagenome | biome: human gut; feature: human-associated habitat; material: faeces... | reverse complement strand
CCCGCTTTATTTCTTCTTTTTCTTCTTCAGGAGCACGAATGTGGCAACAGCCGCATCGATCAGAAGGAAAGCAGAAGCGCCGATTACCACGGCGGTCACCGGGAATCCCTCCGATTCCTGCGGTTCTTCCATGCTGCCGGAACCGTCTTTCCGAGAAGAACTGTCACCGTCCGGGCTGGCCGAAGCTCCGCCGGGCGTTTCTGCCGGTGTTTCGGTAGGCGTTTCGGTCGGAGTTTCGCTGGGTGTTTCAGTGGGCGTTTCGGTCGGAGTTTCGCTCGGTGACTCACTCGGTGACTCACTTGGTGTCTCGCTGGGTGTCTCACTGGGTGTCTCGCTGGGCGTTTCGCTCGGTGTCACCGGCGCCACATCGCGGTTTTCGCTGTAGGAGCAGACGGTACATTGGCGTGTTTCCATATCCGGGTACTCGTCGCTCGCCGTCCACTCGGTGAAGCGATGCTGTTCCAAAACCTCTTCCCCGCATTCGGCACAGGTCTTTTTATGGTACACGGAATCCGCTTCCGTCCAAGGGCCAAAGCTGTGCTCCTCTTTTTCAAAGGGATCCTCGGATTCTCCGGAAAGCCCCTTTTCTCCGATCAGTTCCAACTCTGCAAGCTTGGTCCCGCCTGTCAAAGTGATGCGGTAGAATGCATAGCTTCCCCGAAGCCCTTCGGGAACCGAAAAAGGAAGAATCGACTTGTTGAACAGGAATGTCACATTTGTTTCTTCTATCAGCGTTTTCCAGTCCGTCCCGTTTGCGGATGCCTCCAGCCGAAGCCCCTTCGGTGCTGTTTGGACCGTATCGCAGGCAACCGTCAGAAGTGACACCCTGGAAAGCTCCTTTCCGGTCACCACAACCGTTTGTCCGTCTGTGATTGCCGCATTGGTGCCGCTGTTTCCGTCAAACAGCTTGGACGCAGAAGCAATCTCCGTAAACACCTGGGTATTTGCCGTGATTTCAGAAGAGGAGGTATATGCCTTTTCTGTTACGGTTGCTCCGTCAAGCACATCGTTTTTCGCCTTGGATCGTTCGGTCACTGTGGAAAGCGAAGCCGGCTTTGCGCCGTCGCCGGAGCCGAAGGAGGAGGGTGTTGAACCCATATTGAACACAATGGTACAACCGTTGGTCAGGTCTTCATGACGGAGCACCATGCTGTTGTACGGCTGTCCGTTCACCGTGGCCGATTGAATATACACATTCTCGCCGGAATTGTTCTGCGCAATGATGACAATATCCTTGCCGTTATCCAGATGCACGGTGACCTTATCGTAAAGCGGCGAGCCGATCACATACTCTCCGGAAGCCAGACAATACGGGTAGAAGCCCAGAGCATTGAAGACATACCAGGCTGACATCTCGCCGTTGTCCTCATCGCCGGGGTAGCCCTGGCCGATTTCGGAACCCACATAGACATGGCGCAACACCTCCCTGGTGTATTCCTGTACCCGATAGGGCTCGCTGGAAAAGGCGTAGGTATAGATCACATGATGGGCCGGCTGGTTGTTATGCTCATACTGACCCATTTTGACTTCCTTGAACTCGCATATTTCGTGCCCGATGCCGGTGACTACCTTCTTCATGCTTTCCATGCTGTCGTCAAACAGCTCGTTCAGCTTGGCCGCCAGCGCTTCTCTGCCGCCGTAAAGGTTCACAAGGCCCTCCCCGTCAAAGACCGCCGGGAATGCGTTGACCCAACCCACCGATTCGGTGTAGTCGCCCTTGGGACCGCCCCACTGTGCCGGGTCATAGTTCTTGGCCGTCGCCGAAAAGACGCCGTCCTTTGATTTTCCCATGAAGAATCCGGCTTCCGCATTGTACAGTCCCCCATATTTGAGACAGCGGTTGAGATAGTATTCCGCCTGGCTCTCAAGACCCATCTTTTCCGCCATTCTGTAAAGGCCGTAATCGTTGATATAGCCCTCGATGGAAGAGGAATAGCCCTCTCCCGTGGAGTTGGGAACATATCCTAAGAACGGTGCGATATTGTTGTCGGGTCTGCCGCCGTTCGTCAGGCTGGAGGACACCGCAGAGGCGTTTTCCACCATGGATTCCCAGGCCTTTTCATAGTTGAAATCAATGCCCTTGAGGAAGGCGTCGGCAAAGATAATATCGCTGGAGGTCCCCACCATACAGTTTACCGCTCCGGGACAGATCCAACGGGGGATCCAGCCGGAATCGATATAGTGCTGCACAATGCCGTTTAACAGTTCTCCGTCTTTCTCCGAAGTAAAGAGCGCATAACCCGCCCATGTGGTTCTGTAGGTATCCCAGAAACCGTTGTTGGTATAGAGAATGCCCTTTGTCTTTGCCCCGTTCTTGTAAGGAGAAGCATACACCCACACCGGGTTCTCGTTGGTTCCTTCGTTTTCGGAATACAGATTCGGATAGGCATACATTCTGTAAAGGCAGGAATAGAAGGTCTGCAATTGCGTAAAGCTGGCGCCCTCAATTTCAAATCTGCCGCAAAGCGCATCCCAGGCGCCCTGTGCTGCCGCAAAAACACCCTTGAAATCTTTGCTTCCGATCTCCAGCGCCATACTGTGCTCTGCCTGCTCATAGCTGAGGAAGGAGGTGGCAATTTTCATGGTCACAACAGTCGTTCCCTTTTCAAAGGAAACCAGTCCCTGCTTGGTGCCCATAGTCTTCGCCTTTGCCCAGGCGCTGTCGAACCTGCCCACCACATACATCTTTCCTCCGCCGGCGGAAGTGTGGTTGGTCTGGGCCTTAAAGGATTGGCCATCCTCTCCGAAGGTCAGCGTTCCCGTTCCCCACAGACTGTCGAAAATCACATTCGCATTCTCTGCGTCCGCCGGGAAGGTGAAGCGGATATATGCGGCGTGGGAGGGGGGAACCACTTCGATTTTCACCCCTGAAGCCGCCGTTCCCTCATTCAGCGTCACGCTGTAGTAGTGGGCGTGTGCAACTTCGTTTTCGTGCGTAAATTTGGCCTTCCGGGCATCGGAGGAGATCATCGCCGCCGTCACGCTGCCGCTTCCATCAACACTGGTATTCGCCATGAACTGCCAGGTTCCGTAGGAGGAAAGCCAGTAAGAGGGAGCATGCGTCACCGTGATCGAATCCAGAGGATTGTTCTCCCCGTTGACCTGATAGTTGTAGCAGGCGGTATTCTTGGACGGGTTGGTCACGGGTGAATAGAAATTGAATCCGTTCGGAACCGTGACTGCGGGAGTGCAAAGGCCTCTTGAAAAGGCGCTGTCGTTGTTGGTGCCGCGAAGAATGTTGATGTAGCCCGAAAGGTGCTCGCAGACCACCGGCTCTTTGTTCTCGATCTTCACATCGTCAAAGAAGGTGATGAACTTGGAGGCATCCTCCGCCTGCTCCATGGAGAAATACACATCGATCCGGTCAATGGTCTTGCCCGATGCCACATCGCCGATACAGCTTTCAATGTAATTCCACTGCTCGGTCACAAGGCACTCTCCGGCCACCTGACCCGCCGGGCTCATCACCGACCCATGCTGATCCAGTGCATTCATTCCGGAAAGCACCGTGCCGTCCGTGAAATGGAGGTCGATCATCACTCTGCAGGAGGTATACTCATAGTCGTAGGTCTTGATGTTGAACAGGCCCGGGAATATGAGATAGCTGAAGGTAGTATAGCGGGTCACCGGTATAGTCAGTCCCTCAAAAAGGGTGACTCTGGCATAGGTTCCCTCTGTTTGATTCTGTTCCCCGTATACTGCAAGACAGCTGTTTCCCGTCCAGGAACCCGGCTTTCCCGTGTCGGTCTGGGTCGGGCCGAAATCCTTCTTTGCCGTCATGCCCGGCACAGGCTCGGGCATTTCCGCAGAGGTCATCAGAATAAAATCGGAAAGCTGGGTATAGGTGGGGTTTCCGGCGTTTTCTTTGACCTCCAGCTTATAATACAGATAGGAAACGGGTGTCGCCAGTCGGAAAATCTTTGTTTCGTATCTTCCCGAAAAGACCATGTCCGTCTTTTCGTCAAGGACCGTCCAGCTTTCTCCGTCATTGGAGCCATACACCGTCCAGTTTTTCGGATCCCTGTTCGCCCAGTCGTTGGCCGAGGTCATCGAATATGCCGTCACCGTATCCGCCCGGTTCACCCGGAAGGACACCCAGAAGCTCTTTGCGGAAAAGACGGCTTTGGTGGCTTCCTGCCCGTCAAAAAGATTCTTTTTGCCTTCTGCCTGCGAAATCTCCGCCGTGCCCTTCACCGTGCTTTCCACAACCGAAAAAGGACTGTTGGGGTCGATTTCTTCCGTTGAACCCGAGCCGCTGTCTTCCTCCGTGGTGTAAAGCGTCAGCTCGGCCATCTGCACGATGGTCAGCCCCACGGCATCTTTCCCGTGGTTGTCGGTAATCTCGAGCTTATACCAGAGATAGGAAGCAGGCTGGGAAATCCGGTATTCGTTGGCGGTAAAACGGCCGGCAAAGTCCTCGCCGGTACGGCGATCCAGCTCGACCCACGAGTTTCCGTCGTTAGAGCCGCTGAGAATCCAGTCTTTCGGGTCTCGGGGCTCATGGTCATTGGCCGAGGTGATGGCATACCGTTTGATGACCGCCGCTTTGTTCAGCGCAAAGGTTATCTTTGCCTGATTGCTTCTCGTCAGATATTTGGTGCTGACATCACCGTCAAAAAGGCAGGAAAACCCCTGTGTGGCGCTGTCCGGCGTCGTTCCGGTCAGCGTGGAAAAGTCCACGGAAACCTCGTCCCCGCCTTCATCGCCTTCAGAATAATACAATTCCAGAGAAGAAAACTGAAGCATCCCCGCTCCGCAGTTTTCTTTCACCTCCAGTTTGTACCATTCGTAGGAAAGTGTATTGTCAAAAGAAAATTTCTTGGTCTGGAATCGGCCGGTAAAGGTTTCCCCTTTTCTTTCGTCCAGCACCGTCCAGTCGGACCCGTTCCGGGAACCGTAAAGCACCCAGCTCTTCGGGTCTCTTCCCGGTTCGTCGTTTGCACTCGCCAGCTCGTATGTATTGACCACCGAAGGCTCCTTGAGAGCAACCCAGATGGCGCCGGAAGGGTGATTGGTCAGAAACTTGGTGGAGGTTTTTCCGTCGAAAAGGTTGAATTTGTTCTCGCTGCCCAGATAGTCCTCCACGCCCTGAACACTGTCAAGCCGGACCTCAAAGCCCTTTCCCTTGATGCCGTATGCCGTTTGAATCACGCCGGATTCTCCCTGGCTCTTGCCCACGATCTCTTCTTCGCCTTTTTCAAAAGATGTTTGAAATAACATTTCCTCCTCCGTATCCGAAGCAAAGGAAAAAACGCCCGAAAGGGCTGTCATCGTCGGGGAAAGCACCATGACCCCGGTCATCAGCATTGCAACTATGCCCCTCGTTTTTTTGCTCATTTCTGTTTTCCTCTCTCCTGAGCCCTGCTTGTTTCTCTGCGATTGCAGATCCTTTGCATGACCATTATTTGTAAACTCAGTTTACTTAATTCAGTATACCAAGAAAAGCACCGCTTGTCAATTGTGCAAACCGCCAATATTTCTTTGTCAATTCCATGCAAAATCACAAACGCCGGATTTTCTGCCGTTTGTATAGGCGGCGATTCTAAAAAATCGCCGCCTATACCATCACTGTAATCTTTAATTTTTAAAATCAGAGTGCCGGAACCGTGACGCTTTCGGTATAAACTTCGCTGCAGACCTCCACAAGTGTGCCGTCCGCACCCTTGACCGTGCCCACAGCCTGAACTTCCACATCATACGCACCCGCAGGCACGCCGCAGACCGAAAGGCCGAACAGATAGCTGCCTTCTACAAAATCGATACCCAGCACAGTGGCGATGTCGGCACTGGTAGTCGCATAACCGGAGATCGTCTCATATACCGACCGGACACCGATCTCCTTTTGCTTTACAATATCGTCGCCCAGCTTGAAGGTCATCACAAGTGAAAGCGTTTCATAGTCCAGATCTTCCGCCGTAATACATCCAAGTCCGGTAACTATATTCCTTCCCGCCTTCACTCCGACCTTTACATCCGTAACCACCGACAGAAGGTTTTTCACGGTCACATTTTCCTTTCCCGCAAGGGAAGAAGCCACCGTATCCATACCGTCCGTGCGCTTATGACAGTAAACAGTCAAGGCTCCCAGCGAATCAAATGCAACGGCATCGGATGCGCTGAGCAGGGTGTTTTTGAGAATCAGACTCCGCAACACCGAGCTTTCGAGAACTCCTGCAACACTTTCCACGCCGGAGGGAACATATATATCCGCTCCTTCGGAGGGAGAGGAGGCAAAGAGTGAAATTTCGGACAAAGCCAGGTAACTGCCCGACCGGACAGCCGTCACCTCCAGCTTATACCACTTATAAGCCACAGAATTCTCAAACGAGAACACATGCCCGCAGAAAAGATCATTCGTACCCCAGGCTGCTCCCGTCTGCTCATCCAGAACCACCCAGCTTTCTCCGTCGTTAGAGGCCGAAAGGGTGAAGTCCGAAGGCGTTCTTTCGCTATGATCGTTGGCGCTGAACAGAATATAGCGATTCACAGCTGCGGCATTCGTCAAAGCAAAGGTTACCGTTGCGGAAGTGCCGGCCACTAAATACCGGCTGCTTTCCAGCTGACCGTCAAAGAGGGACGAAGCGGGATTGGAGCCATAAGGTTCTGTAGCCGTGACCGTTGAATCCTGTACAAACACCTGTCTGTCCGTGACAGCCGGACTGTCGCTGATCGAAACCGAAAACTCGGCAAGGCCTGTATAGGTATTTCCGCCGTTATCGGAAATCTCCAGTTTGAACCACTTGTATTCAACTGTATTTTCAAAAGTATAGGAGGCCGCCCCGGAAATGGCCACAGCGCCCTCTCCCGAACGCCGGTCCAGCTCCACCCAGTCTGTACCGTCCACAGACCCGTAGAAGGTCCATGCGGTCGGGTATCTCGACGCCCAGTCGGTCGTGCAGGTCATTGTATAGGTATTGATTGCCCTTGCGGCGGTCAAAGCAAAGATCACTTCTGCCGACGAACTCTTGGTCAGATATTTTGTACTTATATTGCCGTCGAACAGCTTCTCCGCCGACTCGCTCGTGCTGTTCGCTTCGGTAGCCTGAATCGTGGCCGTATCCACCAGAATTCTCGTATCTTCTTGGGAATCTTCCACAGCGACCGAGAGCTCGGCCAGCTGGAGAATGTCCAATCCGAAGTCATCCACGCCGTTGTTGCCCGTGATATCCAGCTTGAACCAGAGATATTCCGTAGTATTCTCGAAATAGTAAACCATCTCAAAGTTTCTTTGCGCAAAGCTCTCACCGGAACGGCTGTCTAACTCCGTCCAGTTTGCCCCGTCGTTGGAGCCGTAGAAGGTCCAAGCAGAAGGATCCCTTGCCGGCTGGTCGTCGCCGGAGGTCAGCTTATAGCAATTGATCGCCGTTGCCTTGTTCAGCGAGAACCAAACCGCGGCCGTCTTGTCCATGACCAGATACTTGGTGCTAAGAATGCCGTCAAACAGTTTGTCGATCGAATGACTTCCGTTTCCTTCGGTTCCCTCTGCCGTAGAGGAATCGATATAAATCCGGTTATCCTCTTCCGGTTCGGAAATCGCAACCGACAGCTCGGCAAGAGCCAGAATATCGTAGCCATACGGATCGATGCCCTGATTCTCGGTAATTGAAAGCTTATAGTACATATAGGAAGTTTCATTTTCAAAATAATAGGTATTCGTCCACCATCTCATTGCGAAGGTTTCCTCGCTGCGGCTGTCCAACTCCGTCCAGCTTTCCCCGTCGTTGGAGCCGTAGAAAACCCATGCGGCAGGGTCTCTGGCCGACTGATCCGCAGATGTAAGGGAATACGCATTGATCGGCTGGGCGGAAGAAAGCTTCGCCACAACATATGCCGTGTCATTCATGGTGCAATATTTACTTTCAAGGTCGCCGTCAAACAGCTTATCCAATCCTTCTCCGCTGTTCCCGGCTGTGCCGTCCACAGCCGTTAAAGCGAATTCGCCTTCTGCAAACACTGCCCATGTGGCAACAGAGGACAGCATGACCAGAATTGCGAGTAAAACGGAAACGCCATTCTGAAATCTTTTCATTTTTCAGTTCTCCTTCTCTAATTTGTAAACTTCGTTTACTTTTAGAGTATAGCACGCTTTTTTTTGGGTGTCAATCATTAAAATAGACAATTTTTTCTCCCAAAAACAGTAATAGTGTACAAGGAAAATTCAGGGGCTTCTTCATCATTTGTTTAAAAATACATGGTATAATCGTCGTAAGTCAGCGAAAGAGGACGCATTCGGTCACAAATGCCGCCGGTTTTCCGGTGTTTTCCTTACTTTCACAAAAACACAGCTTTGAAAGGATTCATGATTATGAGCGAACGCACCGGATACAACAGCGTCCGAACCAAAAACAGAAACCGCGGAATTGTATTGCGTCTTATTGCGGGCAAGCAGCTTTCCAGAGCAGACATTACCAAAAAAATCGGCCTGACCAAGATGGCAATCACCAAAATCGTGGGGGAGCTGATCGAGGACGGGTATATCGTTGAAGGAAAAGGCGAAAGTGCTCCGGGCGTTGGCCGGGCACCGACCTTTCTTGAAATCTCCGCTCAATCGCCTGTTTCCCTGGGCCTTTATATCTCCAGAAACGAGCTGGCGGTCATTGTCTGCTCCTTCAGGCTGGACCGTCTGTTTTCCGAAAGCATTCCCCTGAAAAACGAATCCAAAAGCTCTCTTGAAGAAAAAATCTTCAGCCTTTGCGACAAGGCTCTCCGATTCACCGCCGAAGCGTTTCCCGAAAGAAAATTTCTCGGCATCGGCGTATCCGCTGTCGGCCCTTTGAATCCCTCCACCGGCGTGATCTTGGACCCGACAAACTTTTACGGCATCACCGATTATCCTGTGGCAGAACTGCTGATGAACCGATACCATCTTCCGGTTTATCTTGAAAATGAGATGAACGCCGCCGCAATTGCCGAGCATTTTTACGGTATCGGGAGGGTGACGGACAGCTTCATGTATGTGGGCATTACCAATGGAATCGGAGCCGGCATTATTCTCGACGGGCATCCCTGTAAGCTGGGCTGCAAATCCGTGGGTGAAATCGGTCACATGAGCATCCAATGCGAAGGACCGGTCTGCAACTGCGGAAACCGGGGGTGTCTGGAGGTTTATGCCAACATTCCCGTGATCACCGCACGCCTTGAAAAAGCGCTGGGACATCCGGTTCTGCCCAAGGACTTTGCCCGCTATGCCGAAATTCCGGCGGCGAAAACCGTGTTCACCGACATCACCGAAAAGTTGGCCGTGGCCTTGGTCAATACGGTAAATATGCTGGATCTGCAAAGCATCGTCATCGGCCATGAGGGTATCTACCTGCCCGACAGCATCCTTTCCATGCTGGAAACCCTCCTCAACAGCCGAATCCTTTCAAAGGGCTACAAAACCGTTTCCGTTCTCCGCTCCTCCTTTGGCGCGGACGCCCCGCTCCTCGGCGGTGCCTGCCTGATTTTCGACCGGATATTCACCGGAGAGCAAACGGTCTGAAGCGCCAACCGAAATCCGAAAAAAGAGCGGAGCCGGAAAAGGCAGCGCTTTCCCGAAAACACCCATCGGCAAGAGAGCTCCCCGCTTCGCTTTTTCCCTCTTTGCACAGAACTTCAAAAGCCAAGCCTTCCGCCCTGAAAGCGGTTGGCTTGGCTTTTTGCTTCAAATACCCATTTCCCGTTGCTCAATACAATTTCGCCCCGGCGGGAATATGGTCGTCCACCATCAGCAAATGGAGCTTCTCTTCTCCCTTTTCCTCATGAACGGCGGAAATCAGCATTCCGCAGGAATCAATGCCCATCATGGGACGGGGCGGCAGATTGGTGATGGCGATGCAGGTTTTGCCCACCAATTCCTCCGGCTCATAGAAGGCATGGATGCCCGACAGGATGATCCGATCCGTGCCCGTTCCGTCATCCAGTGTGAACTTCAACAGCTTCTTGGACTTGGGCACTGCCTCGCAGGCAAGGACCTTTACCGCACGGAAATCCGATCTGCTGAAGGTTTCAAAATCCACATACTCCTTGAACAACGGCTCGATCTCCACATTGGAAAAATCAATTTTTTCTGCCGCCGGCGCCGGAACCACGGTTTCGGCACAAGCCGTCTCTGCCCCGGAGCTTCCCTTTGCAGGCTCCTGTGCGGCTCCGGCTGTGGGCCGTCCCTCGCTGTCGGCAGGCTTCATGGTGGGGAAGAGCAACACATCCCGAATGGAAGCGCTGTCGGTCAGAAGCATCACCAGACGGTCAATGCCGAAGCCCAAGCCTCCGGTGGGCGCAAGACCGTATTCCAATGCGGTCACATAGTCGTAGTCCACCTGAGCCGTGGTGTTGGGATCTTCCTTTCTCTTATTGGCTACCTGCCGCTCAAACCGCTCCTTCTGATCGATCGGGTCGTTCAGCTCGGAAAAAGCGTTTCCGAATTCGGTGGCATTGATAAAATACTCAAACCGCTCGGTAAAGGCCGGATTGGAGGGCTTTTTCTTGGCAAGGGGGCTGTTTTCCACCGGATAATCGTAAATGATCGTGGGCTGGATCAGCTGTTCCTCCACATAGGCATCGAAGAATTCCGCCAAAACCGTACCCTTGGTGGCATCCGCCGGAACCTCCACATGCTTGGCCTTGGCGGCCGCACGGGCATCTTCGTCGGTCTTCCAGTCATCGTAATCCACGCCGGCATATTTTCTCACCGACTCCACCATGGTCATCTTCTCCCAATGACCCATATCAATGGTCTTTCCCTGGTAGGTAATAACCGTACTTCCGCAGATCTTCTCCGCCAGCATGGTGTTCATTTCAATGACCAGGTCCATCATCCCTTTATAATCGGTGTATGCCTGATACAATTCAATGGTCGTAAACTCCGGATTGTGCTTTGTATCCATGCCCTCGTTCCGGAAGATTCTGCCCACCTCATACACCCGGTCAAAGCCGCCGACGATCAGTCTCTTCAGATACAGCTCTGTTTCAATGCGCAGATACATATCTATATCCAGCGTGTTGTGATGGGTCTTGAAGGGACGGGCCGAAGCGCCGATCTCAAAAGGAGTGAGAATCGGCGTATCCACCTCTAAAAAGCCCTTGCTGTCCAGGTAGGATCGGATCTCTCTCAGAATCCGGGAGCGCTTCACAAAGGTGTCCTTCACCTCCGGGTTCACGATCAGGTCCACATACCGCTGTCTGTAGCGCAGGTCCTGATTGGTCAGCCCGTGGAATTTTTCGGGCAGCGGCAATAAGGATTTGGAGAGCAGGGTGAGGGATGTTGCATGGATGGAGATCTCTCCTGTCTGGGTGCGGAAAACAAAGCCTTCCACGCCCAGAATGTCTCCGATGTCCCATTTCTTAAAGCCCTGATTGTAGGCCTCTTCCCCCACATCATCCCGCTTCACATAGATCTGAATCTCCCCGGAATGGTCCATAATGTGGGCAAAGGAGGCCTTGCCCATGATCCGACGGCTCATCATTCTGCCGGCAATGTGCACGGTCTTCTCCTCCCCGTCGGTAAACTGAGCCTTCACCTCCTGCGCATAGGCATCCACCGGATAGGAGGTAAGCTCAAAGGGGTTTTGGCCGGCCTCCACCAATGCGCTCAGCTTGTCTCTGCGGATCTGCAACAGTTCCGAAAGCTCCTTCTCCTCGCCTGCCGATGTCAGCACTTGATTCTCTGCCATTTCTGCTAATTCCTTTCTTTTTCAGACGCTCTTACTTGGAGATTTCCAGAATTTCCAATTCCATCACGCCGGCAGGCGCTTCCACATGCACCACTCGGCCCACCTTCTCTCCGATGATGGCTTTGCCTATAGGCGACTGGTCGGAAATCTTGCCCAGCGATGCATTCGCTTCGGTGGAGCCCACCAGATAATACTCCACTTCCTTGTTTCTCGTTCTGTTGAAAATTCTCACCTTTGCGCCCACATTGACCTGATCCGTATTGCCGCTTTCGTCAATCAGATCCACATTCTTGAGCATTTCTTCCAGCTCGACGATCCGGGACTCGATCTTGCCCTGTTCTTCTCTGGCCTCGTCGTATTCGCTGTTTTCCGAAAGGTCGCCGAAGCCCTTCGCAATCTTGATGGCTTCCTTGATCTCCTGCCGTTTGGTGGTACGCAGGAAGTCGAGCTCTGCCATCAGATTGATCAAGCCCTCCAAAGTCACTCTCACCGGCTGGGCGGTTCTGGTCTGGTTGGCCGCTTCTCTCTGGAATGTTCCGTCAATCAATTCCTCCAGCACCGCAATGCGGGACTCGTTCTTCGCATACTCGTCGTGGGCCTCCTTCTGTTCGGCGTCGCTCAATTTTTTCGCAACCTCGATGCCCTCCTGAAGCTCTGCCCGTTTGGATCCTTTCAGATACTCCGCTTCCTGATTCAGCTTCTCGATTGCGTCCTTGGTCAACTGCACATTTGCCATGATCGTTTCTCCATTCTATTATTCAATTTCTGTTCTTACAATCCTTTATTCCCAAAACCGGGATTTTCAACCGGAAAAACCGGAAGATTTTCAGCCTTCAAGCAATTTTTCTGCCGCCGAATAGGTCGGATCCTGCCCGTAGGGCACCAGATAGATGTTCACGCCGCTGTCATCCGTTTCCAAATCGGGCACAAGGCCCACTCCGTCAAAGCTCTTGCCGCCGTACGCAGCGCATCTGTACTTACATTCCTGTCTGACATAAAATTTCCTCCCAAAAACTTAATCTATCTCCTTAACTTCATGCCTCTATTCTAACAAAATCT
>ENA-ORMS01002604-ORMS01002604.1-human-gut-metagenome-genome-assembly--contig:-NODE-2604-length-12717-cov-3.934765_pt1 | contig 12717 bp, 7 predicted proteins | sample MGYA00242104_ERZ508997 | MGnify/ENA primary metagenome ERZ508997 (study PRJEB26280, sample SAMEA2338704) | human gut metagenome | biome: human gut; feature: human-associated habitat; material: faeces... | reverse complement strand
GAAACGGCGGTATTGCTGCCGATGCCGTGTGCGTTGCGGAAATAGGTGCAAAGGATATCCCGGCACAGGTGGCATTTGCAAAAGCCCACGATATCGGCTTTGCCGTGGTTGCGCCCGATGATCCGTTGGTACTGGGCGCGGTGGACGCGCTGGAAGCTGCGGGCATACCCTGCTTCGGCCCCAAGGCAAATGCGGCAATAATTGAAGGCAGCAAGGTTTTTTCTAAGGAGCTGATGAAAAAGTACGCTATACCCACGGCGGATTATCGGGTGTTTCCCGATGCAGCTGCCGCAATGGATTATGTTAAAACCTGTCCTTTGCCCGTGGTGGTAAAGGCGGACGGCCTTGCATTGGGCAAGGGAGTGCTTATTGCCGAAACGCGAGAGGACGCCGTTTCCGCCGTGGAGACCATAATGCTGAACCGCGCCTTCGGCAGCAGCGGCAGCAGGGTGGTGGTGGAGGAGTTTTTGACGGGGCCTGAGGTTTCCGTACTGGCCTTTACCGATGGCAATACGGTTGTTCCAATGGTTTCGTCAATGGACCATAAACGGGCGCACGATGACGATAAGGGGCTGAACACGGGCGGAATGGGCACCGTGGCTCCGAATCCCTACTATACGGACGATATTGCGCGCGTATGCATGGAAACTATCTTCCTGCCAACCGTGCGCGCCATGAACGCGGAAGGCCGTACATTCCGCGGCTGCCTGTATTTCGGGCTGATGCTTACGCCAAACGGCCCAAAGGTAATTGAATACAACTGCCGCTTCGGGGACCCTGAAACGCAGGTGGTTCTGCCCCTGCTTGAAAGCGACTTGCTTACAATAATGCGCGCCTGCCGCAACGGTACGCTGGCGGATACGGAGGTCAAATTTTCAGATGGAGCCGCATGCTGCGTAATAATGGCCTCAAGTGGCTATCCGGAGCATTATGAAAAGGGCTTTGCCATAACCATGCCCGCCGAAACCGCCTCCAATACCTATGTTGCGGGGGCAAAGCGCGATAATGGCCGCCTGCTGACGAGCGGCGGACGGGTGCTTGGCGTTACCGCCACGGCAGCGGATTTGAAAAGCGCCGTTGAAAAAGCCTATGAGCGGGTGGAGAGCGTACAATTTGAAAATGCGTTTTATCGGCGTGATATCGGCAGGCGCGCGCTTGAAGCGCTTAAACAATGAATGGAGCAAGCGCAGGTATGGTTTATAGAGTATATGTAGAAAAGAAAGAAGCGTTGGCAAACGAAGCCCGCGCCCTGTTGGGGGATTTGCGGGAATTTCTCGGCATTCGTTCGCTAACGGAGATTAGGCTGCTTAATCGCTATGATTTAGAGAATATCAGTCGGGGGCTGTTCGACTACGCCGTAAAAACTGTGCTTTCCGAGCCGCAGCTCGATACCGTGAGCTATGACCCGCCGGAGGGAGGCACCGTTTTTGCCGTGGAGTATCTGCCCGGTCAGTACGATCAGCGGGCGGACTCCGCCGCACAGTGCATCCAGATATTGTCGCAGGGGGAACGCCCCGTTGTGCGTACAGCGCGGGTGTATGTTTTGGAAGGCACGCTGACGGAAGAACAGATTGCGGCCATAAAAAAATATGTAATCAACCCTGTGGAAAGCCGTGAAGCATCGCTTGCGCTGCCGCAAACGCTGCAAATGGAATATGATATCCCCACCACAGTCCGCACCATAGAGGGCTTTATTGCCATGAACGGCGCGGCGCTTGATACGCTGCGTGATGAATTGGGGCTTGCAATGGATTTGGACGATTTGCAATATTTGCAGGGCTATTTCCGCGATGATGAGCATCGTGACCCCACGATTACCGAAATCCGCGTGGTGGATACCTACTGGTCCGATCATTGCCGCCACACGACATTTTCTACCCACATAGACCATGTGGAGATTCACGATGCGGCTGTTCAGGCCGCATATGAGCGGTATATTGCCGCCCGCGTTGAGGTTTACGGCGCGGAAAAGGCCGAAAAACGCCCGCAGACGCTTATGGACATTGCTACCATAGGCGCAAAGGTACTTAAAAAGCGCGGCCTGCTGCCGGAGCTTGACGAAAGCAAGGAAATAAACGCCTGCTCCATACACGTTACCGCTACGGTTGATAGCGAGGAGCAGGACTGGCTACTGATGTTCAAAAACGAAACCCATAACCACCCGACTGAGATTGAACCATTCGGAGGCGCTGCCACCTGCATAGGTGGCTGCATACGCGATCCTTTGTCCGGCCGGGCGTACGTCCATCAGGCAATGCGCGTAACCGGCGCGGGCGATCCGCGCGTAAGCCTTGATAAAACCCTTCCCGGCAAGCTGCCTCAGCGTAAGCTGTGCCAAACCGCCGCGGCGGGCTATTCCTCATACGGCAACCAAATAGGCCTTGCCACGGGCCATGTGGCGGAGCTTTACCATGAAGGCTATATTGCCAAGCGTCTGGAATGCGGCGCGGTTGTAGCGGCGGCTCCGGCATATAATGTCCGCCGCGAATGCCCTGCACCGAGGGATGCGATAATCCTGCTGGGCGGCCGCACAGGGCGGGACGGTATAGGAGGCGCAACGGGCTCTTCCAAAAGTCATAACCTCAAATCCCTGTCCACTATGGCGTCGGAGGTTCAAAAGGGCAATGCCCCCGAGGAACGCAAGCTGCAGCGCCTGTTCCGCAACGGCGCCGTGACACGCTTTATAAAGCGCTGCAACGATTTTGGCGCGGGCGGCGTCAGCGTTGCAATAGGCGAACTGGCGGACGGGCTGCACATCGATTTGGACGCCGTGCGCAAAAAGTACGAAGGGCTGGACGGCACGGAGCTTGCGATCTCCGAATCGCAGGAGCGCATGGCCGTGGTCGTAGCACCCGAGGACGCCGAGGCATTCATCGCCGCCGCAAATGCGGAAAACCTGGAGGCTTATCAGGTTGCCGTGGTAACGAAGGAGCCGCGAATGGTAATGGAGTGGAACGGGGCGGTAATTGCCGATTTAAGCCGCGAATTTTTGAACACAAACGGCGCCGTAAAGCATGCCGCCGTCCGCGTGGCGGAAAAGGAACGCGCGGAGCTTGCAAGGCCCCGCTTCAGTTCTCTGCGCGATATGGCTGCAAGCTTAAAGTGTGCCTCCCGCCGCGGACTTGCGGAGCGGTTTGACAGCACGGTAGGCGCAGGCTCCGTATTGATGCCCTTCGGCGGCAAAACACAGCGTACTCCGGCGCAGGCCATGGCCGCCGTGTTCCCCGTGCTGCCCGGTCAAGCTACCGATCAGGCAAGCGTAATGGCATGGGGCTGCGACCCTGAGCAGACCTCGGTAGATCCGTATATAGGGGCATATAATGCGGTTTACACATCCATGGCTAAGCTTGTTGCCGCCGGTGCAGACTATAAAAAAGCATATCTCAGCTTTCAGGAGTTTTTTGAAAAGCTCCGCAACGAGCCCGAGCGTTGGGGTAAGCCATTCTCCGCATTGCTTGGCACGGTAGACGCGCAGTTGGAGCTTGGCGCCGCCGCCATAGGCGGCAAGGATTCCCTGTCCGGCACATTCCTTGATTTAGATGTGCCGCCAACGCTTATATCCTTCGCCGTTGCGCCGCTAAAGACGGGAGAGGTGTTATCCCCTGAATTTAAGGAAGCAGGCCATCCCGTGTATCTGTTCTCCGGCGCTGATACGGAAAGTCTAAAGGCGGCGTGGGAAGCGCTGCATACACTGGCGCTGAACGGTAAGGTTCGTGCGGCGTGGGCCGTGGAAAACGGACTTTCCGAGGCTGTTATGAACATGTCCTTCGGCAACAGAATCGGCTTTGCGGCCGAAAATATGTCAATAGATTGGAACATACTGCTTCCCGGTTCCGTTGTGGCGGAGCTGACGGAGGATACGGCGCATGCCGTTCGCATTGGCATTACCACAGCCGAGCCTGTTGTGCGCATTGCAGATGACAGCGCAACGGTTTCTGAACTGCTTGCCTTGAACGAGGGCGTTTTGGAATCAGTATATCCCCGCCGAACGGCCGAAGATGCAGCAGAGGTTCCCACTTTGTCCGCGCCGTCCGTCACCCGTGCTGCGCCCAAGGTGGGTGTGGCTATCCCCAAGGTGCTGATACCCGTATTCCCCGGCACAAACTGCGAATATGACTCCGCAAGCGCTGTAAAGAGCGCCGGACTTGAACCGGAAATAATGGTGCTGAACAATCGGTCCGCGCAGGACGTGGCGGAATCCATTCACCGCTTCGCGGGTGCCGCACGAAACAGCCAAATAATATTTATACCCGGCGGCTTCTCCGGCGGCGACGAGCCGGACGGCTCCGCCAAGCTCATAACCGCCTTCTTCCGCAATCCCGAGGTGCGGGACGCGACAATGGATCTGCTTAAAAACCGCGACGGCTTGATGCTTGGCATATGCAATGGCTTTCAGGCGCTCATCAAATTGGGACTTGTGCCGTACGGTGAAATAATTGATGCCGACGAGAATTGCCCAACGTTGACCTTCAACACAATCGGCCGCCATCAGTCGCGTTTGGTGCGCACCCGCATCGCCTCAAACCGTTCGCCGTGGCTTGCAGGGACGCAGGTGGGGGATATATATACCGTTCCCGTTTCCCATGGCGAGGGCCGCTTCCTGTGCAGCGATGAATTGGTGCGGAAGCTTGCGGCAAACGGCCGGATTGCTACGCAGTACGTTGACGAAAACGGAGTGCCCGGAATGGACATTGATGTGAACCCAAACGGCTCCGTTTGGGCCATAGAGGGCATCACTTCTCCCGATGGGCGGATATTGGGCAAGATGGGCCATTCCGAGCGCATTGCCGACGGCTTGTACAAAAACGTGGACGGCCGCTATGACATGAAGCTGTTCCAATCCGCAAAGGAGTATTTCAATATCTGATACGGCGCGGCTCTTTGAGAGAGGGCGGGCTTCAATTTAATAATCTAAACGCTTTAAGCCCCCGGAAATTGATTTTTTCGGGGGCGTATTTCCATAATCGCATCTATTCCTTATTGTACGCAGAATGGCGGGGGAGGGCATCAACCAAAATATTTTCAAAAACGCTGTAAGGTTTTTCGATTTGTGCAGTCTTATATATGAACGGGGCAGGGAGGTGAGCAGGTGACGGACTTTGAACAGATATACAGGGACTATTTTCGTGATGTGTTCCTCTATGTTCGGCGGCTGTCAGGCGGAGACGAACGGCTATCCGAGGATATTACCGGCGAGGCTTTCTTTCGCGCGCTGAAGCGCATTGATACCTTTCGCGGCGACTGTGATATTCGCGTGTGGCTGTGTCAGATTGCAAAGAACTGTTACTACACCCACCTGAAACAAAGCCGCAGGACGGAACACACGGCAGATATTGAGCAGCTTATAGAAACAGGGGAATCGCCGGATGAAATACTGCTGCGCAGTGAGAACGCAAGGCAAATAAGGCGTCTGCTGCATGAGCTGCCGAACCCGTACAAGGAGGTTTTCATGTGGCGCACCCTTGGCGAGATGAGCTTCAAGGACATTGGGAAGCTGTTCCACAAAACGGAAAACTGGGCATGCGTTACCTATCACCGGGCGCGAAACATGCTCCGAACTGGAATGGAGGTTGACGAAAATGAAAAATGAATGCAGCATAGTCCGCGATATACTGCCGCTGTATGCGGAAAAAATGGTATCAAAGGATACGGCGGAGTTTGTAAAGGGGCATCTGGAAAATTGTCCCGTATGCCGTGCGGAGCTTGAAAAATTGCGGGAGCCTGTGGAGGTGCAGGCGGAGCCGCAGACGGACATAGACGCCGCGCCGCTGAAACGGCTGAAAAAGGCGCTGCTGATGAAAAAGGTGCAGACCATACTATGCACGGCGGCTGTGCTGCTGGCGCTGGTGCTGTCGGTCATCTCTTTTCTGACCGCGCCGAAATACTTTGCCTATTCGCCGGAGCTGGTGACCGTGACAAAAACCGAAGGAGGCTATATCGTCCTCTCTTTCGACGAAAGGATAACAAATTATACCCTCCAAAGAATCATTACAGGTAAAGATATAAAAGAAAAGGTTTATTATCTTGAGGTTTGGACTACATCTTGGGACAGGCTGACCGGGCGGCATGGTGTACAGAATGCTTTGGTGCGGGAAACAGCCGGCTTGCCGGTATATATATTCTTCCAGCAGAATTATACGCTAAACGATGTTGATATGGATTCTGTCTGTATCTATGGAAATCTTAGCAGGCTGAATGGCAGTTGGGTAGCACTGCCGGGACTTTCACTTGGATATTGGCTGTTGTTCAATATTGCGCTGTTTTTGATTCTCGGATGCATGTGGTTCATCCTTCGTAGGAGGGAGCATATCCGCCGCTGCATAGAGCGGGCAATTCCGATTCCCGTTGCCTACGGGCTGGGGCATCTGTGCGTGCTGGGCTTTCGCACCGCATCCTATTCGCAATGGCGTGATTTTCAGCTTATATTTGCCATAGGCGTGCTGTTCTACTGCGCTATGCTGCTGGCATTGAGCATCTTCTACAAAAGGAAGGAAATAAAAGATGCTAAGGGGGAATAATGAAGCAAAATTTGCATGTGAGTTTGTGCATTTGCTCTTGCAATTTAATGTAATATCTGCTATCATTAAATTACAAAAGAGATAGGGTGAATGGATAGATTCCCCCGTGGGGTGAAGCATGGGGAAGGTGTTGCCGACAGTAAGCTGTAATCGTCCAATGGAAGCCGTCGTTAACGGCAGGAGCATCGTAAGCGGTGCTTGAATTTAAGCGGGGCGCATATTTAACAGATGAATAAGTGGCGCCATGATTCTGAAGAAAGAGGGGTTTCAATGATGCTGGACATTAAGAATGAGGGATAGCCCTTGACTGTATCGGGTTACGGCAGTCAGGGGCTATCTGTTTTATATGGGTAAATTATGACGGCGGCTGTAATGCGGCCTGTTTTTTTACCCTTATTTCATCTTTAGCGTCCGCATAACCCCTGCAACAACGGTGATTGCCACGATTATCGCAATAACTGCGAACGCCGCGAGTGCGCTTATCCACCATTGGCTCATGGCGCGCTTTTGTTCTTCCTCGGCCTGCTTTTCGGCGTCGGTCTTTTCGCCGGCGATCACCGGCTGCTTTATTTCGGTGGAAAGCTGCTGCTCGGCGGTGTGGGTTTCGCCCGCGTCGTCGGTGTATGTAACGGTGTAGACGGCGCTTGTTTTGCCGTAGCTTTCGGTGTAGCCCTCGGTCATGGATAGCATACCCACGAATACCTTCATCTCACCGTAGCCCGCCTGCCCGGGCTGTATGTCCCCCAAGAACACGCTGGAGGTGGGAAAAAGCCCCGCGCCGGTCAGGTTCACGGTGACGTTCCTGAGCGGGCTTTTGCCGATGTTGAACACGTTGGCGGGCAGGGATATCGTTTCGCCCGCGGTGACCTCCTTCGGCAGGGAAACGGGGTCGCAGCTCATCTTCGCGGGCTGGGTAACGTGGACGAGGAACGTCCGCGTGTTTGTGTATACCCCGCCATAAAGGTCAACGTAGTCCAGCGTAACGTAAAAGGGCTGCTCGCCCGCAAGCACGTCTCCGGTGGTGCGGAGCGCGAACGAAACAGTCGCGCTTTCGCCGCTTGCAATGTTCTCCAAGTGCATCGCGCTGTTCGTGTCCGCCGGTATTATCCCCGCCGCCTCGCTCCCGTAGGACAGCCGCACGGAGCGGGCGCGTATCGCGCCAATGTTGTCTATCGTGACCGTAGCCGTGAACCCGTCACCGCCTGTGACGGTGTTTGGATTTATCTCGCAGGCGGATATGAACAGCTCCGGCTTTTCAACCTCCTGCTTCGGCACGTCGTTCGGGTCGGGTGGATTTTTGCCGTCGGTTACGGTGACATACAGCATGAAGCTCTGCTGCTTCTGCTGCCCCAGCACGTCAAGGTAGTCCGCCTTCAGCGTGACGTGGTAGGAGCCGTTTATGCGCCCCTTTACAAGCGGTATTTCAAACATGAACACATACCGCCCCCAGCCGGCTGCGGTCTGCGAATAGTTGCCGAATACGAACGGGCTGTCCGCAGTCGCGCCAAGGTCTGCCGTTACGGTCACCTTGCCGTCATACGTTTCGCCTATAAGCGGGAATATAATATAGCAGCAGCCGTTCACTATGCGGGGCACATAGCCCTGCTGGTATGTTCTATCCATGCCGTCGTACAGATTCCAGCTGTCTATGATTAGCTGCTCCACAACAGGCGTAGGCTGCGGCGTGGGCTCCGGCGTAGTTACAGGCGCTTGGGTCTCCGCGGGCGGCGTTTCCGTTCCCTCAGCAAAAGCGGCGATGGGCAGCGCAAGCAGCAACATTGCCATCAGCGCCGCGAATAGTCGGTTCATATACTTTCCTCCCGTATCATGGTCATAACTCCCGCGTCCATCTCGCACACGGTATCGCAAAGCTCGTCTATATCCCCCTGATTATGACTGGCAAGCAGTATGGTCTTTCCCTGCTCCTTCAGCCCCTTTATGAGCTGCCGCATCTCCCGAACGCCGTGCTTGTCAAGGCCGTTGAGCGGCTCGTCCAGTATAAGCAAACTTGGGTTTTCCATTATGGCTTGGGCTATGCCTAACCTCTGCCGCATGCCGAGCGAATACTTGCCCACGGGCTTATTCATGCTTGGGTCAAGGCTCACTGCACGCATTGAAGCGGCTATCTCCCGAAGCCCTATCTTTTTGTTCAGCGAAGCCAATATCTCAAGGTTCTTCATGCCCGTAACGTTGGGCAGAAACCCCGGCGTTTCGATTATCAGCCCCATGTCCCGCGGGAAGTCTACATCCACGCCAACGCGCTCGCCGTTCACGGTTATGCTGCCGCTGTCGGGTATCAGGAAGCCGCATATGCACTTCATCAGCACCGTTTTGCCGCTGCCGTTGTTGCCCACTATGCCGTGTATCTTCCCTTTCTCAAAATCGCGGGAAACGTTTTTTAATACCCGCTCCTGACCGAAGGACTTGGATAGGTTTTGAACGCTTATGGCTATCTTTTCGTTTCCCATGTTTAGCCCTCCGTTCCGGTAAAATTGAAGTTATAGTTCCGCACCGCCCGAAGGGAAAGGAAAAAGCACAGGGCGATGAGCATTGCGAATATAAGATACGTCTGCCATAGCCTTGGCAGCAGGTCGTAGCCGAAGTTGTGCATGTGATACGTGGCCTGATTGAGCGGCGAAAGCCAGCCCACCGCAACGTTAGCCTTGTACATGAGCACATCCGGCAGTTTGAATATAGCCTTGATGGTCTGCGGATTCAGCAGAAAGCCGAACAGGCTGAACGCGAACACGGCGGCTATACCCGCAAGCTGGCCTTTTTTAAGGTTAAACAGCAGCATTACGAATACCATGAGCAGGGTGTAAAGCAGCATCAGCAGGAATATGGTCGCCATGCACTCATACGGGTGGCTCATTTCAAGCGTTTTCACCAGCGCAGGCAGGGCCACCTTTTGCCCCGCGCCGGAGTAGCCGAGGATTGCGGCGGTCTCGCTCCACATATTGCCAACAAAGCTTTGCCGCATACAGACCAGGGAGGTGGAGATCAGTATGAACGCAAGGTAGATAAGCGTTGCCAAGGCGATATACGCCGCCTGCCCCGTGAGCCAGGTCTTGCGGTCTATGCGCATGAGGTAAAAGGGCGTGGCGCTTGATATGAAAGGCATATCCGCAAAGAGCAGCAGCAATAACAGCGAGGAAAGAAGTATTGAGTTGCTGTCTCCAAATGTCCATACGAAAGCTTCCACGAGCTGCATTGTGGTTTCGTACTCTTTAGCAAACTTCACGGCCTTGTCGGACAGCAGGAAGCACAGCACGAACGCAAGGCAGAATGTGATAACTATTCTTGGGTTTCTGTGCCAACGGCGGAAGTTGTACTTGGTTACGGCGAAGATCTGCTTCGGCTTCATATCCTCTCCAGCCTCCTTTTCGCGGCGAATGCAAAGGCAAGGGCCATGAGCAGGCTGAACTCCGTCAGCAGCACCGCCACGCCGATTTTGCCGAACACCCACCTTGGGGACGGGTTCAGCCATTCCCGGGGGTACAGCACGAAGAGCTTATCGAAGTACCGCTCATACAGTATTATGAGCAGATAGAACAGCACGAAGGGCGAGGCGTATGCCATGTATTTGCTGTCGGTAAGCGCGGCGAACGTCATTCCGGTGAGCGACCAGAACGCGCCCGATGCGAAGAACATGAGCGCGGTCTCCATTAGATTGCCAAAGTAATTCGGCACGGTTTCCCCAGCCTTAGGGTAGGCTTCCATGGGCAGGAACATGAGCGCGGCAAAGCCGTAGGCTATGAATATCCCCAATGCCAGCGTCAGCCCGCCGGAAACGGCGCAGCCCACGGCCTTCCCCGCGATATACCGCGGCACGGTTGTGCGGGGCAGGTATTCCTTTATGAAGCCGCTCTTCACGTCGTCAATGAAGGACGCGGTATAGGGCAGCGCGGCGAGTATGGGCAGGGCCAGCGCCATGGCGTCGGAGGACAGCGCGCCCATGATAAGGTCGCTGTGGTAGCCGGGGGAAAGCAGCTCCGCCGAGCGGAAGGCGGACAATATGCCCTGGACGGAGGAAAGAAGGAGTATTAGGGCGGTTCCGACTGCGCTGATGATAAAGGCGCGGGAGATGACGGCCTGCGATAGGGGAGAGGTCAAATAGTGCTTCATGCGGCAAAAGTCCCTTCCGGTGCTCGGTAGTATAAGAAACAGAGGATTATTGCACCGACTGCGAAAGAATGCTGTTAAGGGTATCCGCATTTACACGCGGCTCTATATAACTGCCGTCGATTGCGTTGAAGTACATGGACAAGTCCTGCTTTACTACGTCATCGCTGTCGCCGTATGTAAACTGATAGCTGTAAGCGACCTCGAAGGCGGGTATAAAGCGGCCTGTGTTCGGCCTGTCCGCAACGTTTACAAGCGCGGCGCACAGGCGTATATCCTTCACGGTGATGCATGGGTTCTTTACACCGTCCGCCGAAAAAGCATGATGATAGAAAAGCTGGTTCTCTATGCGGTCGAGCAACTCGTCATAGCTAAGCAGCGGCACGTTGGCATAAAGTTTCTTTGTAACGGTACATGCGCCTTTCAGCGTGAAATAGCATATTCCGGCGGAGTCAATGCCGACCGTCAGCACCTCCTGCCCCCACGGAGCGCTGAGCGCGGGGACATCGTTCACGTTGCCGCTGCTGCCGCCAATGTCATATGGCACGGTAAGCCCGCCGCAGTCCCGCGTGAACGTTACCGCCCAGCCGCGGCCAACAATATCGCCCACGCTGCCGTAAACGCACATTCTGCTGCATGTAAGCGGCTTCATGCCCTCTATGCCGAGCGCCGTCAGGCTTTGCTCCGCCAGTTTCACGGCATCCTGCTCCGTTATGGCAGGCTCTGTTGCAAAGTCTCCGCCGTATTGTTCGCTGAGTTCTGCGTCCGCGGCAAGCATCATTTCGTCATAGCAGCGGCAGTATGCATCGCGCGTATATAAAAAATCATCCCCGCCTATTTCCCCGGCAAAGCATGCGTATACGTTTTCGCCCGCGGGAGCATATGCCGTGTAATGTGCGCCGTTTGCCATGGCGGATAGGTCAAGCGGAGTTTCTTTCGCGTTTTCGGGTGCGGAGTCCATCTGCTGCTTCAGCCGTTCTATATAGCTTTCAAGGCTGCGTCCGGTGAGCGCCATGAACTGATACGCCTTGGTTATTTCGGCGGCGTAGTATTCCTTTGTCCACACGGGCTTTTCAACAAGCGCGGCGTTCGGCAGAAAATGCTCTATAAACGCCATATGCTCTGCCGCGGTGAAGCTTAACCGCTCGGCCTCGTAAACGGCATAGCCGCCTGTTTCGGGTATTATCACATCCGCATCGAACTGCATGCGTATTCCGTTGCGCTTTGCAGTGCGGTCAGCATGACTCTCCGCCGCATATGGCTCGAACGGCGTTTCCTCAATGCCCTCCAAATAATCCCCGCCCTTGTTTACCACGGGAGATTGGGAGGGCGTGGGTTGGCAGGCGGTGGTGAAGCAGCACGCCAAAAGCAGCGCCGACAGCAGCGCGGCAAGTATTTTTACCGGGGCTTTGCTCCTGTGCGCGCCGAACACTCCCCGCACCCTGCGCTCAGCGTCCTTTTCCGCGGAGGAAAGCGCCATGCCCAGCACCGAATTTACGCGGTAAGGCTGAGAGAATAGCGCAAGCAGCGTCATGGCGTACTCGCGGCGTTCAGCGCCATTGAGCCGCGCCGTAACCGCGCTGTCGCAGGCTGTCTCCATGTCCTTCATAAGCTCCCGCTTCATAAGCCATACAATGGGGTTGAACCAGTATACGCATGTCAAAAGGCGCAAAAGCAGCATAAGCAGATGGTCGCGCCGCCTGTAATGGGTCAGCTCATGACGGAGTGCGCACGCCAACTGCGCATCCGTAAGCGTGTCGGTGATATTTGCGGGAAGCAGTATCATAGGCTTTAGGCTAACCGTAAGCGCAGGCGAGTATATTCCCGCCATGCTTTGCAGCGGCAATTTGTGCGCAATGCCAAGCTCGGCACAGCATGCATCATATATATCGCGCGTCCGTGCATCCGTCGGCAGGGTGTTGTGCGCCATTGCAAGGTGCAGCCGCCTTTCGCCGAACAGTAAAGCGGCGGCGCGGAACGCCATGCCCGCGATCCATAGCGCCGTCAGCGCGTCCGCCCAGCTCGATACAGGCTTGCGCTTTGGCGCGGCTGCGGGGATAGCCGCGGCAGCGGACGC